>ERZ887942.723-NODE-723-length-25569-cov-59.617308_pt1 | contig 25569 bp, 15 predicted proteins | sample MGYA00521099_ERZ887942 | MGnify/ENA primary metagenome ERZ887942 (study PRJEB32303, sample SAMEA104408605) | aquatic metagenome | biome: Brackish water; feature: Pelagic; material: water | place: Baltic Sea | collected 2014-06-07T06:48:00 | depth 16,251 m ...
CCTGATTGTGTTGGATATCAGCGACCCGGCGAATATCACCCAACTCGGAGTCTTTAATACACCCGATTTTGCAAATTCAGTTCAGGTTGTGGGCGACGTGGCCTATATCGCCGATGGGGGCACTGGTCTGGTTGTGTTGAATGTGGATGTGACACTCAGCGTCCGTGCCACGGGAACGATCACCAACGACGACACGGCGACAGTGAGCGTTGGTGATGTCACGATGGCCGAAGGTGACAGCGGCTCAACAATGTTCACTTTCAACGTGTCTCTGGACAATCCGGCGGACCAGAATGTGACGTTTGATTTCGCGACCGTGGGTGATACAGCTGTGGCCGGCAGTGATTTCACGGCGGTCAGTGGTTCCGGCGTAATCCCCGCTGGTCAGACGCAGACAACGATTGAGATCGAAGTCAGCGGCGACACCATGCTGGAAAGCGATGAACAGTTCGTTGTGGAACTGGCCAATCCGCAGGCCGGTGGCCTGGCGGTCGAATTGGCTTCTGCCACCCTCACGGAACTTGGCACATTTGATACCCTGGGCAGTGCATACTCTGTTCAGTTGGTCGACGACGTAGCGTATGTTGCCGATTTAGGCGGTGGTCTGGTTGTGCTGGATGTCAGTGACCCGGCTAACATCAGCCGGCTCGGTGCCTTTAATACACCTGGTTTAGCACGGTCTGTTCAGGTGGTGGGCAGTGTGGCTTACGTTGCGGATGACTCGGCCGGTTTGGTTGTGTTGGACATAAGTGACCCTGCCAACATCACCCAGCTCGGTGCCTTTAATACAGGTGGTTTAGCTCTATCTGTTCAGGTGGTCGGCAACCTGGCATATGTCGCCGATGGATCAAGCGGTCTGGTTGTGTTGGATATCAGTGACCCTGCCATCATTACCTAGTTCGGTGCCTTTGATACCCCTGCGTTTGCAAACTTTGTTCAGGTTGTGGGCAGCGTGGCGTATGTCGCCGATAACGGGACCGGTTTGGTTGTGTTGGACATAAGTGACCCTGCCAACATCACCCAGCTCGGTGCCTTTAATACAGGTGGTTTAGCTCAATCTGTTCAGGTTGTGGGCAGCGTGGCGTATGTCGCCGACTTTTCGACCGGTCTGGTTGTGTTGGATATCAGTGACCCGGCCAACATTACCCGGCTCGGTGGCTTTGACACGCCCGGTTCACCTTTGGGTGTTCATGTGGCGGGCGACGTGGCTTACGTGGCCGATGGGACAAGCGGCCTGATTGTGCTGAACGTCAGTGACCCGGCCAATATCACCGAACTCGTCACCTTTGATACACCTGATTTCGTACGAACTACTGAGGTGGTGGGCAACGTGGCGTATGTCGCCAATTCAAGCACTGGTCTGGTAGTGTTGGATGTGAATGTGACACGAAGCAGCAGTGCCACGGGAACGATCATCAACGACGATACGGCTACGCTTAGCATAGCGGATGTCACAGTAGCCGAAGGCGGCGGCCTGTTGTTCACCGTTTCGCTGGACAACGCTGTCCAGGGGGCGTTTGATGTCAACGTTAGCTTCACGGATGGCTCAGCAACCGGTGGCACTGACTACGATAATACAGCCGTCACACTGAACTTCGCTGGCACCGCCGGTGAGACACAACAGTTCACGGTCACAACAACCGATGATACCCTGGTCGAAGCCGATGAAACTTTCACGGTGAACCTCAGCGCCACCAATGTTCTGGTCACCGCTTCCGACACGGCCATCGGCACGATCACCAGTGACGACGTTCCGTCAGTCAGCGTCGCTGATGTGGCTGCTGTTGCGGAAGGCACTGATGTTGTCTTTACCGTGTCACTCGATCAGGCTCCTCTGGCCGATGTGACTGTCGACGTCATCACGGCGGACGGTACCGCTGTTGCGCCGGGCGACTACACGGCATTGACAACTCAGACGCTGACATTCCGCCCCGGCGAGGCTCTCAGTCAGACCGTAACTGTCACAACGATTGACGATAGTGAATTTGAAGGCGATGAAACCTTTGTACTTGATCTGTCGAACGTATCCGGCGGCGTTATCGCGGATGCTCAGGGAATCGCGACACTGACCAGCGAAGATGCCGACCCCGATCCGGATCCATCGCTGACAATCTCACCAGACGGCACGACGACCTCCAGTAATCCAATCACGTTTACGTTCCAGTTCAGCGAACTGGTGACGGGCTTCGATATCAGTGACATCACCGTGACTAACGGAACCGCACGCACGTTCACTGAAATCGACGGTGATACATTCACGTTGACCGTCGTACCAACCGCACATGGAGCCGTTACCGTAAGTGTTGCCGCTGATTCAGTCCTCGATTCCGGCAGTCAGGGAAATGCAGCCGCCTCGGCAACTGTGACCAGCAATATCGATCCCGCCGCCGCCGTTCCGATTCTGGATGCGATTCCGCGGTTCCCAGATACAACACAACCGACCGTGACATGGCAGCCAGTGGATGGAATTACAACCTACGAAGTTTGGTTCACGCGACGGTTTCCCGCGTCATCTCGCATTCTTCAGGCAGATTCGATTGTGACCTCAACGGCCTTCACGCCGCCGACAGATCTGGATCCGGGCCTTTACAGGTACTGGGTTCGCACAATCGACAGCACTGGAGCAGCAGGACCGTGGTCTGCTAACAACGAATTCGAGATTCGACCCACGCTGCAGAACACGGACGTGCGGACATTCGAGCAGCGACCGACATTTAGATGGGACGCGATTTCAAATGCTCCAGGGTATGAGATCTTTATCCGGACCGTAACCGGAGATATTCGCCTAACAAATATCACAGAAACGTCTTACACGCCAACCGTAGATCTGGCCGTTGGTCCGATTCGCTGGTGGATCAGAACTTCAGACGCGATCAGCAACAGAGGCTGGAGTGATGTTGGACTGGTAGACGTCCGCGCAAAAGCCCTGTCCGCAAACAGCACAAGTATCACATGGACTGCGGTGACGGGTGCCGGGCGCTATATTTTGCACGTGCAGAATCTTGACACTGGTGCTGTCACCATTCGTGAAGATCTGCTGACCGGAACCTCGTATACTCCGGCAACGTCTTTGGCCAGCGGCAACTATCGCATGTGGGTGAAGGCGATTAACGCCCAATCCAATCTGTTTAGCTCGGGACTGTGGAGTGAATACTTCAATTTTTCAGTTGCTGCTGGATCGAAGGAAGGCAGTGATGAGAGCATCCTGACGTCGCTACGAGCCGCCACAACCGAAACGATAGCGACCTCAGTTGAAGGAAACCTCCGTCTCTTGCAGGCAGAGGAAAAAGCTCCGGTCGTGTCCGTTACAAAGTCGAACTCCATCAAGACTAGCACCGCTGAACAAGAAGCTTCCCCAACACTGGAAACGGATTCGTCTGTCGAGGACGAACTAACGTTCCTTGACGTTGTGATGGGCGAAACCATCTCACTTGGCGCTTTGATCGAGTCTTAAGAAGTCGGATGAGATTCGGTACAACAAGAAGAAAAAGGCCCACAGGAGAAAAATTGCGGTGCCTACAGAAAGTGATGGCCCTTTCCGGCGAAAGGGCCATCATCAGGCAAAAATCAACTGCGAACAAAGCCATTCACCACATCAACAAGCCCAACCTGACCCGCGGCGGAGCCACCCGTACCTAACTCCACACCGCCGCCATATATTTGATTCTGAACGGTGAGGGACACAAATGACGAACTCGCAGTCATCTCGAACCGGACTACGAACGGCCATTATTTACGCTTCCGTACATCACGACAACACCGGCAAAATCATCGAAGTTGAAGTAGGGTGGGCATCGGGGACAACGGCAAAAGGACAGATGATTAGTTGCCCGTTTCCCAATGAAATCACGCGGGACACAGCGTTCGCGGTCCACGTTAAAGTCAACTCGCTCAGTTGGACGAGCTGCTACGGCCCGGCAGAGTCGAAGGCATGTCGTGCTAATTGTTATATTTGGGCAAACACCCTTTCAAAATCCACTCGATGGCGTACACGAGGAACTGGGCTTTTGCATTGCTGACACCGTGGCCGGAGCTGCTGTAGGGTGGGCATTGCCCACCAATTCATTGGGGCATCTGTACCTTGTGGACAATGCCCACCCTACAGCCACGGCCCAACCTGCAACTACTTCTTCTGCGTCGGCACATACCCTTTCCAAATCCATTCGATGGCATGGGGCAGGAACTGGGCTTTGGCGTTGCGGACGCCGTGGCCGGAATTCTGGCAGAACAGGTATTGGTACTCGTAGCCCTTCGCCTTCAGCACCTTCGCCATGCGATGGTTGGCTTCCACCCAGTCGTGCATGTCATCACGCATGACGTTGGGATTAAAATTGTCGCGGTCACCAATGGCCATGAAAATTCGAAGCGGCTTCTTCGGGCTTTCCGGAATCAGCTTATCGTGAAAGTCCCACGCTCCGCCGGGTGTTTCGGGATTGAACGGCCATTGCTGATTCACGAAAGTGCCGGACGTCGTCAACACGCGGTGATACAAATCCGTGCGATACCATGCCATGATCAGTGCCGCCGAACCTCCGGAACTACTTCCCATGGCCGCGCGACCATTGGGGTCTTTGGTCAGTTTCACGTTGCAGTTTTTCTCCACGCGCGGCAGCACTTCGGTTTCAATGTACTCGGCGAACAGCCCTGACATTGTGTCGTATTCTTTTCCCCGCTGGTGGCCCTGAGCATCGCCGCCGCCGTTGGCAACCATGATGGCGATCATCGCTGGAACACGCTTCTGAGCAATCAGGTTGTCAAGAATATGCGGCACCGTCATATCGGGTTTCCCTTTCGGACCGTCATGAATAACCATGAACGGCGCTTCAATGCCCGGCTGATATTGTGCGGGAACATACACGGTGATCGTCCGCTGATAGTCGATCTCGTGAGTTTCAACGATCAGCGTTTTGGGGTTCGCTGGATCCACGGTGCCGAAGACTTCTCGAGCAATCCCTGGATTCAACAGTTTGGTGTCTTTCGAATCGATCGTGAACTGTTGCACCCTGCCCTGCGGTACGCCTTCGCCAACTTTGTTTTCCGAAGCCGGTGTGTATTCGGGCCCGATCAGAAAATTGCCGTCAACATCCAACGGCGGATTCAAACCGGGTTTCGCATCCAGCCGAACGAAGGTTGGTGACCCCGGAGCATCAAACTTGCGGGTTGGTGGTGTTGGACGTTTTTGCTGTGCGGCAACGGAAAATTCCGATGACAGAAACGAGAATGTCAGAAGTAAAATAAGTCTCGTCATCCGCTGCTTAGTCATAATTACCTCGTCAAGTTAAGAAAACGATCTGGCCGCGCAGGATTGCACGTTCAAGCATTGGACTCATTGGGGCTTTGGGAATCAAGCAGCGTGGTTTCAGTCAATGAATCGTGAAGATGGCATCTGGCTTCAAAAATGGCTGTCTTGCTCAGAAAAAGAACGGGAAGTAAGCCTTGCGGCATTCGTTTCTTAACAGCCAAGTCGACCGGACTATTGCACTCTTTTGGAGGAAATGTGGCTTGTAGAAAGACTTTAAGATACAATCGAAGTCCCTCCCTGTTGAACTCCCTCGCACTCTTCCCGCCTCGCAGATCGAATCCACTGCAATGAACGCCCGCCTCACAACTCTGCTTGCCGCGATGCTGTTTCCTTCCATTCACAGTTTGCTGTCTGCTCAGGACACTGCAACACAGCCTGTCGACAAAGCCGGTCTTGATTTCTTCGAAGCAAAGATTCGGCCCGTGCTGATCGCGCACTGTTACGAATGTCACTCCGCCGAAGCGAAAAACGTGAAAGGTGGGCTGCTGCTGGATTCTCGCGAAGCCGCGCACAAGGGTGGTGATTCTGGTCCGGCTGTTGTACCGAAAGATGTCGACGAAAGTCTGTTGATCGGCGCGTTGAAGTATGACGGCTTTGAAATGCCACCGAAGGGCAAACTGCCTGATGCGGTGATTGCTGATTTTGTGAAGTGGGTCGAAATGGGAGCACCCGATCCTCGCGATGGCGAAGTTACGGAAAGCACGATCGACTTTGACCAAGCGGGCCAGCACTGGGCGTATCAGCCGATCACTTCGCCTGAACTGCCGGCCGTTCAACGCACTGATTGGCCGGCAAACGACATCGATCACTTCACGCTGGCGAAGATGGAAGAACTCAAGCTGCAACCTGTGGACAAAGCGGGCAAGCGAGAATTGATTCGGCGAGCCACCTTCGATTTGATCGGACTGCCGCCGACTCCGGAAGACGTTGCCGCTTTTCTGGAAGATGATTCGGACGATGCGTTTGCGAAGGTGATTAACCGGTTGCTGCAGTCACAACACTACGGCGAACGCTGGGGCCGCTACTGGCTGGATGTGGCTCGGTATTCTGAAGATCAGGCTCACACGTTTTCGGTGACGGCCAACACCAACGGGTTTCGATATCGCGATTGGGTTGTCGCTGCGTTCAACAATGACATGCCGTATGACAAGTTCGTGCGAATGCAGATTGCCGGTGACTTGATTGGCTCGGAATCAGAGGAATCGTACGACCATCTTGTGGCGCTGGGGTTCTTTGGCCTGGGAGCTCAGTACTATAAAAACAGCGATGCAGCAAAAGCGGCGGCCGACGAACTGGATGACCGAGTCGACACGCTGACACGCGGCTTTCTGGGGCTGACCGTATCGTGTGCTCGGTGTCACGATCACAAGTTCGATCCCATTCCGACTCAGGATTATTACTCGCTGGCCGGCATCTTTCGCAGTTCAAAGCTGCACAATGCTCCACTGTGCGAAGCGTCAGAAGTGGAAGCCTACAACGCCGGACAGCGGCGAATTAAGAGCACTGAAGAAGACATCAAAAAGTTTCTGGCCGAAGAAAAGACAACCGCCGCAGAAACCAAGGTCGGCGAAACAGCGAAGTACGTTGAAACCGTGTGGCGGTATCAAACGGCCAAGGCGAACGGCCAACCCGCCAAAACTGCGGAGCTCGCTAAGCAAGCCGATGTCAACGAATTCCTGCTGAAACGCTGGATCAACTTTCTTGAGGCAAAGAACAAAGGCAAGGTCAGCGCGCTGGATGATTGGTTCGACTTGAAGCCGGAAGGCGGTGCTGTCGCAGACGTTGTTCCGGCGGAAGTGACGACGGTTGCGAATGAGTTCCAGCAGTATATTCAGCAGCTGCTGGATGTTCGCGATGGCGTCTCGACGACTAACCTCGTCGACGCCGGTGATGGAACTGCTAAGCCTCACCGGCCCGGCAGTCCTCGATTTGTGTCGCCGCTTGTCACGAAGGTGCGGCCAACGGCGGGCATCGATATCGACATCACCGGAGCCAAGCAGTTATTTCTGGTGGTGTCTGAAGGAGGCAACGGCAACAGTTGCGACCATTCTGATTGGCTGGCCCCAACACTTATTGGCGACAAAGGCGAACTAAAACTGACCGAAGTGACGTGGAAGTCGCTGGACGGATTTGGCGGCGGCAAGATCGATCGCAACTACGAAGGCAAGCCGCTGAAGGTCGGCGGCAAGGCTTACGACAACGGCATCGGCGTGCATGCTCCGTGCGTGATTGCGTATGACCTGCCCGAAGGTTATCAACGCTTCAGAGCAACCGGCGGCTTGGACAACAGCGGTTCCGATCAGGGCGGTTGCGGCGAACAGGCGTCCGTGCAGTTCAGCGTCTACACCGAACAACCTGCCGAAGGACCGATCAGTCCGGGCAAGGATGTGCTGTCGATCGTGCTGGGCAAGGATGGCCCTTTCGCCATCAGCGATGACGACCTGGAAAACTTTCTGACCGGCGACAAACGCGATCAGCTGATCCAACTGAAAGCCGACTTCGAAGACGCAAAAAAGACCGCTCCGCCGATGTACGCGGTCGCTCACAGTTATGCCGAAGCCAAAGCCGAAGACATGCGAGTTTTCGTGCGAGGCAACCCGGCGCGACAGCGCGAAGTGGCTCCGCGACGTTTTCTGCGAGTCCTTGCCGGCGAAGATCGTGCTCACTACACAGAAGGCAGCGGTCGCCGAGATCTGGCGGACGCGATTACTCGGCCAGACAACCCGCTGACCGCGCGAGTTATCGTGAACCGCATCTGGCAGCATCATTTTGGTCGAGGCATCGTGGGCACGCCCAGCAACTTCGGCCAGCAGGGAGAACCGCCCACTCATCCGGCGTTGCTGGACTACCTGGCGGCGCGATTTATTGAATCCGGCTGGTCCATCAAATCACTGCACCGCGACATCATGCTGTCGGCGACGTATCAGCTAAGTACCGCCAACCACGAAGCGAATGCTCAGATCGATGCGGACAACCGATTCGTCTGGAGAATGAATCGGCAGCGTCTGGACGTCGAAGCCTGGCGCGACGCGTTGCTGGATGTGTCGGGGAAACTGGATCGCAGCATTGGAGGTCCTTCAACAAACCTCGCCGATGTCAACAACGTTCGCCGCACGGTTTACGCGAAAGTCAGCCGCCACGAACTCGACAACCTGCTGCGAATGTTCGACTTTCCCGACGCCAACATCACCAGTTCCAAACGCAGCGAAACCACGGTGCCTCAACAGCAGCTGTTCGTGCTGAACAGCCCGTTCATGGTGGAACAGGCGAAGGCCTTTGCCGCTCGACTGCACACAGAGAAACCGGACAGCGATGAAGACCGAATTCAACGAGCCTTCGCGCTGGCCTATGGTCGGCCGCCGATGCAACGCGAACTGGAAATCGGCCTGACGTATCTAAACAGTGAAAGAGATCCGGACAACAAACTGACGCAGTGGGAAAGTTACGCTCAGGCGCTGCTGGGGGGGAATGAGTTTATGTATTTGGATTAGCAGGATGGCGAAAATGTAGGCGAGTCGCTCCGCGACTCGCGGAATTCAGTGTCGCAGAGCGACACTGCCACGAATCTCACGTTGCGAAGAATAAATATGAATTTACCACAACAACATTTCGGCATGACTCGCCGCGAATCCCTGCAGCGCATGGGCACTGGGCTCGGCGTGCTGGGCCTGGCGGGCATTCTGGCTCAGGACGGAACTCTGGCCAGCGCCGCGGATGCAACCGGTGCCAGCCCGCTGGCTCCCAGGGCCGCTCACTTCGCACCCCGAGCCAAACACATCATCCACCTGTTCATGAATGGCGGGCCATCGCAGGTGGATACGTTCGACCCGAAACCCGCACTCACGAAATACAACGGCCAGCGTCCTCCCACAGCCGATCTGAAAACGGAACGCAAGACCGGCGGGCTGATGATGTCGCCGTTCAAGTTTCAGAAGTACGGCGAATCGGGGATCGAAGTCAGCGACCTGTTTCCACACGTTGGTGAATGCATCGATGACATCTGCGTCATCCGCTCGATGCACACAAACATTCCCAACCACGAACCATCGCTGCTGATGATGAACAGCGGTGAAACTCAGCCGACTCGACCCGCGATGGGATCGTGGCTGCTGTATGGGCTGGGCACCGAAAACCAAAACCTTCCCGGCTTTGTCGTGCTGTGTCCCGGGAAGCCGGTCGTGGGGCCTCAGTTGTGGAGCAACAGTTTTCTGCCCGGCGTTTTTCAGGGCACGCACATCAATCACGCCAACAGCGTTGATCCGAAGAAAGTCATTCAGCATATTGACAACTCGTACTTAAGCAGCACTGGTCAGCGTCGACAGCTGCATCTTTTGAAACAGATGAACGAACTGCATCTGGAACGACGCGGCGGACACGACAATCGCCTGGAAGCTCGCATCGAATCGCTGGAAATGGCGTTCCGTATGCAGACGGAAGCTCAAACCGTGTTCGATCTGGCAAAGGAAACCAAAGAAACGCGAGAAGCCTACGGCACGGGCCAGTTTGCCAACGGCTGTCTGGCCGCAAGACGACTGGTTGAAAGCGGCGTGCGAATGGTGCAGGTCTACTACGGCAATGGCCAACCCTGGGACGATCACGGCAACATCAAAGACCACGCCAACAAAGCCAAAGACGTCGATCAGCCCATCGCCGCGCTGATCAAGGATCTGAAACAACGCGACTTATTGAAGGACACACTAATCATTTGGGGCGGTGAATTCGGCAGAACTCCGGTTGCAGAAAACGGCAACGGTCGAGACCACAATCATCACGGCTTTTCGATGTGGCTGGCTGGTGGCGGAATCAAAGGCGGCATGACGTACGGTTCAACCGACGAATTCGGATTCGCGGCCGTCGAAAACAAAGTCCACGTCCACGACCTGCACGCCACAATTTTGCATTTGATGGGGCTCGACCACGAAAAGCTAACCTTCCGCTACAGCGGCCGAGACTTCCGCCTGACCGATGTGCATGGTCGAGTCGTCCATGAACTGTTCGCGTAAGCCCTGATAAGAACGATTAGATGCCAGTGAATCGAATCAGAAACCTGATCCCCGGATTTCTTTCAGTCGCGGCGGTGTGCCTGGCGCTGGCATTGGGGCAATTGGTTGTTGCACAGGATGCGGTTGAGACAACTGCGGAAGAACAGTTCTTTGTTGATCAAATTCAACCGCTGCTGAAGCGGCATTGCTATGAATGTCATTCGCATGATGCTGGTGAATTCGGCGGCGGGCTATCGCTGGATTCGAAAAGTGGCTGGCAGAAAGGTGGCGATCACGGGGCGGCTGTTGTTCCGGAAAAGCCTGACGACAGTCTGCTGATTAAAGCCGTGCGCCGCGAAAGCGAAGACCTGCAGATGCCTCCGGATGAACGACTGCCAAAGAAGTCGGTCGCGTTGTTGGTGGAATGGATCGAACAAGGCGCTGTCGATCCGCGGAAGCCGGTAACGCAAAGTGAACCGACCAGCGATCCGCTCGACTGGTGGTCTCTGCGGCCGCTGCCTGCCGCAACAGTTGCGGCCGACATCGGCGACTTTGGTTACATTGCTGACCACGGTGCGAAGACTGCGGACTTAGATCGCGCCCCCCACAGGCAGTCGCCGCAAGCATCCATCGACTTCTTTGTTGACCGACAGCTGAAACGCGCGGAGCTCACGCCTATTCTGCCTGCTGATCGCCGAACGTTAATCCGTCGGGCGTACTTCGATCTTCACGGCTTACCGCCGACTCCGGACGAAGTCGATGCCTTCGAAAACGATGACAGCCCCGATGCGTGGGGGAAGCTTGTGGACCGTCTGCTGGCTTCGCCGCTATACGGAGAACGGTGGGCTCGGCACTGGCTGGACACCGTTCACTTCGCGGATACTCACGGTTGCGAACACGACGTGTTTCGACCGAACGCCTGGCGGTATCGCGACTATGTGATTGACAGCTTCAACCGCGACACATCGTGGCCACGCTTTATTCGCGAACAATTGGCAGCTGACCACTTCTTTCCGGAAGAAAGTCATCTGATCGCGGCGTTGGGCTTCATCGCGGCAGGACCGCTGGAACTCAGCCGAGCCTCAACGGCGCCAGTCACGTTCGACTATCTCGACCGCGACGACATGGTGACGCAGACAATGGCCGCGTTCGCCAGTTCGACGGCCAATTGTGCTCGCTGCCACGACCACAAATTCGATCCGATTACTCAGGAAGATTACTATTCGCTGCAAGCCGTGTTCGCTGGCATCGGCAAAGGCGACGTCGAATTCGACGCCGACCCAGCGATCGCCTCGCAACGTCGACACTACACAGCTTTGATTGACCAGGCAAACCGCGGACAGTTTGACAGCAGCCTGTCGGACGAAGTAGCCAGCATCGCGAGTGGCTGGGAGGACCTCGCCAGCAAGCATCCCGCCGTGTGGACAACGCTTCGCCCGTCGGCGTTTGTGTCTTCCGATGGAGCCACGTTGAAGCGTCTTGAGGACGATTCGCTGCTGGCATCTGGTCATCGTCCGGACACCGACACATACACCATCAGCGCGCCGTTGCCGCTGACAAAATTGTCGGCTGTGAGGCTGGAAGTTCTTCCCGACGAAAGCCTGCCCTTCAAAGGACCAGGCCGATGTGACAACGGCAACCTTCACTTGAATGAAGTGGAAATTTATCTGAACGACAGCGAATCACGACGGCTGAAAATTCGCGGCGCCGTGGCGGATTGGGATCAGGCGGGCTGGACAATTGCTCATTCGCTGGATTCCGACGTCAAAACGGCGTGGGGAATCTATCCCAAAGTGGGCGAAGCGCATCATGCCGTGTTCGAATTCGAAGCAGCGGCGACGTTAAAATCGGACAGTCAGATCACGGTGGTGCTGAAGCAACTGCACGGCGGGTCTCACCTGATCGGTCGCTGCCGATTGTACGTCACAGATGCTGACGGAGCTGCCGCCAAAGTTGTTCCTCAGGCGGTTGCCGCGGCGTTGCGGGTTAGCAAACCAGAACGAACTGCTGAACAACAAGCCGCCGTGATTTCGTTTGCCGTGAAGTCCGTTGCCGAACAGAAGCTGGCAGAATTGCCGGCGCTGTCGTCCGTGTATGCAGCGTCGAAGTTCTATTCGCGTTCCGCAAAGCTTGCTCAACCGATGACGCCCAACGTGGTGCATGTGCTGCACCGAGGCAGCATCGACAAGCCCGGAGCCGTTGCGGGGCCAGGATCTTTGTCGGTGATCACCGCGTTGCCGGGTCGGTTTGCCGTTTCGGACGCGGCTGACGAAATGCTTCGGCGAGCTGCCCTGGCCGAGTGGCTGGCCGCCCCTGAAAATCCGCTCACGTGGCGCAGCGTGGTGAATCGCGTTTGGGCGTATCACTTTGGACGCGGCATCTGCGACACACCAAACGACTTCGGCCGCATGGGTGGCACGCCTTCTCATCCGGAACTTCTTGACTGGCTGGCGGTGTGGTTTCGCGATGATGCCAAAGGTTCGGTCAAGGAATTGCATCGACTGATTCTGATGTCGCAAACTTACCAGCGAAAATCTGGGTTGCACGGCGAATCGGAAGCTGGTGCTGCGGATAAAGCCAGGAACGTCGATCCCAACAATAGATTGCTATGGCGAATGCAGCGCCGCAGTTTAGACGCAGAATCGTTTCGCGACGCCCTGCTGCAAATTTCCGGACGCATCGACCTGGCAATGTATGGCCCCGGCATTCAGCAATTCACGCAGTCGAAGGGAGCTCAGGCCACACCAAAACTGGACTACGACGCCTTCGACTGGAAGTCAGCCGCGGCCGCTCGCCGAAGTATTTACCGAGTCGTCTGGCGAGGCATCGCGGATCCGTTTATGGAATCGCTCGACTTCCCGGATCTCGGCCTGCTGACACCTCAGCGAGGAAACTCAGTGTCGGCTTTGCAGGCTTTGACAACATTCAACAACGACTTCGTGCTGCATCATAGTGAGGTGCTGGCGGATAAACTGACCAGTGAATATCCCAAAGTTGACGAACAGATTCGTCAGGCGTGTCGATTGATTTATCTGAGAGAGCCAACCGCTAACGAACGTCAGCTTCTGGCAGAGTATGCCAACACCCACGGACTGGCGGCGACGTGTCGCATCCTTTTTAACAGCAACGAATTTTTGTTTGTGAATTAACAACTTTTCTACGATGGGCATTCTTGTCCGTCGCGTCGTGCTAATGACCGCCTGAAAGGCCGTCCTACGACTGAAACAAACCCATGCAGCAACCAAGACGACAATTTTTGTGGAACATCGGCGGTGGGTTCGGCGGCCTGGCTGCGGCGCAGATGCTGGACCAGGATGCAGTGTCGGCTGACAATATTCGCCCCAACCCGGAATTCAACGGAGGCCTGCATCATCCGGCCAAAGTCAAACGCGTGATTCAGCTGTTCATGACGGGCGGAGCCAGCCCCATGGATACGTTCGACTACAAGCCGGAACTGGAACGACTGCACGGCCAGAAACTGGGGCCGGCCGAAAAGCCCGAAGGATTCACAGCGCCGGCAGGCGCGATTATGAAGAGTCCCTTCGCCTTCAAGCAACATGGCGAATGTGGTCAGTGGGTCAGCAGCGTGTTTCCTCATCAGGCGGAAGTTGTTGACGACATGGCCTTTCTGATGGCCATGCAGTCGAAGACGAACGTCCACGGACCGGCGACCTACATGATGAATTCCGGTTTTCTGCTGCCCGGCTTTCCGTCTATGGGAGCGTGGATTTCGTACGGGCTGGGAAATCTCACCGACAACCTGCCAACCTTTGTTGTGTTGCCCGATGCGAAGGGATTGCCGTACAACCAGAAGGGACCGTTTTCCTCCGGATTTCTGCCCGCCGTGCACCAGGGCACCGTTATTCGAACCGACGGTGATCAACCTGTGCGAGACCTCTTTGCCGATCCCAAACACGCGTTTGCGTCTCGCGCAGCCGACGCTCAGGGCTTCGATCTGCTGAACAAACTGAACTCCGAACACGCGGCGATGAACCCGGATGATACTCGACTGGAAGCCCGCATTCGGTCCTACGAACTTGCGGCAAAGATGCAGCTGTCGGCCCCGGAAGCCTTCGATGTCGCCAAAGAAACGGCTGAAACTCACAAAGCGTACGGCACGGACAACCCGGTCACCGAAGACTTCGCGCGACGTTGCCTGCTGGCTCGACGATTGGTTGAACGAGGCACTCGTTTTGTTCAGGTGTGGAGCGGTCCGCAGGGAGCCACCGGCAACTGGGACAACCACGGCAGCATTCCCAACGAACTTCCGCCTATTGCCGCTTCGGTTGATCAACCTATCGCAGCGCTGTTGCGAGACTTGAAAGCTCGCGGGCTGTTCGAAGACACGCTGCTGATCTGGACCACCGAATTCGGCCGCACCCCGTTTGCTCAAGGCGGCGACGGGCGAGACCACAACGGCGGTTCGTTTGTGACCTGGCTGGCCGGAGCCGGAATCAAAGCCGGCACCAGCTACGGCCAAAGCGACGACTGGGGTTACAAGGCAGCCGAAGGCAAAACTTATTGCTACGATTTCCACGCGACCGTGCTGCACCTGCTGGGCATCGACCACAAACGCTTAACCTTCCGCCAAAGCGGCATCGACCGTCGGCTGACCGATGTGCACGGCCACGTTGTCAAAGAGATTCTAACATAGCACTTCGCCGTTGGCCTTTTCTACGCGTCTATCAACATCGGCACTGATCAACAACAGCATTCCTTACAATTCACCTCAAAGATCGGTCAACTGATCAAGGCATTCTTCTCGGACCTGATCCATAGAAACAGACCACCAAATGACTGCTCCAGATTTTGCGATTTCCGTTTCTTCTATTTCGAGACTCTTCGCCTTAGCAACAGTCTCCATGCTGTTTCCGACCGCCGGTGTTGCTCAGGAAAAGCCTGCCTCAGCAACAAGAACACCGCTTTGGTCTGAACTGGCTCCCGTTGGCGACGGGACAACAGAAGCCTCGAAGGAAGCAAATGCTTTCATCACCGTACATCATGCCGCACAGCCGACTGGCACAGCCGTTGTGATCTGTCCTGGTGGCGGGTACGGAGGTTTAGTGGTTGGCCCGGAAGGCCACGGCATTGCTGCATGGCTCAACAAACATGGCATTACCGGAGTCGTGCTGGAATACCGTCTGCCGAAAGGACGTCACGCGGTTCCGCTGCTGGATGCTCAACGAGCGATCCGAACTGTGCGAGCAAACGCGAAAGCCTGGAACATCAATCCCGCCAAAATCGGCATCATGGGTTTCTCTGCCGGTGGACATCTGGCATCCACCGCCGGAACACATTTCGAAAATGGAAACGCCACCGCGACCGATCCGATTAATCGCGTGAGTTGCCGTCCGGACTTCACGATTTTGGTCTACCCGGTGGTCACAATGGGTGAGTCAACTCACGGCGGAACAAAGGCGAATCTGCTTGGCAAAGATCCTTCACCGGAACTGCTGAAGTTATATTCCAACGAACTGCAGGTCACCGCCAACACGCCACCCATGTTTCTGACTCACGCACTTGATGACAAACCCGTGCCGCCCGAAAACAGTCGAACTTTGTTTGCAGCCCTGCAGGCCAACAACGTGCCATCAAAGTATCTGGAACTTGTATCCGGAGGCCACGGACTGAATGATTATAAAGGACCAATGTGGGACGCGTGGCAGGAACAATCGCTTGCGTGGCTGGCGGAACGCAATAAATAACAGCGTCGAAGCCATAGCTGAAACAAGCTGCCAGAAAACAGGGCTGTTTGCGGCCAAAGTACAACGACTACAGCTTAGTTCCATTCACCTTAACCCACGGAGTAAACGCTCCCATGGCGTGGTGCTGAATTTTGCGTTTCCAGATGCGGTTGCCGCAGAATGCGAACAGCGTGTCTCCGTCTTTAATCAGCCAGACGCTGCCGGGCCCGTGAGCTTTATCGCCATTGGTTGTGACGCACAGGCTGTCATCGGGTCTCGCCAGAATCGAATGCCCCAGGATATCTTCCATCACGACACTGGCTTTTCCCGCGGCTTCGTAGCACATCAGCTTGCCGGATCTTTCTGAGATCGTGGACACCGTTCCGTCGGCACCGACAGTCACGCAGTGAGCATTACCTGTGTCGGCGGCGAACTTTCTGACCGTGCCATCCAGATCAATGCGATGAATGCGGTTGTTGGTTGTATCCGCGAAGAACACATCACCGGCAGCATTGCAGTTCGGCCCGCGAGTACTCTTGAAACCTTCCGCGACAAGTTGCCAGCCTTCACCGGGAATCAGAATCTCCTGAGCACGCGGAGTACTCGGCCCGGCCTGCACGCGTTCCGGCCAGCCTCGCCACAGATAGCCCATCGCTTCCTGCCAGTGTTCGCTGTAGCCCGCCACGTGCCGTCCGTCGCCCCGGAATCAACCGTCTCAAGAACCTGCTTCGGAGCGTTCACAGGATTGATGGAATAGTATCCCCAGCGTCGGCTGGCCCCGGAGCGACTGTACGCAATACGCCGAAGACGGTAAGAAGTGTGGTGTCATGAAATTCAATCGTGGGGCAGGCATGTTGTCAGAACGTAGAGCAGTTCAAAAACTTATTGGGTCGAATCTATTCCACCACCAGTCGTCTTGATTCAATGGCTGCATGGCCCGACTTGCGAAACGGTCGAGGCATGGGCTGAGCGGCTCCGTTCCGGTCGATCGTCCGACATCGCACAATGTACTCACCGGCTGGCAACCCCGGATGCAAACAGGCCCAGTGCGATTTGGCAAGTCGTAGCGGCCAGTGGCGAGGTTCGAGTTGCGCGGAGAAAGAATGCGAGTTTCGAAGTTGATGCGCGTCACGGATTTCAGTGTTCCAGTCGCCCGGTAGTTTCAGAATTTCAGCGTCTCGCCAAGGCGCGTCCCGGAAGTATTGATCTTCAGAAGGCCACGGGGACGACTTGTCCTGAATCCAAATCTGAACTTTCGCCAACCCGGAAACTCCTGATTGAGCCCAGCCCGTAATCGGTATCGGCTGATGTTGGGACATCTTTTCTGGCAGCGACAGCGTGGCACAGAAAGTCTTTAAGTCACTGTCTACATCATTGTTTTGGTCGGCATATGTATCATTGGCATGGGAAATGTTGGACAGAACCAAATGAGTCAGCCATTTCACACTCTTAAATCCATAAGCTTCCGGGACGACAACGCGGACCGGACCGCCTCGTTCAGGCGACAGCCATTCTCCGTTTAACTTAAAGCACAATATCACAGGCGGTAATTCGTTAGTGTCCTCCAGAACTCGGCCGATGGGCAGCGAACTGCGAAACATCTGTTTCTCGTCATGATTGTGATATCCGTGGTAGAATACTCGCCGCAGGTTTTCTTTCGGCTGTGTCAACCACACAATATCTCGCATCGGCACGCCTTCCCAAATGCCCATCCCCAATGGGCAACCGATATTCAGGCAGGTCATCACCTTCGCGAAACGAACGACTTTGGTGCGAGCCAATTTCATGAGCGCAGGGAAATCAAATTTATTACCCCGTTCACTGGAAATCTCATTGCCCAGTGTCGCGGGATGCTCAGAGTCGCTGACGACCTGAAGTTGCCATGTGTCTCGAGTTAGACCTACCTCTGCACGTCTTTCGTCTGACAGCGAGGCGGTTTTGGCTTTCCTCGCGAAACGTCACGAAACTTGTCTGAGGGAGTCAACCATGACTCCATGCTGGCGATCGCTGATCGCAATCCAGGCTCATCATGTGCGTCTTCAGCAAACAATGGCAACGTCTGCAACGCTGCCACACCAACGCTACCCATCTTCAGGAAATATCGGCGAGTCAATTCAAGGTGATCGTTTACCAATTCCTGAACATCACGTCCGTTTGAAAGCTGATTCCTGTTCATGGACGCCTCACGATTCTGGTGGATAGCTGAAAACGTTTATGCTGCAAGGTGTTAAGCGTTTGATCACTTTGGCGTCGCTTCACCATGGGGATAGCGGTAGTCGGCCTTGTCGTCAGTGGAAACTTTGCGCGTGGATCCGTCCGCCAGTTTGTAGAGGTACAGCTTACCTCCCGCGTGATAGATGATCTCGCTGGCGTCTCTTGTCCAGCGGGGATACGCGAACCAGATGTTCTTTCGTTCTTCATTGGCGAAGGGCTTAAAGTTGGTCATCGTTCGCTTCGTCGCATCGAAATCGGCGATGTACAGCGTGCGACCGGGCATCGAATGCACAAACCCTGTCTGGTACTCGAAACAGACTTTTGTTTCGTCGGGTGAAAGGCTGATGCGAGCAAGCACTCCGGTTTTGTCCAGGTCACATTGAACGCGTTCGAACTTTGGATCGCCGCCCGGATTGGGTGTCATCAGGTAGTAGCCGCGTTTGCGCTTTGGTGGCGTTGAACCTACGAGAATCCGGCCGTCTATCAGACATGTGAAGCTCCACGCGTGGTAGCTGTTGCCGGTCAGAGCAATTTCTTCGCCAGGTTTGCCGCCGATTTTTCCAGCAATTACCTGGTAAGTATTCTTCTGTGGGTGTTTGCGGTTCCAGATCGGCGTGTTGGTTCCGTCTCGCGTCCAGGTTTGGTTGAAGTCTGTGTGAGTTCCATCAGTCAGTTGGTGAAAACCTGTGCCGTCCACATTGATGATACAGATGGCCGTCTTCCACTTGCTTACGTCTTTGTCACTAATAAGGCGACGAAAGAACACCAGCCTGTCGTCAGTCTTTGACCATGATGGTTTGAAGTCCCAATGGCCCTTTGTGAGCGGTTCTTTTTCCGGAGTGCCAGGCACGTTCACATGAATCTGCCCGTCTTTGTAGTAGGACGAGCGGTGTCCTTGCACAACACTGTCAGCAGCGGCGTGTGATATGCTCGGCTGAGCAATCGCCACGTGTCCAACGGTGAACGAGATGAGGACAGGAAGCAGAAACTGTGGCGATGTTCTCATCTATTGTTCATATTCAGCTGTTGGTGACGAGGCGGGCTACGTGACAGTGCGAGCCAACACGCTCTGCAAAAGAAATCTACATTGGTTGTCAGGAATTGATTGTCCAATATCTCGCAAATCGACTACAAAATCTAACGAGTCCGTGCCTCAAACCATGTGGGCTCCCGCCCGGAAACGCTCCGTTGTCGCTCTGAATACTTGACTCAATGGTAACAAGCTCGGTTCGATAGAAAGTCTAACAAGTTTCGTTTCTGAAAGTTTGTGGTTGCAGGACGATTCATTCAACGTGGACAAGATGGGACATTACTGCAGTCCACAATCGGCGGGGATTCGACCTTGCTGTGGTCTAAAAAATTTGAAGACAAGGCAACCATCATGAAAATATCAAGCGAAACGACGCTAATCCAGAACGGACAAATTGTTGACGGTACCGGGGCAGCGCCGGTTGCTGATGGCGCGATTGTCATCGAAGGCGGTAAGATTACCTACGTCGGGCCGGTTAAGGATGCTCCGCAGATTTCCGAATCCGCTTTGCGCATTGACGCACAAGGCGGCACCATCATGCCGGGGCTTGTCGAAGCGCACTTTCATGCGACCTACTTCAACATTGCCGCACTTGAAGACCTTGATATCAAGTACCCCGTCGAATACGTGTCGCTGCTCGCTTCGGTGAACACGCGACTGGCTCTCGAATGTGGTTACACAGCAGCGCGATCGGGTGGCAGCCTGTTTAATGTTGATCACTGGCTGAAGAAGGCAATCGAGGAAGATTTGATTCCAGGGCCCCGACTGGCTTCGAGCGGTCGGGAGATCTGTTCTGCGGGCGGACTGATGGACTGGAATCCGGAGTTTCGAAAGATCGGCATGGAAGGGCTGGTCTTCATTGTTAATGGACAGGAAGATGCACGCAGAGCTGTTCGTGCACTGGTCAAAGACGGAATTGAGTGGGTGAAGACCTATCCAACCGGCGACGCCGCTTCGCCGGACGTCAACGACCACCATACGCTGTGCATGACGTTCGACGAAATGAACGCGGTCGTGCAGACGGCTCATAATCATAACCTGAAGGTCACTGGTCACTGCCGAGCCACCGAGGGAATCAAGAACGCCCTGCGAGCCGGTTACGATTGCATCGAACACGGCACGTTTATGGACGACGAGGCCCTGGAACTTCTGCTTGAGCGCGATGTGCCCTGCGTTCCGGCGTTGTATTTTGAAAAGGCAAGCGTCGAACTTGGGCCAGAGTTTGGTTTGCCGCAGGTGGTGATCGATGGCCATCAGGAAACGCTTGACGGAGGCATGGAAAGTGCGCGTCGCATCCTGCGCGCTGGCGGTCGGCTGGGGATGGGGGGCGACTATGGCTTCGGCTGGAATCCGCACGGGGACTACGCCCGCGAACTTACCTTCTTCGTCAACGACGTGGGCCTGACTCCGCTGGAAGTCATCACCTGCGCCACAAAGACCGGCGCTGAGATAATGGGGCGTGGCGATGAGTTCGGTACGCTGGAAACGGGAAAGCTGGCCGACGTACTGATCGTGGATGGCAACGTTCTGGCTGACATCAGCGTACTGGAAGACCGGACGAAATTCCTTGCCGTCATGCAAGGTGGCGTTATGAAAGCTGGTCAGCTTGCCGACCCCTTTCCGACAATTGTGAATTGCGAAAAGTGATCGTCACGCTGCGTCCCGGTTAAACAATTAACCAACTTTCCATCACTGGCCGATCGCGAAAACTGAATACAATTCCAATGAGCACCAACACTGATCCGCTGAAGTACTCTGAGCATGGCTATTGCCTCTTCCCGGATATTCTTGACACCGCGGAAATCGACGCCGCCCGCCGAGAACTTGATGCGTGCATCGGCAATATGCCCAAGCGCATAATGGTTTACAAAGACGGTGTCCATCAGGAAGTTGATGCGCGTCCCGAGTATCTGACTGAGCCACACAACAAGAACCCGTTTTGGTTGCAACTGTGTCGACACCCGAAAATTCTGAACGCTGTTGAAGCAGTGCTCGGTGAGAATCTGATTCTGATAATGTCACACCTGATTGTAAAACCGCCCTGCGATGGACTTTCAGTTGCATGGCACCAGGACAATACCTATTGGCATTCAGTCAAGGGAACTGATGTGGCAACGGTCTGGCTGGCGATCGATGATGCTGATCAGGAAAACGGGTGCATGCGGGTCATTCCAACATCGCATGCAGGCTATCCCGAGATGGATAAGTTCTCGACGGGAGCAAACGACCTGTTGGGACTGACAGTTGAAGTCACGTCAGAAATGGAATCAGCCGCCTTGCCGCTGGAGATGAAAGCGGGCAGTCTTTCGATTCACGATTCTTACGTCGTACACGGCAGCAATGCAAATTTGAGTCAGCGGCGCCGAGCGGCCTACACGATGCGATTCGCCAACGCTAAAACGGTGACGATCGACACATCACAACATTGGGTACCCGTGCATTTGGTTCGCGGTGAAGCCAATGACGCGACAAAATCGTATATTGATAGTCGTTTGCCGTAGGATGGGTGGCTCGCAAGACATCAAACAGGAAAGAAATTGAGCGACCGCTACAACGTCAGTTCAGAGATCTCACCGGTGCTGTCGACAAACGCTGCGGTCTCAACGCCGACTCGATTCAGCATCGTGACGAACAGGTTCGACAGCGGCACGTCTTCTTTGAATTTCAGAAAGCGACCGTGCTGAAATCCCAGTGCTCGCCCACCGGCCAGCACAAGTGGATAGTTCGTGTTGTCGTGGGTATTGCTGTTGCTGCTGCCGTAAAGCACGATCGTGTTGTCCAGCACCGAACCGTTGCTTTCCTGAGCACCCGACAGACGATCAAGGAAGTAGGCCAGCTGCTGAGCCATGAATTGATCCCAGCGCCCGAGTTCTTCCGCGCCGCCTGGTTTGTTCCAGTCGTGAGCCAGGGAATGCAGTGATTTCTTGAAACCTTCCAGCTGCGGAAACTTGGCCGCTTTGGAAGAACAATCTGCCATGTTGGTAATCTGGTAAGTTGCCACACGAGTCGAATCGGTGCGGAATGCCAGATACATCAGGTCGTACATCGTCCGAATGAAGTCTTTGGGCGCTTCGTCGTCGGCATCCAGCTTCAGCATCGCGCGATCCTCGTCGCTTAATTCCGGTCGAGGAATATCCAGCCAGCGCTGAGACCGCTGAACTCGTTCTTCGATTTGTCGAACCGATTCCAGATACTCGTCCAGCTTATCGCGATCCTGGCTGCCTAATCGTCCTCGCAGAGAACGCGAATCTTCCAGCACTCGATCCAGCATTCCCGACGTGCTTTTCAATCGGCGATGGCTGGCCACCAGATCCGCATCGCCCGCGCCGAAGAAACGATCGAAAATCTGTTGCGGTTGGTGCAGAGCCGGAATGGGGCGGCCCTGGTCGTCATATGACAATGTGCTGGAACGAGTTGGTTCGCCAACACCGCCGTCTGTGGAAAGCACCAACGACGTGAACCGAGTTTTATCCTCAAACGCGCGAGCTGCGATTTGATCAACCGAAACGGTGTTGCGCAAAAATCGGTTGTTCAAATACGACGCGGTCAGAAACGTGTCGGCCGTGTCGTGGCCACCCATTCTGCGACCATTGGGATGCGACAGGCCACCCAGCACCGTCACGTTGTCACGATGGGCCTCCAGCGGGTTCAGCACTTCGGTGAACTGAAAGTCTTTGCCCTCACCGCGCGGAAACCAATGCCATTTGCCTTCGTCGCTGTCTTCACTTGGTAATCCCACACCGAAGCCGAAGTAGATCGCACACAACCGTCGCGCCGGATCTGCCTGCTTTGTGTCGTCTCCCATGCATTCCAGCCAGGGCAGGCCCAGTGACACGCCGGTTCCAAGCAGAAATGTACGTCGATCAAGATTCATCATCGTTTTCTCTCTTCGGAATGCAGGTTTCCAGCCACACCTAATTGACTTGCTGTTTTGTGTTTGCGGGGCAAATTAATGGCCCTTTGGGCCGAACGAATCGATCGTCGGTTTAATCATTTCGTCAGGAACAGTTCGCTGGCCACAATATTATGAATTAAACCTCGTATTCGATACTCGTTTCCTGCAAATTCGCTGGTCAATCGATCGATGGTCGCCTGATCGGTTAGCTCCAGTCGCCGACCAGCCGCGTACGTCGCCAGTCGAGTCACCAGTGATTTTGCAAAGTCGTCCTTGCGTTCATTTGCCAAATAATCTTTCAGCGAAGCGACGCCGTCGAGCTGGCGTGCGTCGGGCAGGACGTCGCTGGCCTTCACCGGCAGCAGTTCGAATTTGCCGTCTGCCTTGCGGCGAATTTCGTCTCGCCAAAGTCCGACGGCGTCATAGTTTTCTAACGCGATGCCCCAGGGATCAATCCCCCGATGGCAACTCGCACAGGCTTCGCGGCTGCGATGAATTTCCAGTTGCTCGCGAACCGAAAGCTTCGCAAATTCCGGGTTGGCTTTGTCCAGAGGCGGAGTGTCCGGTGGCGGTGGAGAAGGCGGATCATTCAGCAAACGATCACGAATCCAAACCGCGCGACGAACCACATGCGAATCCGCACCCGTGGAATTGATCAGCAGAATACTTGCCTGTCCCAGCAAGCCGCCTCGGTGAGAATCCGCCTCAAGATCGACTCGCCGAAACTTGCGTCCCCAAACACCTTCGATTCCGTAGTGCTTTGCCAGCGGTTCGTTCAACATCACGAACTTCGATGACAACAGATTCATGGCACTCAAGTCGTCTCGAATTAGTTCGCCAAAAAACGCTTGAGTCTCACCGCGCATGTGCATCTTCAGCGAGTCATCGAACCCCGGATAGTATTCGCGGTCCACTGCAACTCGATCCACATAATCAAGGTGCAGCCATTGTTCGGTGAATTGACGGACGAACGTCAGCGCACGCGCGTCATCCAACATCCGATCAACTTCTCTCGCCATCACATCTGGCTGAAGCAAAACGCCATCTGCTGCCAGCTTCGTCAACGGTTCGTCCGGCATTGTGCTCCACAGAAAATATGACAACCGCGACGCCAGCTCTGAGTTGTCAATCGGCCGTTTTGTGGGGCCCGCGGGTTCAAGGTGATACAGAAAGTCGGGCTGAATCAGCACCATCGCCAGCGTCTCACGCAGCGTTTCTTCCAGAGTCGGAAATTCCGGGCGAATCGAATTGTGAAAGTCCACCAGGCGGGTCACTTCATCATCATTGACCAACCGGCGGAATGCTTTCGTCATGAATTTGCGGAGCACTTCCGTGACGTAGGCCGCTTCATCACTTTCACGCTGATCCGATTCGAACAAAATGCGTCGATGCGATGCGGGCGGCCATTCATCAAACGCCGGCCCGTGGAACTCCACCGACTGCACGGTGACGGTCGGCAGATGCGGCTCGTCCGGGTAATCCCGCTGATCTTTCGTCTGTTCTTTGGGAAGGGCCGACCCGTCGTCGTAGCGATTGCGTACGCGAACGACCAGTCCCGGATACTTGCTTTGTCCACGGACCGGCAACGGAAAATTCTCAATGCGACCACGAAATTCCAGCGTCTGCTCTTCCGCCGAAGTGATTTCCACAAGATCGAAATCACGCATCAGAAGTTCTGTATCCGGTTGATAGCCGACCGAAACTTCCAGCAGCGGATAGCCTATGTCCGGTTTCAATTCGGCGCTCAGTTTGACTCGCACAAGGAACTCACCAACTTCAGGATACTTGTCTTTCATCTTGGAAAGAAATTCCTGCTGACGTCCCAGTCGAGTCGTACGCTGGGCGTTGCCGAGCCACACGTCGATCTTGCTTTCGGTGAACGTGTAGTCGAACACTTCCGGTGCTTCGCCGCTGACGATCACTCGATCGAGCGCCCGCCGCGCCGTGTCGAGATAATACTCAAGTTGCATGGCCGACATGTTCAACGCGCTGCCATCGTTGGTGAACCCGTCTGCGGAAACGCTGTCGGGAGGCAGGTCGCGCGTGTAGTCCATTTCCAGGCTTAGCAGATCGGACATCGTGTTTTGATATTCAAGTCGATTCAGTCGCCGAAGAACCGCGCGTCCACTGGTATCGCGACCGGCTTCGATCGCGTGTTTGACCTTCGTTGAAATCCAGGTGGTAAGCGTCTGGTGCTGCTGAGCGGTCAGTTGCCGTTCGTCGGTCGGCGGCATTTCGCCGGCATTCAGGACGTTCAAGACCTCATGCCAGTTTTCAGCCGCCGCGCGATCGTTGACCAGATCGGTCGACAAATCGTCGAGCCGAATTCCAGATTCCTGCTTTTCCGGCCCATGACACTTGACGCAGTGCGTTTTAAGAACCGGCAGAACATCCTTATCAAAATCAGGCTCAGCAGAAGCGACAGCGCCGACGTAGAAAATTGTCGTGAAGAGTGCCGTGAA
>ERZ887942.726-NODE-726-length-25453-cov-6.264430_pt1 | contig 25453 bp, 21 predicted proteins | sample MGYA00521099_ERZ887942 | MGnify/ENA primary metagenome ERZ887942 (study PRJEB32303, sample SAMEA104408605) | aquatic metagenome | biome: Brackish water; feature: Pelagic; material: water | place: Baltic Sea | collected 2014-06-07T06:48:00 | depth 16,251 m ...
ACTAACGATAATAATGGGCCTCTAGCCTCTTGCACTTGTTAGTTGAATCTGCGATTCCATGATTCTTGAATTTCAGTGTTTTCTCCCTTTTCCTGGATTCCATGTCCCGGAAATTACGCTTTGTACCGAGCTTCGCGACATCATCCATACCCGGGGGCGATCTACCACATTCTCAACCGTCTCGAATCCGTAGGCGACCAGGCCTTTTCCCCGCCAGAAACCCATGGCTATACCTATGATGATGTCGGAAACCTGGAATCGGTAACTTACGCCAACGGAGTGATGCACAGCTATCAGTACAATAACCTGAACCGACTTACCGCTCTTTCCGTATCAAATGCCGCGTCTGAAATATTAAATGCATTTAATTACCAATTGAATGCGGTGGGACACCGCACCAGGGTGGAAGAAGCCAGCGGACAGTATCAGGACCAAATGATCTTCAGCGTGGCAGTTTGGGGAGAAGAAAAACTACGAACGGACATTCAGGCTTTGAGGAGGCTCCCTATTGAAATAGCAGGTGGGACTTTGGTTCCGCTCGGTGATGTTGCCGATATAGAGGTCGTTCCAGCGCCAAACCGAATTGTCCGTGAGAGTGTTTCACGCCGAATAGACGTCACCTGTAATGTGCGTGGCCGCGATTTGGGAAGTGTTGCTCAAGAGATTGATGATAGGATCGCCGGTGTACCCTTTGAACTGGGATATCATCCCGAAATACTGGGGGAATATGCAGAGCGTAAAGCTGCCAGTCGCCAATTATACCTCATGGCGATACTCTCTCTAATTGGGATCTTCGTCCTGCTTCAGGTTGATTTCCAATCCTTCCGGCTGGTCCTTATGGTGGGCTTGACCCTGCCATTCGCTTTGATCGGTGGTGTTGTAGCGGCATTTCTGGGTGGTGGAGTGTTGTCGATCGGATCGCTGGTGGGATTCGTGACAGTGCTCGGTATTGCTGCGCGTAACGGTATTATGTTGGTAAGTCATTTTCGACACTTGGAACAAGAGGAAGGGATGCAGTTTGGAGTGCCGCTCGTGCTACGAGGTGCCGAGGAACGCTTGGCACCTATCCTTATGACCGCCTCGAGTGCGGCACTGGCCCTACTGCCATTAGTCATAGCCGGCAATATTCCGGGTCACGAGATAGAGTTTCCTATGGCAGTCGTTATTCTGGGAGGACTGGTAACCTCCACGGCCTTAAACCTGTTAGTTCTTCCTGTCCTGTATGCCGCGTTTGGTAGGCGAGTGGCGACGTCGGTTTAGACACAGCCCTGTTTTATCAAGCAAGGTTTCGGAGAGGATCGTTACTTAGGTACTATGGTTCCTTTCCTTCTCATCTTTTTATTCGTTTACGGCGGACTTAACACCTATCTCTATTTCACAATTGCAGCGGGGTTGGGCCAGTCTTTGGGGTTGGTTGGGGGCTTATTAGTCTTGTTCGTGTTATCCCCAATACTTCTTCGCATCTCAGAGGGTAAAGTGCCGGTGTGGATTTCCAGCCTCATTGCCTTGGTGGCCTACAGCTGGATGGGAGTCAGCTTTTTGTTCGCTTCTTTTGCGTTGCTGCTCGATATCGCTCAGCTTATATTCCGGGGAATTAGTGAATCGGATGCGCTGTTCGTGGTGGCAATCCTTACTTCCGTATCATCGGTCTACGCGTTCTATGAGTTTCGGAATCCCAGGGTTCGAATGCTGAGAGTCACGTCCCCTAAATTTGAATACAATCCGGAGAAGCCGTTTAGAATAGTACAGGTTTCGGATATTCACCTCGGGTTTGGAAGCTCCTACAGTCACATACGAAAGATCGTAAGAACCGTGGATGCGTTGAAACCCGACTTACTGGTATCGACTGGTGATCTATTTGACAGCAATCTCACCGAATTGACGAAGTTCGCAGCGCTCTTCCGAGCGTTAAATCCTCCCAAGGGCAAGATAGCAGTCACTGGGAATCATGAGGTATATGCGGGTCTTAAAGAGGCTCTGGAACTCACAGAAGCAGCTGGCTTCAAAGTCCTGCGATCTGCCGCTTTTCAGGTCGACCCAACGTTGTTTATAATGGGTGTGGATGATCCCGAAGTTCTTCAGGGTCACACAACAGAAAAAGCGGAAATGGAAGCCCTCAGAGCTGTTCCTTTGAATGCATTCAAGATTCTTTTAAAGCACCGGCCACACATTTCGCCCGCGGTGGCGGACAGTTACGATCTTCAACTGTCTGGCCACACGCACGGAGGACAGATCTTTCCTTTTATTTTCCTGACTCGCCTACAATACCAAGCGCGGCACGGGCTTTCAAGGGTCAGCGACAAAGCTTATCTCTACCTCAGCCGAGGGACCGGAGCCTGGGGGCCGCAATTGCGGTTTTTCGCTCCACCGGAGATTACGGTGTTTGAGTTGGCCAAGGGTCGTGATTATTCAATCGTTGTTATCTAGTGGAATCAGGGTTTGAACGGGGATCAGATGTCTATCCTCTTGCATGTGCTTTTGCTTCAAGCGAAGGTTCTTCCCATGCAAGTTGAACGGGTTAAATATATCATCTGGGCCGCCGACATGAATCGGGCGGTCGAGTTTTATAAAACGGTGCTGGGTGCCACGGTTACGAAACACAATGAAGTGATGGCTGAGTTGGAACTCTGTGGGGCGATTATCGGTATCCACGGGGGAGGGGAAGGCAAGCGAACCTGGACCGGAATGAGTTTTCAGGTTGTTGATGTGGTGATAGGGGCAGCGGAAGTTGTCGCAGCCGGAGGTCAGCTCACAAATGAGCCTAAGCCAGAGGACGGAGAATCACCTCATTTGGCTATGTGTGTGGATACCGAAGGCAATCAGTTTATGCTGACCCGTAAGCGTGGGTGAAATTCGAGGTGCTAAGCAGACGATTTTTTGAGTCGTGGTATGGTGTTCGCATTGGTATAATTCCGGCTTCGTGAAGATCTTGCTTGAATGTGTGTCCGTTCTAGTTGAGCGGTCAGTCGAGCGACGATGACCTCCATTTAACCTATATGAAACAGCTTGAAAACACATCGTTCACCAGACGTTTAAAAACCGGGATCGAAGACATCGAAGATGCGCGCGACGAATTGCTGCAGCACTTTATTCAGGTCTTGGATGGGATCGGAGAGAAGCCGTGTGCGGCGATGATTCGCAATCTGGAGAAGCAGGCAGTAGGGAAACTCCCGCCGAAGGGATCCCAGGCGCTTTCCATTTACTTTCAAGTCCTCAACATCATTGAACAAGCGATTGCCAATGCTAAAAGCGCCGAGTGGAGAAGAGAGTTTAACAAACCAGACTCCGGCGGCTGGCACGATTACCTTTTGAGGCTCAAGGATACCGGGTACACACCGAATGAAATTCTCAAAAAGCTCAAATCCAGCTTCATAGAACCGGTTTTTACGAAGCATCCAACAGAGTCCAAGCGGCAGGCGATTCTGCGTTTGCATCGCGAGTTATACAGACTGGTCAGGCACCAGCACGATTATGCGGATATGACTTCGCAGGAGGAAGATGAAACCGCTGAGCTCCTGTTAGATCTGTTGTGGAGGTCCGGTGAGATTTACACGCGCAAGCCTAAGGTTGAAGATGAAAATAGGAACCTGCTGTTTTATCTTGTAGAGATATTTCCGCATACCTTGCAGCCAGCACAAAAGCGTCTGAGTAACGCCTGGAAGAAAGTGTTTCCTGTTTATCGCGGAGAAGCACCGAGCTTACCCCAACTGTCTTTCGGCTCTTGGGTGGGGGGAGATCGAGACGGCCATCCTTTTGTAACCCATACCGTTACGTCGGAGACCTTACTTACCTTGCGTGAAGCCGCGGTAGAAATTCATGACCGGTTTCTAAATGAGGTGGAGCAAAATCTTACATTTAACGAATATACACACCTCGTTCCGGAGTCTCTGTCGAAGGTTCTAAAGGACAATGGGTTCGTTGTCGCCGATCTGGAAGAGCCCTGGAGTGTGTATGTGCAATACCTTCGTAAAAAGCTGAGGAACTCGGTCAGTAAGACGGTAGAACCCTACTATTCAGCGCCTTCTGAACTGGAAGCAGATTTGGTGTTCCTGGAAGATGCTCTGGAAGAAGTAAAAGGAGACCGACTGGTTCAGCGGTTTCTTGATCCCTTGAAATCGAGCATACCCTGTTTCGGGTTCCATTGTGCGCGTCTGGATATTCGGCAAAATAGTCAGTATTTTTCGAAGGCCATGGGTCAAATCCTGGAAGCGGCTGGGGTCCCCGGTGGAGCCTCCTATGCCGCTTGGCCTGAAGAGCGCAAAGTGGATTTTCTGAATGAGGAGCTAAAGGCGATACGTCCCTTTTCGTCCGAGTGGACTTCGCTTGGGGCGGAGGCAACAGAGCTGCTGGATACGTTCAAAGTTGTAAATAAGCACATGGATGATTTTGGAGAAGCTGCCTTTGGGTGTATCATCGTAAGTATGACAAAAACGTTTTCCGATCTGTTGCTGGTATACGTTTTGGGTCGAGAGGCTGGTTTAACCCGCGTTGAGAACGGAAAGATAGTCAGTCGTATACCGGTCGCTCCGCTTTACGAGACGATGGATGACTTGGAAAACAGTATTAGCATAACGGACGCGTTTCTTGATCATCCAGTGACACAATCGACGTTGAGTCGCACTGGCTCCCGGAAGGACGAACCGCTCACCGTGATGCTCGGCTACAGCGATAGTAACAAGGATTGTGGGATTTGGGCGAGTCAGTGGACACTCTATAAAACTCAGAAAAAGTTAGTCGAAATTGGAAAACGACGGAATCGCGATCTCCGGTTTTTCCATGGCCGCGGCGGAACGGTCGGCCGAGGGGCAGGCCCTATGCACCGCTTCCTGGAGGGACTTCCCCAGGATGCGCTTGAGGGTGGTTTGCGTCTCACTGAGCAAGGCGAGGTAATCGGGCAGAAATACAATACGGTTGAGAGCGCGACGAATAACCTGGAACTGTTGCTTGCTGGAGGAGCGGGCGCTCAACTATTGCCGAGGCATGGAGCAGTTATTGAAAAGGCAACTCCTGCGTTGGAATACGTTACTCAGGTGAGCCAGGAGACTTATCAGGCGTTGTTGCATGAGAAAGATTTTATGACGTTTTTCCGTACGGCTACTCCGATTGACGCTATCGAGCAGACTACGATGGGGTCGCGACCATCCCGTAGAACAGGTACGCCATCCCTTGAGGATCTTCGTGCGATCCCCTGGGTATTCAGCTGGAACCAATCCCGGTTTTATTTACCCGGTTGGTTTGGAGTTGGAACTGCATTGGATAAGCTTCGGCGCAATCGTCGTGAGGAGTTTGATTACTTGATTCAGGTTGGCGATGATTGGCCATTCCTCCGCTATATGCTCTATAATATTGAATCAACGTTGGCGAGCGTGTCTCTCGACATTGTTCAGGATTATGCGAGTTTGGTGAAGAATCGATCGATCCGTACCCATTTCATGAATATTGTGGAGGCGGAGTTGAAGCTAACCAGGCGGCGCATAGCCGAATTACTTTCCAGACCGTTTGGACAAGGTCGCCCTCGTTTGGCTTACACGTTGAAGCTCCGGGATACAGGACTTCGTCTGCTTCACGACGAGCAAATCCGCTTGCTAAAATCATGGCGGTCGAGTCGCAGCGGGAGTAGAAAGAATGAGGAATTACTGACTGCATTGCTACTTAATATCAATGCGATCGCTAGTGGACTGAGGACTACAGGGTAAGCACTGGGTAAAAAATCTATTTTTCAGGACGTCGGTTCTTGATCGAAATCCTTCACCAATTGGAGAATTCTTAGGTCTCCGTGCTGAGATAAGACTTCATTGCCTGATAAAACGTAGGATAGGTATTTATCTGCACTGCCTCTTGATCATAGTGAAAGTGGGAGAGTATTTTCCATCCGATATCTACACCTTCGTTGGGAATCACTCGGAATACGCGTGCTACTTTTGCTGTGTTACAGAGGTCCATGATTTGGCCGATATCTTCAGTGCATTCGAAGTCCATATGGGTTACCCGGCCAAGGTCTGTGATCACTGTGAAGCCGGGTTGGGCGTTTTTTGTTAGTTGGCGAACGGATTCTACTGTTTGCCGGGTTTGATCACAATCGACCACTTCACTAAAGTGAACAACGAGAAGAGTTCCTTTTTTATTGATAATCGCATCAAACATTTGGTGGTCTGGCTAACGGTTTAACATATCAAACTATATGACCTACTGTCAAATGTGCAAACGCCTCAAATAGCTTGACTTCAAGATAAATGTCATAAAGATAGTTTGGGTGGCTACGAAAGAGGATACATCGGGAATGCATGTCTGGCTCGTGCTTTGGAAAGCGTTCAAATCCCTGGAGATTTTGGACAAGCGAAGTGTCAGTGACTTGGGGCTTGGTTGCATTTCTGATTTTGCTGTTTTGGAGGTGCTTTATCATAAGGGACCTACGCCTATCAATACCATCGGTAAGAAGATTCATTTGACGAGCGGTTCGATCACTGCGGCGGTGGATCGAGCAGAGAAAAAGGGTTTGGTTGAACGCCAATGGGACGCGGGAGATCGACGGGTCATTTATGCGGCGTTAACAGCAAACGGAAATTCGACGATAAAGGCTGCCCTTAAGGAGCATGCCGCTTCGTTGGAGATCGCAGCGAGTGGTTTATCCGCTTCAGAACGCGGCCAATTACTGAAATTACTAAAAAAACTTGGTTACCGAGCCGCTGAATTGGCGCAGAGTTAATTGAGGTTGTGAAAGTTTGAAAGGATTCTCAATTTTACGTCACGTATCTTGATGTAAAGACACTTTAAGCAGAGAAGTATTGTCGGTGCTCAAGGAAATTTAAAAAATAGAAACCTTAAGTTAGAAAGAAATAGAAGATGAAAGTAGTAAGGAAAGCTGAAGAACGGGGCCACGCAAAGTTTGATTGGTTAGATTCGCATCACACCTTTTCATTTGGTGAGTATTACGACCCTGAGCATATGCAGTGGGGACCCTTGCGAGTGATGAATGACGATCTCATTGCTGGAGGAGGCGGTTTCCCAACGCATCCCCATCGGGATATGGAAATATTTTCATATGTCACAGAAGGTGCCCTTGCTCACAAAGACAGCACGGGGACATCCTCCCAGATTTATCCGGGTCGTGTTCAACTCATGGGCGCTGGGACTGGGATTTATCACAGTGAATTCAATCCTTCTGAGACGGAGACGACTCGTTTGCTCCAGATCTGGATCCAACCGGAACGACCGGGACTTGAACCCAGTTACCAGGAGGAAGACTACGATCCTGCGGACCGTCAAAACAAGTGGCTAACTCTGGTGGCGCCTGTTGATGAGCCGAGTGTTCTAGACGTTCGTCAGGATGTGAGGATTTACAACACGGTCCTGAATGAGGCTGGGGCACTTGAACTTCCGAACTCGGAAGGACGAAAAGGGTGGCTTCAAGTGGTTAATGGAAATCTTACGGTCGGTGATGTTGTGTTAAAGCGGGGCGATGGCTTGGCTTTAGAAGATGAGTCCGCTCAAGAGATAGTCACTTCTAGTAGCGCGGAGTTACTCTATTTTGATTTGCCGCGGTAGTGGAAACAAGCTCTCAAGTCGTATGACTGAGGGTTTGTTTACGTTAATGAAAATAGTTAATTTATGGGGTAATGAATGTCGCTTAAGTGAGCCAAAACTCTAAAAAACAAAATAAAATATTATGAATACACAAATTGAAGGAAAGGTAGCGCTCGTTACCGGAAGTAACCGCGGTATAGGTCGTGCGTTGGTTGATGAATTAATCGCCCGTGGAGCGTCGAAAGTATATGCCACTGCGCGGGATGTTTCCTCACTGATAAGCTTGGTCGAAAAACACGGGGAGAAAGTTGTCCCTGTCGCTTTGGACGTGACGGATTTTGATCAGGTCAATGCGCTCGCGGGTATTGCTGGAGACGTCGAGGTTGTCGTTAGTAACGCGGGATATGCCGAGCAAGCAGATCTTTTTGCTGATGACTTGGGACCCGCTCGTCAGGAATTCGAAGTGAACTACTGGGGCACGTTGAATGTCGCTCGTGCGTTGGTTCCCGTTCTCGAAAGTAACGGCGGGGGAGCGTTTATAAATCTGTCCAGTATCGCTGGACTTGGAAACTTTCCGATGCTTCCAACCTACAGTGATTCCAAAGCAGCGGTGCATTCATTGACTCAAGGATTACGGTTGCTGAAGGGCACCAGTATTCAATTCGTCGGCGTTTATCCAGGACCGGTTGACACAGATATGGCTGAGAAGATCGAATTAGAAAAGGCTTCTCCTGAAAGTGTGGCGGTTGAAGTTTTCGACGCAGTTGAAGCGGGGAAAACGGAAGTATTTCCAGATCCGATGGCCAAGGGCTATGCGGGTCCTTATGAAGCGGGCACTCGCGCGATTGAGTTGCAAACAGCGGCTATGATGGCAGAGGGAAGTTAAGAAAAATATTATTTTTGAAAAAGCGTTCGGAATCCACCGAGCGCTTTTTTTTATGTACGCAACACGCTCTCCAATTTTTGGTTATTGGATTACGCTGAATCTTTAACGGATGTTTTCCGTTTGTCTTTTAGTGTATTGCCGTCAACCCAGATCCCGGGTGCGTAGGTAGCAGTTGGATAGGCGGGAACCCCAAAATCATTTCGGTTAAGCCGCCCTATGATCTGATTGACCGCGATCGCTCCGACCATGGTCCATTTGGGCATGACTCCAGAGTAGCCATCTATCTGGTTTTCGGCGACCATGAGCTGAGCAAATCCGATATCTTCCGGGATGTTATAGCCCAACGCCTTCAGCTCTTGTGGTAAAATTCTTCGTGGTGAGAGGATTGCTTCGACCTTTTGTTCTTCGATCCATTTTGGTAAGCTGGTATTTAGTTCGCTCAGGTAGTCCGTCGTCACAAGCGGAGGAATCCGGTTTTTCACGGGTATGCTCTGTTGTGCAAGATACATGGCGGCGAGTCGTTTCTTCTGGCACAAATGTTCTTCGTTGCGATTGGTTACCAAGCCGATTCTTTTATAACCTTTCTCTCTGGTTTTTTCGAACGCGAGAAGTAGGCCGTTGTATTGGTCGATGTCTACCCGGTTGAGGTTCGGTTCCTGCAATGAAAACTCTATCGCTACGGCCGCAAAATTGGAAAGATCGATAGGAAGACGGACTTCCTGCACTTGTTTAAGAATAATCTGCTCAAAAATAACTCCGTAGATACCACGACTTGCTAAAATTGAGATCAAGCGTTGCGGGGTCATGCCCGGTTCCCAGAGGAAAAATTCTTCCAACTTATACCCGTTTGCTTCCGCCGCTTCAATCGCTCCCTTGCGCAAATGAATCAAACTCGGGGGTGGTTCGAATTCCATGTGATAGCCGTGGACCAGTGCGAGCGTTGTATTGAGCGTTGAAGGACGCTTTCGCCGTATCTCGGTCATCAATGCAGACACCAGTGGGTGTTTTATATAACCGAGTTCCTTTGCTGCCTCTTGAACCCGTTTACAAGTTGCCTTGCTCTGTCGCGGATGATTTTGCAGCGCACGACTGGCCGTGGCTTTTGAAACGCCGGCTTTGTTGGCGACATCTATCAGGGTGATTTTCTTCCGTTCCATGGGGTGATCAGGAACTTTTAAGCTAGATACTCAGTGAGACTGCAGGCAAGTAGTGTTTGGCTGGTCAGTAATCTTAGCGATCGTTCGAAACGCGTTTTCTGAGGGCCTTGTTCTGGCTGCGGTGTTTTTTATCATCCAGACGCCGCCTGTTTGCGCTCGCTTTGGGTTTGGTAAGCCGTCGCTTTTTAGGTGTGATCAATGCGGCTCGGAGGATATTCTTAAGTCTTTCTTTTGCTGCGTCTTTATTCTTCTCATGACTTCTGTGAGACTGAGCTTTGATGACGATGACTCCTTCAGCAGTGATGCGACTGTCATTGGAAGTTAGTAGGCGCTCTTTTACCCATTCGGGGAGTGTGGCCTTCCGGATATTGAAGAACAGGTGAACGGCCGTTGAGACCTTGTTTACGTTTTGTCCACCCGGTCCACTTGCCCGAATTGCTACAAGTTCGATTTCCTCGTCCGGGATCGTAATGGAGTTAGATAGCTTCATTCTTTATCTCGTCCGACCTGACTGCGGCGACTCTTTGTCCAATCTACCTTTTAATCTGAGTAAGTCTTTAAATAGCCCGACAGAATTCCCGAGAGTCATGTGCCCTCCCTTAACTTCAATCCAGTTTACGGGGACTTCGTTCATTTTCAGGCCTGCTTGGTCGGCGCGATGGAGTAACTCAATATCGAAGATGAATCGTTTTTCGGTTAAGCGATTTTGGTTTTCTCGGAAAAAAGATGCTGGCAAGACCTTGAATCCACACTGGGTATCTTCTACGGAGAAGTTAAATAGTTGCTTGCGCAGCCATCGAAAGGTGAGGCCGCCAATATTTCGCAGTGCAGCCCTGCTGACATCCGTCTCGGACGTTTTGATGCGACTTGCGGCGTAAAACGTGTTGTCGGCGTCTGGATCTTTGACGATGCTGCTCAACACCCGGACAATTTCTGGAGGGGCGACCGCTCCATCTGCATCCACGAAGGCGAGCATATCGACAGCGTTATTGGCTGCCCATCCGGAATAAACGGCTGCGCCCTTACCTTGGTTGAAATCGAGGGTAATCGGAGATTTAAGAAAGGAAAAGGTACCATCGAGTAGCTCCATCAGGCTGCGATAATGCCCTTGATGATAAAAAGTCGAACCGTCGTCTATAATCTGAACCGTCACGGAAAGATCCGATTTTGCCAGGGCCGTGCAGAGTCCTGGCAGAAACTGAGCGAGGCGTTCGCCTTCGTTGTAACAGGGGATTGCGAGGTAGAATTGCATGAGTTTAGGTTCTTGAGTATTAGGACAAGCAGCAGAGTAAACCAACTTCTGTGCCTATGTAAACTGACGAGGAGTGATCAGACCACCGAAACTTTTGGTCGTTTTTTCTAGCTGATTTTCGCCAATTCTTCGTCTAAGTTTTAAATTAAGCTGTTCGAGGACGAATTTTATTGGTTCGCTGGCTGTAAATTATCTAAATTGTCTGCTTACCCATTTAAGGATACCTACAAGATATGAGTGAAAATTCGACCCCATCTACCCAAAGTAGTAACGCAAGCAACGATTCCTGGGCCTTCCTGGGACTTCGGTTGTTTTTAGCCATTCGCTGGTTTTTTGCCGGTCTTGAAAAGTTTGGAACACCTGGGAATTACAGTTTTGAGAACTACTACGCCAAGATGTCCGGAATGGCGTATGGAATTGCCGAAAATTCCATTATGCCGGGATGGGCCACGAAGGTTTTTGCGCTGCCTTTAGGGTATATCATGCTATTGCTCTCCGTGACGATGTTATTGGGTGTTAAGTTGCGCATTTCATTAATAGTCTCACTCTTGCTTTATGTCGGATTATCCGTAGGGTTGATGGCCGTGGACGAACAGCATGGCATCGCCTGGCTTGGAATTCACGTAATCATGTCAGTCATGGCACTCAAGATGGTGGGAAGCGCCAGATGGGTGGTTTGGAAAGATTAATTTTAGCCCAAAAGAAACATGAATAACGATACAGGACTAGGCGTAGATCGCCGTAGCTTTTTGAAAACCAGTGTTGCCGGCGGAGCTGGTCTGATGCTGTCGAGCAACCTTCCATTATTTGCAGTGGGTGGTGATTCCAAGATGGACGATATCAATGTCGCAATCGTAGGTGTAGGTGCGCAGGGCCAAGTGCTTATGCAATCTTTGATGAAGATCCCCGGGCTGAATTTCGTGGCGGTCTGTGATATCTGGGAAAAATTCAATTTGAAACGGGGCGTGGGTCTCCTTCGCAAAGCGGGTCACAAACCAGCTCCGTACACGGATTACCGGGAAATGCTGGCGAAGCAGCCAGACCTTGATGCGGTTATCGTGGCTACTCCTGACTTCTGGCATGCACCCATAACCAACGCCTGTTTGGAAGCCGGCTGTCACGTTTACTGTGAGAAAATGATGTCTAATACCCATGAGGGGGCGGTTTCTATGGTTCGGACGGCGGAAAAAACCGGCAAGCTTCTGCAGATCGGACATCAACGCCGCAGTAATCCTCGCTACCAGTTCGTCAAGAAACACTTGATTGAGGACAACAAGCTTTGTGGACGTATCACAAACATCAACGGACAATGGAACCGTGCGGTCACTGAGCCACTCGGTTGGCCGGAGAAGTATGCGATCGAAGATTCCATGCTCAAAGAGTTTGGGTTTGAGGGGATGCACCAATTTCGTAATTGGCGATGGTTCAAAGGCTTAGGTGGAGGCCCAATCTCTGACCTTGGCGCTCACCAGATCGATATTTTTGGCTGGTTTTTGGGTTCAAATCCTATCGCTGTTACTGCGAGTGGGGGAGCTGATTACTACTCAGACCTGGAATGGTACGACAATGTGATGGCTATTTATGAGTTTGATACGCCTCAAGGACCCGTTCGTGCTTTCTACCAAGTTCTCACCACAACGAGTGCAGGTGGCGGTTATTTTGAATATTTCATGGGTGACGAAGGCTCGATTAAGATGTCTGAAAACCCCAAATATACGACCGTTTTTCGGGAGGCGAGTGCTCCTGATTGGAACAAGTATGTCCAAGACGGGTTCTTAAAGAAAAAAGGAGAATACGAAGTGAGACCCTGGCAAGTACCTTTACCACCCGCACGTGTCGAGAAATCGGCTACTGTGGATGTTCGTGAAACCGCGGCGTTGGATGCGTTCGAGGTCAACGCGACTCTGGAAGGGTATATACACCAGCCTCACCTCGAAAACTTTTTTGCGTCAGTTCGGGGTGAAGCCACTTTGAACTGTCCCGGTCATGAAGCACTCCAGTGTGAAGCGGCCGTTCTTAAAGTTAACGAAGCGATCGAAGCACAACGCCGACTGACCTTCACTGATGCAGATTTCCATGCTTAACGTAATGAACAAACAAATACGACTACTAACAGCCTTCGCTTTTATCGGAGCCTATCTCCTTTCTTTATCTTCTGCTCAGGCAGCAGATAAGGCACTAGAGCTAGAGCTTCCAAAACCTAAATTCTCTGGTACGCCGGTTCCTATTAAGGGAATCCCGCACCTGGAAAAAACGTCTCAAGGAGCGCGTGCGCCTCTTATGGTGCCAGATGACGTCGAGAACGTTTCTGACGGCAAGGAAGTAACTTCTTCAGATGACTGGCCTATTATTGGTGAGCTCGAATTCCTCACCGACGGTGATAAGGATGCGGATGAAGGTTACTACGTCGAACTCGGTCCAGAACTACAGTGGGTTCAAATCGATCTGGAAGCTTCCAAAGAGATTTTCGCGATCGCTTTGTGGCACTACCATTCACAAGCCCGTGCGTATCACGATGTGGTTGTTCAAGTGTCCGATGACGCTGAGTTTTCGAGTGGTGTAACTACGGTCTTCAATAACGACCATGACAATTCTTCAGGCCTCGGCCGTGGAAAAGACAAGGCTTACATCGAATCCTACGAAGGAAAACTTATCGATGTTGACAGTGTAAGCGGACAATATGTGCGCTTCTACTCACAAGGCAATTCAACCGACACGATGAATCACTATATTGAGGCTCAAGTGTTTGGCCGTTAATTAGGACGAATAATTATTTCAGAAACCCGCGTCGAAAGGCGCGGGTTTTTTTGTGGAAGAATCAGTAACTCCCTCGCTTCTTAAGCGATCAGGTTGTGAACGACTTTTCCGTGCACATCCGTGAGGCGATAATCACGGCCCTGGAAGCGATAGGTCAAGCGTTCGTGATCAAATCCCAGTAGGTGCATGAGGGTCGCCTGGAAGTCGTGGATATGCACTTTGTTTTCGGTTATGGCGAACCCCAACTCATCGGTTTCACCGTATGAGAAACCTGCTTTCACTCCACCACCAGCCATCCACATCGTAAAGCAGTCGGGGTAGTGGTCTCTCCCGAGTACTGAGGATGCTGCTGTGCGCCCTTCCCGGAATGGAGTCCGTCCAAATTCTCCGCCACAGATGATGAGTGTGTCGTCTAAAAGTCCTCGCTGACGAAGATCCTTGATGAGTGCGGCGATCGGTTGATCCACGGTAGAGCACTTTCTTACCAAGCCCTCACCGACACCGTTATCTGCATTCGTCCCGTGAAAATCCCAACCCCAATCAAAGAGCTGAACAAAGCGCACTCCTTTCTCGACAAGTCGGCGGGCAAGCAGGCAATTATTGGCAAAACTGGAGCCACCGGGTTCAGCTCCGTATGCCTCCATGGTTGAGGGGTTTTCTTTTGAGATGTCCATCACCTCCGGGACTGAAACTTGCATGCGGTAAGCCAGTTCGTATTGAGATATACGAGTGCGCGTTTCCGGATGTCCATACTCGTCGGCTTGAATTTCGTTCAGTTCCTGAATCGTATCCAAACTGAGGCGCCGTGTGGATCGATCCATGCCGGGAGGGTCTGAAACATAAAGGATCGGATCGCCGCTCGTTCGACACTGTACGCCCTGATACACAGATGGGAGGAAGCCGTTTCCGAAGGAGTTCTTTCCACCGTTTGGTTGAACGCCGCTCGAAATAAGTGCGATGAATCCCGGTAGGTCTTCATTGAGGGACCCGAGACCATAGGTTACCCAGGAGCCCATGGAAGGGCGTCCCGGACGTGGCGATCCGGTCAGGGTAAATAGCTCAGCGGGTGCATGGTTGAACTGATCCGTATTCATGGAGTGAACCATGCAAAGCTCGTCCGCCACTTCATGAAGATGAGGAATCGCGTCCGACATCCAAAGGCCTGCTTCGCCGTATTGAGCAAATGAATGGCGGGTGCCAAGCAGCTTGGGCGTCCCCGAAGTGAATGCGAATTTCTTGCCCTTTAAAAATTCTGCCGGGCAATCCTGACCATCTCGCTTAACCAACTCCGGCTTGTGGTCATACATATCCAGGTTGGGCGGAGAACCGGTTAGGTGGAGGTAAATGACGTGTTTGGCTCTTGGGGGGAAGTGAGGGTTCTTGGGAGCGAGCGGATCGATTCTCGAGGAGGTAGCATTGGCGGGGTTGATCAACGATCCCAACGCAACTCCACCGAGACCGGCGAACGTTTGCTTTAGGAAATGGCGCCTGGTGGTGTGCTGTAGCCGTTCGAATAGAGGATTCATCGTTTTAAGAACATCTCGTCCAGGTTGAGGAGAGTGTTTCCAACGACTGCCCATGTGGCATAAGCAGCCCCGTCACCCATTTCCGGAATAGGGCCGATGGGATCCGTTGCCAGGAGTCGGGCGTCCTCGAGGTTATTCAAGAAGTGTTGGTAGGTTGATTTGTAGAGACGGAGTAGCGCACTCACTTCTTTTTCAGAAGGGTGTCGAATCAAACAGAGAAGAAATCCATACGTCAGTTTATCAGCGATCGTTCCAGGATGCTCAAGCATGCGCCTCCCGAGTGCCTGTGAGGCTTCTATGTAAACCGGGTCGTTGAGGGTTACCAGGGCCTGAAGCGGTGTATTCGTTCTGTCCCGACGGATCGTGCAAACCTCACGGTTCGGTGCGTCAAACGCTGCCATGGAAGGGTAGGGATTCGAACGCCTCCAAGTCGTGTAGACTCCTCGGCGGTGACGGTCTTCTCCCTCGCTGGTTTTCCAGTCCGTGTCTCCTCCGAATGCTGCTTTGAGTCCGAGTTCAGGCTGGAACGGCTGCACGGGAGGCCCATACATATGGTCGCTCAAAAGACCACTTACTGCTAAGGCTTGATCGCGAACCATCTCGGCTGAAATTCGGAAACGAGGTCCCCGCGCCAGCCAGCGGTTCTCGGGATCGGCTTCGTAGAGTTCAGGAGTTATTTTTGAGGATTGCCGGTAAGTTGCTGAGCTTACAATTAGTTTCAACAGGTGCTTTAGATCCCATCCGCTTTCCATTAATTCGACGGCCAGCCAGTCAAGGAGTGGCTGGTTGGAGGGTGGTTCTCCTTGGGAGCCAAACTCTTCGCTGGTAGGGACGATTCCCAGCCCGAATAACGCTTCCCAGTACCGGTTTACTACGACCCGAGCGGTAAGTGGGTTTTCCTGATCTATCAACCAGTTTGCCAATCCAAAACGATCGGGCTTCAGATGGTCGGGGATGGCGTGGAAAATGGACGGGACGCCGGGCTCAACTTTCGCTCCTTTGTTGAGGTAGCTTCCGCGTATTTGAATATGAGTTTCACGAAGGTCCTGATGGTTGACCTCCGCCATGACCGGTACCGTTGTTAGCGGTTTAATTGCATCGATCTCTGCCTGGATGGTTGCGATACGATCCAAGCTATCGATTGATCCGGGATCGAATTCAGCGAAGAAGTCCAGCGCTGCAGATTCTTCGGCCGGTGATCTGTATATGGGGTTTTTAACGAGCGTTGGAGAGAGGTCCTTCGGAACAGCGGGCAATGGTTTTACCTCATCGGTTATTGAGAGCCTGAATCGTTTAATCTTCTTGTTCGGAAAATTGTGAACCAATTTGATTTGAAGTTGGGACCCAGCTGGAATGGAGGTTGGTTCCGCAAGTTCGAAGACCGCAGTATTCACTTCGCTGAGATTTCCTTTCGCGGCCCAGCCAGCGAAGCGGTTGCCTCCGTTTCCGTCGATCGCACCTGCCGCGGAGTAGCGGTCTTGTTCAAAGGAAGCACTTGCGTTCGCCAGTTTAAGTTTTGCTGTGGTCGCCATGGCTTCAGTCTCTTCAAGGGATGCGGTGTTGGCCTCTGGTTCGGTGCTCGTGACGATGCGCGCTTCAATTTCGTTTAGTACCCACAGTGAGTTTGCGACTTCCGAATTCTCCTCTGGAAATACCTCTAGTCTTAGACCGGTTACTAGTTGCGGAATCAAAACGGGTTCCAGGGTTATGGTATAAGTGTCGCGAGGGGCCGAGTTATTGCCGACCTCGATGGACCCATCGGCTAGGCTTTTTAAGTTAGTTTTAGAGCTGGCCGTCATATCTGCGGCTGTGGTGTTCAATACCGTCCAACCTTCTCCGTCCACCAATCTTTGCTCCCACTGGTATCTGCGAGCTCGGTTCTCTTCCGTCGTTAACGCAGATTTGAGTTCGTTTTTCAGGTTTTGCAGTTTCGTTTCAGTCGAGGTTTTCTTCCGTTCTTGTTCCTGGGTAAAAATAGGGACTACGGGGGCCTCATCAGTTCTGTCTTCATCGGATGAACTATTGAAGATGGCAAACAACTTGAAGTAATCCTCATGGGAAATGGGATCGTATTTGTGGGTGTGGCACTGAGCGCAGTCGATGGTCGTGCCCATCCAAACCGCCATGGTGGTATTTACTCTATCGACGACTGCTTCATTCCGAAACTCTTCGTCGTCGGTTCCCCCTTCATTATTGGTCTTGGTGTTGCGGTGAAAGGCTGTGGCAACGACCTGATCGATGGTAGGTTCTTTCAGGAGATCACCCGCTATCTGTTCAATGGTAAACTGATTGAAGGGCTTGTTCTCATTGAATGCCCGAATGACGTAGTCGCGGTATCCCCATATCGTGCGAAGTGGATCGTCGGCATAGCCGGCCGAGTCTGCATAGCGTGCCAGATCCAGCCACATTCTTGCCCAGTGCTCACCATAGCCAGGTTTAGCCAACTGTTGATCAACGTAGCGCCGGTAAGCGCTGGGACTTTGATCTTTGACGAATTTGTCAACCTCCGCAGTTGTTGGTGGAAGTCCGGTCAGGTCCAACGCTGCTCGCCGTGCCAAGGCATAACGATCTGCTTCTGGCGACTGTGTTAGTGACCTCGATATAAGCTTGTCGGCCACGAAATAATCGACCGGGTTATGGAGCGTGAAATTGCATTGAGTGATGCTCGGAAGGTTTGGGCGCTTCGGTTTCTTATAGGCCCAATGAAGGTCGTATTCACCGCCTTCTTCGATCCATTGCTTCAGCGTTGCGATCTCGGCCCCGCTGAGTCGTCCTCCATGCTTTTGAGGAGGCATCCGATCGTCCTCATCGTCGGTAGTAACGAGGTAATACAGTTCGCTTTCATCAGGTTTACCTGGGACTAGCGCTGCGTATCCACCGATATCCGTCGTCGCTCCTTCAAATGTATCGAGTCGAAGTCCCCCGGTTTTTATAGATCCTCCTTCTCTGGAAGCTTCATCAGGGCCGTGACAATGAAAACAATTGCCGGATAGGATTGGCCGAATGTCCCGGTTAAAGTCGACCTGCTGTTTCGCTGAGACTCCGTTAAAAACCCATAGTAGCCCGATGATGATTGACCGTTGGACGAGTCTGGATGCTGTTCGGGGTTTAGATAACATGGGGTATTAATGGCAATGTTTCAGCCAATCGGATTCAAGCGATGCCGGGAGGGGAGGGTCAAGGGTTTGGCCCACGACCCGAATAGGCAATCACAAGTCTCCATCCAGCCACTGCTCGATGATATCGAACTCGTCGTCCGTCACTTTTGCCTCTGGATGGGTAATCAAATAGCTCTCCAACGGCATGAACTCATCAAGGATCTCGTCGTACGTTTCTTCGAGTTTTTGCTCTTGTTTGTCCTCGGAGTAGGTGTCCCAGAGAGAGTAATTTACTTCGCGACGGCCTTCATGTACGTGATCAGCTATCCACCAGGAGAGCGGAGCGACGTAGGTATACCAGGGCCAGGTGCTTTCGTTGGAATGGCAGTCGTAGCACTTGGGTTTGAGAATGGCTTTCACTTCCTCTGGAATTTGAGAGTCTGCTATCTCGGGTGGATTACTCCGGTCCACGGGGACCGCTTGAAGTCCGATAAAAATGACGAGTAGAGAGATACCGATTATTTTAAGTGCTTTCTTCATCAAAGGCCAAGTTAGGGTAATTAATTTCTTTAAGAATAAAAATTATTAAGACCTATGCGCTTGTCTACAAGAACCTGAGAATCGGGGAAAAAATGTTTCTCAGATTCGATCCAACTACCCATTCAGGAAAAAGTTTTTAACAGGCAGGTGTTGGGTGATGCGCCGAATTTAAGCAGCCTGCCTAAAATCTTCGATGGGGGCAATCGCTTGGAGCTATCTACTTGTTCGCTTACTCCAGGAAGGCTTCCCCTTATCTTTGTCGACGCGGTTTTTCTTGGTACGTTTCGCGCCCGCAGCCTTTTTTTCGCCAAAAGCATGGCCAGCCTTTTTGGGGGCTTCGTCGGATCCTGAGCGATAGGCTGGCTTCGGTTTGGGTCTTTCAGAAGTTGGACGTTCAGAACGGGAACCGTCCGACTTGGGACGTTCGAAACGAGGCCGGTCTGAAGATCGTCGATCTGAGTTTCCTTCGCGATCGCGCGAGTGTCTGGGACCACCGCCTGAATTGCCACGTGAGTAAGAGCGTTTTCTCGGGTCGGACCTTCCGCCGCCGTCACTTCTGCCGCCCCGGCTTCCACCGCCTGAACGATGTCTTTCCGGGCGAAGTTGTTCGTTATCCTCAGCGATCTCCTCACCGTCGCGTCCTTTTTGTTCTCTTAGTAGGGAAAGTAGTGCGCTCGCGATATCAGTAGTGGTGTGTCCCTGCTCATGAAGACGGTCCATCCAATCACCATAGTTTTTGAAATCTCCTGTCTCGAGCTTGCCCTTAACGAGCTCGAGAAAGACATCGGCCTTTTTGCCTTCGATATCTTCCTTTGAAGGTATTTTAGACCGTTGGATGGGTAGCTTGATATAGCGTTCGATCGACCCTAGACGGTAGATGTCTTTCCCAAATACAAAGCTATAAGCTTTCCCCTCGCGCCCAGCTCGACCCGTTCTTCCGATACGGTGGACATAATCCTCAGGATCTTGGGGAAGGTCGTAGTTGAAGACGGCGTCGACTTCATCGATGTCAAGTCCCCGGGCAGCCACGTCGGTTGCGACTAAAATTTCGACTTTGCCACTACGGAATTTTTTCAAGACACGTTCACGCCCGACTTGAGTAATGTCACCGTGGATACGGTCTGCTGAGTAGCCGCGATTAATGAGGGCATCGCAACATTCGTCGACCATGCGCTTCGTATTACAGAACACGATCGCCAGACGAGGTGGGTCAATGTCCAGGAGTCTTGAAACCACTTCGATTTTAGAACGATTGCGGACTTCAAAGTAGGATTGTTCGACCGAAGCAACCGTGAGCGCTTTGCGTTCGATGCTGATATGTTCAGCATTGTTTCCGAAATGCTCGATCAGTCGCTCAACGGCTTTGTTCATCGTCGCAGAGAAAAACATGGTTTGCCGGTCTTCAGGAGCCTGACTGAGGATGTGCTCCATATCGTCGCGGAATCCCATATCCAGCATGCGGTCAGCCTCGTCGAGAATGACCATATTCGTGACTCCGAGATCGAGTGTTCCGCGCTCCATGTGGTCCATCAGGCGTCCGGGGGTGCCGACGACGATGTGAGCTCCTTGTCGCAGGTAACGAATTTGGCGGTCGATCGGAGCGCCTCCGTAGACGGGTATCGCAGTAAGGTTCTTAACAAACGATCCGAGTTTGTGGATTTCTTCACAGACCTGCACGGAAAGCTCACGGGTCGGGCAGAGGATGAGCACCTGGGTTTTCTTGATCGAAGTATCGATCATTTGAAGAGCCGGAAGTCCGAATGCGGCGGTCTTCCCGGAACCCGTTTGTGATAACCCGACAACGTCTTTCCCACTTAGCAGTAGTGGAATGGTCATGGCCTGAATAGGAGATGGGCTTTCGTAGCCGAGCTTGTCTACGGCTTTTAATAATTCGGGGTTGAGACCCAGTTCGGAAAATGCAGGTGTGTCCATGTCAGCGGTGATCAAATACTTAGCCGCCTCGAAAAGCTTTTCCAATGCGGGCGGGCAGTCTTATCGGTCGACGTTCGAATGCAATGCAAAAGTCTGGTGGAAATAGGGTGTTGAGCCTATTTCTTCTTTGTTGCCAGAGAAAGGCTACAAAGTTCCAATAGTGGTATGTTTGAGGCGTTAATCCTCGGCTATAAGGTAATACTAGAACCCATCCCCAAATATGAATCGTAGGCAATTTATCAAAGATGGAGCTGTGGTCGCAGCAGCTTCAGGATTTGCACTGAATAGCGCTTCAGGAGCGCATCATGCATCGCAGAAAAGAACTCCGTTTAAGTTAAAATATGCACCGCATCCCGGACATTTTAAACATACCGTCGGTGAAGCGGTAATCGATCAGATCAAATACGCTCACGATAACGGTTTCACCGCTTGGGAGTTTAACGGACTTCCACGGGAAACGACTGCTATGCAGGAGAAGGTTGGCTCCACGTTGGACGACCTTGGAATGACGATGGGCGTATTCGTCGCTTATGGGAATTTCACCGATCCGGTGTTTACCAGAACCACGGACGATGCGCGCGATGAGGTAATTAAACATATCAAGGAAGCGGTAGGCATCGCAAAACGTGCCAACGCTAAATGGTTTACGGTTGTTCCGGGTTCAGTCGATCAGCAGTCGGCGACATCTGGACAGGATTGGAACAAATATGGAGGTGGTCGTCTTTCAGAGGGATACCAAACTGCCAATGCAATTGACCTACTGCGTCGCTGTTCAGAGATCCTCGAGCCACATGAGCTGACGATGGTGCTTGAACCGCTTAACTGGCATTCCAACCACGGAGGTGTATTCCTTCAGTATTCAGATCAGGCTTACGCTCTCTGCAAAGCGGTGAACTCGCCGTCCTGCAAAATCTTATTTGATATCTATCACCAGCAAATCACTGAAGGTAACCTCATCCCGAATATCGACATGTGCTGGGATGAAATCGCCTACTTCCAGTCAGGAGATAATCCGGGGCGTAAAGAACCGACGAGTGGAGAGATCAATTACAAGAACGTCTTCAAGCACCTCCATAAAAAAGGCTGGGACGGAGTTATCGGCATGGAACACGGCATCAGTGTTGGGGGTAAAGCAGGGGAAGCTCGACTCATCGAAGCTTATCGCGAAGTGGACGACTTTGAAATATAGGGTCGTTTGATTTAGCCCATTAGTTGATCGGATACGGCAATTTGGAGCCCGTTTCCTGCTGCATTGAAATTAGTCTGTTTAACAGTTCTTGAGTCTTTTCTGGGTACGTTTTCGACAGATCGTTTGATTCCCCGATATCGTCGGCAAGGTTGTAGAGCTCTACGGTATCCCATTCGTAAGACTGAATCAGCTTCCAGTCACCGACCCGAATGGCTGCGCCGGGTTTCCAGGTGGAACCGTGGTAGTGGGGGTAGTGCCAGAAGAGGGCACGGTCATCAATAGACTGACCTTCCAAAAGGGGCTTTAGGCTTACTCCGTCTTTGTGGAGTTCGGGGCGAGCGGGCAATCCTGCGAGATCTAGAATTGTGGGAAAGAAATCCATGCTGATTGCCGGAGTGTCGATAGTGATATCGGTTGTGTCGATACCGGGCGCTTTAATGATGAGAGGAACCCGAATGCCGCCTTCGTAGCACCAACCCTTGCCAGCACGTAATGGGATGTCAGAGGTGGGTCCGTGTTTAGCGAGAGTTGAAAGTCCGCCGTTGTCTGAAGAGAACACTATGATGGTATCCTCATCGAGGCCCTTGGCTTTGATGGCATCAAGGATTCGGCCGACGCTGTTGTCCAGGGCTTTAACCATAGCAGCGTATTTGTGGTCGGTTTGATTTAGACGGGTAATGCCAAGTTGTTCTTTTCGAGTTTCGACTTCTCCTCCGTTGGGAAGGGATTGTTTCTTTTTCTCGAAATACTCATCGTATTCATCCCATCCCTGTATCGGCGTGTGTACTGTGTAATAGGCCATGTACATGAGGAAGGGCTTTTCCCCATCGCGTGTATCCAGGAACTCGATGCACTCATTGGTTAGTCGGTCAGTCAAATAGCGGTCATCGGGCTTATCCTCAAGTTGAGGGTTCTTGAAGGGTGCATAATAACCTCCCGGAGGGCTGCCTCGATGGTGACCTCCTTTATTGATATCGAATCCCTGGTCCTGGGGGAAATGGCCTTCATCTCCCAAGTGCCACTTTCCGGCATAAAATGTTTGATAGCCGTATTCTTTAAGTGCTTCAGCCAAAGTTATTTCTTCAAGGGCCAGATTGTAGCGGTCTTCTGGAGTAACCAATCTTGTGTTGGGTTCTTCACGTCCTGGGATCCAGTCGGTAATGTTTACGCGCGATGGGTATTTACCCGTCATGATAGCCGCGCGAGTAGGGGAGCAAACGGGATTGGGTGTATATGCGTTTGTGAATCGAGCCGCCTCTTTGGCAAAGGCATCAATTCGTGGGGACTCGTAATAGCTGCTTCCGTAACATCCGAGATCGGCCCAGCCGAGGTCGTCGACAAGGAAGACGACAACATTCTTAGGAGTTTCCGTTGCTGGTTTGGATTCGCAGCCGCTGAAAATGAAAGCGGCAATTAGTAGGAGTATATAAAGTGCTTTCATCGGATTATCGTCCTTTTTTATTTAGACTTTGGATAAGGAAGTCAGCTGCAGCGACCGGATCGTATTCGGGATTGGATTGAGTGGGAACGCCTGCATCGAGTGATGTTCGCCAAGCCTTAAGTTCTTCGTACAATTTCTTGGCCTCCTCTGGATGTTCGGTGATCACGTTGTTGGTTTCTCCGATGTCAGACTCCAGATTATAAAGCTCGATAGCGGCATCTTCAAAATATTCATGTAGCTTCCAGTCGCCCTTTCGGATCACCGACCCGGGACGCGTTCGAAAGAGCGGGTCGCGGCCGTCGTCTCGTTTGGGGTTGTAGGCCTGGAGGTAAATGGGGAAGTGGTAGTAGAGGCTTCGATCAACGGATTCCTGTTTCCCAAGTAACACTGGTGAGAAGTCGATACCGTCCAGAGGACGATCTGGCAAGCGGTGTCCGAGAAGGCTCATCATTGTCGGCAGCCAGTCTATAAATGTAACCATGGCATCCTGGTTGATACCCGGTTTAATGTGTCCGGGCCATGCAACGGTCATGGGAACGCGGATACCGCCCTCGTAGTAGGAGCCTTTGCCAGCACGAAGTGGGTCTTGAGGCGCGACGGAACGAATTCCACCATTGTCTGATGAGAAAATGATGAGTGTATCTTTGGTGAGGTTTTGGTCTTCCAGATAATCCAGCACGCGGCCAATTTGAGTATCCATATTTTCAACCATGCCAGCGTAAACAGGATTATCGACCTCCCCGCGGGCTCCTTTGGCTTTATATTTTTCGATAAGTTCTGGCTTAGCCTGGAGTGGGGTATGGACGGCGTAGTAGGGGAGATAAAGAAAGAAAGGTTTCTTTTCGTCGCGCTCCTTGAGCCAGGTTAGGGCTTCGGTCGTAATTCGGTCGGTCAGGTATTCACCGTCCTCACCTTGATCGAGAAACGGATTATCCCAGGGTGCAAAATAACCGCCTTTGGGGCTACCACTGCTCCAGCCCCCAATATTTCGGTCGAACCCTTGAGTGCGTGAGTCGTCGCCGAGGTGCCATTTTCCTGCCTGACAGGTTTGATAACCCAGTTCTTTGATCAATTCTGCCAAGGTGATATCTTCATCATCGAGGTGATCGATGTTTTTGGTCGGTATCAATTTTCGAGTGGCGGGGTTCCCACGATCTGAAGGACTGACTGTATAGATACCATGGCGGGGAGACTGCTGACCGGTCATGAGGCAAGCTCGGGAGGGAGCGCAATTAGCAGCACCGGCATAGGCCTGTTTAAAAATCAGACTGCGAGCTGCCAAGGCATCGAGATTAGGAGTCTCAAAGTAATCCGAACCCATGAACCCCGTATCCTTCCAGCCCAAATCATCGGCGAGAATGAACAAGATGTTGGGGCGATCAGCGGCGTGGATAAAAAAGGGGGCTGAACTAGCGAGTAAGCAAATTAGCAACGGTAGTAAGCGTCTCATAGGGCAATCGTATTGGGCTGTGATCAGAAGTGGGTTCGAAAAATGGGACACGTAACCAGATTTTTTTATCTGCTACAAGCTTAGCTGACAGGGTCGCTAGATAATGGTTCACGAGGAGACGGGGAAATATTGACTTGGATCATGGGCGCAGTTTCGATTTGGCTTACATGTTGAATCTCCTACGCTCCCTAAGCTTCTTAACCGTATTATTCTCGCTCTTCGTTGGTTGTGGCAAACCAACCACTGAGGAAACCAGTGCTCCGCCGAACATCATCTATATTCTGGCTGATGATTTAGGCTATGGTGACATGAGTAGTTGGGGGCAGACCCATTTTAAGACTCCGAATCTGGATGCGCTTGGGGCAAATGGGATGCGTTTCACCCAACACTATTCGGGTAGCACAGTGTGTGCACCCTCTCGCTCCAGTCTGATGACGGGGCTTCATACCGGCCATACGCCAATTCGTGGAAACAAAGAAATCATGCCTGAGGGCCAGGAGCCTTTGCCAGCCGCTTCGGTTACGCTACCCGAGGTTTTAAAGCAAACGGGATATGTTACGGGTGCCTTCGGAAAGTGGGGACTGGGTTTCCCGGGCAGCGAGGGGGATCCGAACAAACAAGGCTTCGATGAATTCTTTGGCTACAATTGCCAGCGTATCGCTCACAATTACTACCCCTATCACCTGTGGCACAATCAAGAG
>ERZ887942.730-NODE-730-length-25325-cov-17.196359_pt1 | contig 25325 bp, 44 predicted proteins | sample MGYA00521099_ERZ887942 | MGnify/ENA primary metagenome ERZ887942 (study PRJEB32303, sample SAMEA104408605) | aquatic metagenome | biome: Brackish water; feature: Pelagic; material: water | place: Baltic Sea | collected 2014-06-07T06:48:00 | depth 16,251 m ...
ACACAACGGGAACCTGTTGAGCTTGCCAACTCAGTTAAACATTGGCTCAACTCAGTCAGGAGCGGGACAACTCAACGGCCACATCAAACGCATCATCTACTGGCCTTATCAATCGGATAATATATAATGAGCTTCTTAACACAAATCACAAACGAAACGACCAATGGTACAATCTTAGAAGATAAAGCTAAGATTGCTGGCCCTTTTGATTATGTCGCAACACTCAAAAATTTATCGAGAGGTGCGAATGCCGGACCAGATGCGATACAAGATACATCGACATTACAACCAGTTTCTTTTGGTTTGATTGATGGTAAGGGCTACCTGAAACTTGATGGGACGACTGGGTGTTATGCGAGTGTGCCGAGCAGCACTGACCTAGATGTCCTCGGTGACATAGATATACAGGCCACATTTCCGAACATTGAATCAAATGGTATGACACAAACCTTTATGGGTCGTTACGCTTCGGGCAGTAACGTGTTCCTGCTTCAAATGACTACCTCGCGAACGCTTTACTTTTACAGATTCACGAAATTCATCACCAGCTCCGCACCTCTGTCCGAAGCGGCCAAGGGAGTTAGGGCTACTCACCGCGTGTCAGATGATCGCGTCCAGTTCTTTGAGACACTGGATGGAACAGTGTGGACACAAGTAGGCACAGATCAGACGTTACCCGCGAACACACCATTTGCTGGCACATCTAATTTTGAGGTAGGCACTTGGAGTAATGGTGGAAACAGCCCTCTTGCTGGTGCTATACAGCGGTGCATTGTTAAGGATGGAATCGACGGCACACCAGTCCTCGACATCGATTTCACCGACACCGGAGACCTGCACGGCGCGGCCACCATCACAGCAACCACAGGGCAAACCGTCACCATGAACGGCACTGCGCTTTTACTCAGGGGACCTTATGCAGATTTTGATACAACTGCCGGGGATTATTTCAATTGGGTTGCCCCTGCTATAACGGATGGCACGCTCATCGTCGCCACGAAAAACGGAACTTATAGCGGGACCGTTGATATGACTGCCGCTGCCAACTATGAGTTGTCAGCAATGGGGTTCACAACGGATCATGCTCGTGTTGATGAAGACTTTGTTGGCGTGTATCTCGGTCCATTGCTCACCGCAGACGAAAAGGCGAGCGCGATTGCACAATTTGTGAAACAGGGAGCGGTTGAGAGTTTCAGCGGGGTGACGAGCTTTGCGACTAGGTTCCGCTACTCTAGGTTTAAAACGTTTGATGCTGTCGATTCGTCTAATGTCACGGACTTTAACAATGCATTTTATACTTGCGACAATCTGGAATCTTTTCCTCTGATTGACACGTCACAAGGCGTGAATTTTGGGGATTTCATGTATGCAAACAGGGTGCTGACATATCTTCCTGATCTTAATGTAAATTTGGGGAATACATTTCGCAGAGCGTTTCAGAATTGCAATCTTCTCGTCAATTTCCCTGCTGGATTTTTTGATTCATGGGCTCCTGCGGGCGTGGCAAATGCGTGTTTTGATAACACTTGGGACGGATGCAACTCCCTCTCCGCGACGAGCGTCCTAAACATTCTCAATTCCATCGACTTCAGCGGCATATATGGGACAAACAGTGGCCTTGTCGGTGGAACAGCTCTGGCTGACGCGGTCATTGATATCGACTACGACAATGCCGAGACTGCCCCAGACATCACCACCGTGGAGGCGTCTCTCCTCGCGAAAGGGTGGACCGTAAACCTGACTGCTATTTAACATGCCCGAAGACATCACATTAACGTAATCCAAATTCATTTAAAAAACAATGCCCGAAGAAGAAATCCCACTTACCCCTATTGAACAGTCTCGCGCCGATACTGGTTATAGATTTTATCTAGCCGCGTCATTAGTTTATGACGTTATCGCAGATACCATCTCAGAAATGAGGGGCTTCCCGACACAAAAAGGCCGCGCTCAGACAGTGAGGGCGCTACCTTTAAAAGAGCAACTGACTGTCGCAACAGACGGTAGGCTGATGCTCGCCGTATCAAACCGCCGTATCAAACCGTCAGACGACGAGCTTCTTTCCGACCCTCTCTACGCGGGATACATCGAAGAGGTGGTAAAAGCTGACTGGGAGGCACTTAAACCTGAAGATGAAGAACTTATTTAAATTATCACTACTTTTGATTTTAGCGATTGCCTCCTGCACGACTAGGCAACCACCGCCACAAACGACCTCTGTTCAGACAACGCCTATTCCTACAATGGTTAAGGCTCCTAAAGTCGATCCAGTAAAAAAATCTCTCGATTCACTTGTGTCTAAAGTCGATTCTGCTAAATCTCAAGTGGTCAAAGCGTCTCAAACAGCCGCTGACTCCGCTGCCAGCGTCACTCGTTTACGAAAAGTCATCGACGACCAGTTCCACATCGCTGATTCTGGTGGTCAGGTTGATATGGAGAAAATCAAAGAAGCAGCAATAGAAGCTGAAATCAAAGTCCAAGAAACCCGAAATCAATTAAACGAAGCATTAAAACTGCTTGGCACAACACAAGGTAACACTCAAGATCTTTACTCTAAGATTTCGTCACTACGAGCAGAGATCGCGGTTCAATCAAATCAAATTGAACAGTTCCGCTCTGCCGCTGTCGTAGCCAATCAAAGACTTACCTTTGCTCTGTCTGAGAGGGACAAATTTGCCAACTCACTCTCAGCAGTTACTGCTGACATAGCAGTTCAAGACTCTGAAATAACACGCCTCAAAAAACATAGATTCTGGCTCATTGCTGGCATTTCTTGTTTAGTTATCACAAATTGCGGCTTAGCATACCTACTTTTCAAACCATGAAAGACAAAAACAATAAATTAAACTTAAGAACTCTCTGCATTATAGCTGGTGGGTTTTTAGTATTCCTAGCTGTATTAAACGTTCTCACATCCTTAGTAGATGAAACATCAAGCGTGGAGAAGGAGAGCCCTTGGGTTAATCTCTTATCTTTGATTGATGTTGCGAACATAACCTTTAAAGCTACTATCTGCGTAGGCATCTCATACCTTGTGATCAAATTATTCTTTAGGAATACCTTGGCCAAGCATATAGGAGACACTTTTGACGAAGGGTGGAGTAATCTACCAAAAAGCAAAAGAACTTTGGCGGTATTATTCGCTTACATAGCTTTGTTTCTCGCGGCATCTAACCTCGCTAGCGGGAAAACATCAGATGTTTTACCTGTATCTCAAGAATCTTTAGACCTCATCACTAAATATGAAGTAGGTGGAGAAAGCTATTACAAAAGCAGATTAAGCAGGCCAACTGTTCCCGCGTGGCAAACAACATCCAGCGGCGTAACTGTTGGGTTTGGTTTCGACGTAGGATATAATTCAAAAAGCCAAATACAAAAAGCCTGTCAAGGCATCCTTACTTCATCTGAAATCAAAGCACTTCAATCAGTGTCGGGATTAAAGGGTCGCAGGGCTTATTACGCGCTTTCAAGAGTGAAGTATAAAGTGAATGTAAGTTGGGAAGAGGCTGAACAAATCTTTGAAAGAGATTCATTACCGCGCTTCTCCAAATTAACAGCTTCAGCTTTCGGGCTGACACCCACTAGATTGCACCCACATTGTAACGGCGCTCTCTTATCTATCGTTTTTAATCGCGGTAGTTTAATAGGAACTTCTTCGCGCCGCAAAGAGATGGCGTGGATCAAAAGCAATATCAAAATTAAAAAAGAAGAAAGAATCCCCGGTAATATCAAATCAATGAAGCGTCTTTGGAGCTACGAAAGATTGAAAGGATTACACCTACGCAGAGACGCGGAGGCAGCTTTATTTCAGCGAGGTTTAAAGACTCCTATTGAACCCGTTAATCATAAAAGCTGGATTTTTCACTTACTAAATTGATTACTAAACGCATAATACATGCATGGTATTTTAATAGCCTCTTTCCCATTAAAAGAGGTTTTAGCTGTTGTGGCTGCTATATGCGGGTCCATAGTAGCTCTGCTGGGTTTTATAAAATGGTGGCTACCTTGGCGCAAAAAGGAGGAGGTAAAGATAAACACTATTCAAGAGATGCGCTCCATTCAGCGTATTTACGAATACATGAGTGATCAACTTGATGATACGGTTGCTGAACGTGTGATCATCTTTGCTGGACACGATTCAGGTAAAATCCCGAAAGCTGGTAGCCCATACTACATGTCTTCGGTTTACTGGAAAGTCTGTCATAAAAAGCTAAGTAAAGAGGAGGCTTTAGAAGCAAATTATAGCGCGGGAATCGATATCGCTGATTATCGCGAGATTCCGGTCGATGGACATTACATTGGGATGCTTCTCCATATTTATGAACACGGGGATATTTTAATCAAAACAGAAGAACTTCCAGAGTGCCAACTCAAAAGTTACTATACTACTGAGTTAGTTACTGAATCTCTGGTCATTTACCTTGGGTTTGTCGATTGCAATTTTCTTTACCAAAGCATCGCGACTTTTGATGAGGGAGGGTTTAGCGCGGGAGACCTCACCAAGATCAGATTGAAAGCGGTCGCAATATCTCATGAGCTTGGTATCTAATTCAAGCGAGGTTTGTTCTCCAGAACCCAAGGGACAACGAGACTCTCTACACATCTGACATAAGCCTCTTCGTCATTAGCCTCCATATAAGCAACGCCAGATAACTCAAAGATCATGTGAATTACTTCATGCACTAAGGTTTCCCAATGAAAATCTTTATCCTTTAAGCATTTGACAGATAGGATAATCGTTTTCCTATCGATATCGCACTCTCCCCAATTTTCAATCTCAGAATACTCTATTTTAATTTTCTGACCGATCACATTAATTGAGGAGAGTTTTTTCATTGGTAGTAATTACACCTAAAAAAACCCCAGATCGAATGCAAAAGTGCCAAATAAGGAAGTTGGCTAGGTTGATTCTCTTTTTTGTTTCTCTCTGAATAGGCTTGACTTTTGAATTAAAAAGCGTAAATATTCCCGCATGACCATCAACTTCAAGAGGCTGGAAGAGATCGCGAAAGCGCTGAAACCAGTGAGGCAATCGGGTAGAAGTTTTCATGTGACTTTCGTTTACAAGAAAAATAAGATGCTATGCGTCGCGAATAATAATTATAAAAAAAGCCACCCATACCATCGCTTCGGCAAATACAAATCGAAGAAAACAAATGTAGGCCATTATCAAGCTGGCATCCATAGCGAATGCGCGGCGTTAATCAAGTTGGGGCTCGAAGACTGTTCCGATTTAACCTTCATCAACATCAGGATATCGAACAATGAAGAGCCTGCGATTAGCAAGCCCTGTAAAAATTGTCAGTTTTTACTTGACAGAATCGGGTATCGCGCCTTATGGTATTACAACGGGAAACGTTACATACAAAAATGAAAAGAACTACAGTGTTAGTTGGTGATATCCACGGTGAATTCCATATTCTCTATGATGACAAATTATCAGGCTGCGACGTTTATCAGGTCGGGGATTTCGGGCTGGGCTTTAAAGGGCGAGAGGCGGAAGATTTAGATATGGAGAGACTTAATGCGTTCGCGGTCGAGCAGGACATTAATTACTTCGTGATTAGAGGGAATCACGATAAGCCGACCTTCTGGACAGACGCTAAAGAAAACGCACGTTTTAATAATAAGTATTCCAATATTACCCTCTTACCCGACTATTATAGTAAGGAGATAAACAATAAAAGAGTTTTATTTATTGGCGGAGCCGTGAGTGTTGATAGAGTTAGGCGCATATCGAACGTTTCATGGTGGGAAGGAGAAAGAGTGGATTCCCCGCGCTTTTGTCCTTCGGCGCACGATGTGATTATCAGCCACACCTGCCCTCAGTTTTTTTCAGTTGTCATAAATAAGAAGGGCGGATTAATCGATATTTTAGCGAGAGCAGATGATGATCTAAAAAGAGATTTATTTGAAGAGCGACAGCTCATGGATAACATCCTAAAAATTGTCCGGCCTTCCGAATGGTATTTCGGACATTTCCACAATTCGAAATCAGGCTGCGACGAAGACGTTAAATGGCGCTGTATTGATCAAAATGAAAAATATGAATTACTATAGACACTTTATTATAATACTTGGTTCAATTTTAATCGGTATCCCGGTAGGTATTGTTGTGGGTATTATTGTGGCTGTGAAATTTCCATTCCAAGTTTACAGGAACTCAATAAACCAATGGCGATACGAAAGAGCGCTAGCTCTAAAGCAAGCCTTGGAAGAAGAGGGTGACATTTGGGACAAGCACATCAAAAGAATTAATAAAAATTAATAAAATATGACAATCGAAGATATTATTAAAATGTTAGAAGACACGACAACGGAGTTAAAAGATACCCTGCGCCGCAAAAGCTCCGATTACACAGGTGGAGAAGGAAGTCAAGACCCGTTCGCTAATTTTAAATCCACAGAGGTTTTGGGCGTTGATCCGGTGATTGGGGTAATGATCCGTGTGATGGACAAGATCCAACGGATTAGATCATTCGTCAATGATGGCGAATTAAAAGTAGCAAATGAAAGTGTCTATGATGCGTTCGATGATATTATTGGTTATACGATCCTAGCTAAAGCAATGATTAAAGAACAGAGAGAATTAAAAGATGACTAAATTAAATTATTATCCTTGGATGTCTAGAGACGCCCAGCGCAAGGCTAAAGCTCTCGGCTCCATCAAAAACTCAATAACTAAAGGCGGCGGAAATATTGCTGGGTATTTGGCGGAATTAGCTTTGGCCCGACACCTAAACGCAGAAAATATTTCGTGCGATGAGGGCGAGGATAAGTTTGATTATGATTTGATTAAGGACGGGTTGAAGATCGACGCGAAAGCCAAGCGTCGAACCGTCGATCCACGCGCTAATTACGAAGTGTCTATCGCTAAGACAAGCAAGCACCAACAGCCAGATGTTTATGCGTTCGTTTCCATAACCTTTAAAGAGAAACGCGGGAAAGGAAAAAGGGCGACTTATCACGGCATCGATTCGATCTGGCTATGCGGCTTCATGCTGCGTGACGAGTATTTCGAGAAGGCGACCTTCCTACGTAAGGGAGATATCGACCCCTCAAACAACTTTAAAGTCCATGCAGACATGTATAACCTGCCTATTTCGAGCCTTTATAAAGAGTGGGGTGATTTAATTTTTTCACGCTAAAGCCTTGATAATGAGTAGGTTAAAAGGTTTTCGGGGTGATTCTTATTTTTTTGTTTAAAAAAGACCTTGTCATAAACCAGCTTCCGGTCCAGAATGTCCCCGCAATGAACATAGAAACAACCAAAGCAACCAGAGGGAGGCCTAAAGGGGCTACATCATTCACCAGAGTATCTCTCAGGGATCTTACGGAGAATTTCGGCCCTAACGCCTCTATCGTAGTAGGAAAAAAATGGCTCGAAGAGATGGGATTGGTAGTAGACGATCAACCGACTAAAGTCATGACGATCTCTTCGACTACTACCGAAGAGCCTGAAGAGAAAATCCAGTTCACCATTAGCTAATAATTGCCATGTTTGAAACACTCATTGGTCAGGAAAAGATCAAAAACAAACTCTCCTTTTATACTAAAGTGAAAAAGTCTGGAGGTATCACTCCTCCAATTATGTTTAACGGAGCAAAAGGGCTTGGTAAGACAGAATTTGCGAAACAGTTTTCGCGAGGCATCGGACGCCCGATACTTGAGATCAACTGCGGAACGATCCGTAATGCTGCACAATTTTTTGAACAGGTCTTCTTAACCGTCATCCAAGACAAAGAGATAGCGATCCTGTTTGACGAATGCCATGCGCTTCCAAAAGATCTGGAGGAAGTCTTCTTGACAGCTTTTAACACTGAAGGAGCGAAAACAAAAGAGGTGTCTATCGGTGATGGGTTCGCGACATTTGATTTCACGCAACAAACTTTTTTGTTCGCTACGACAGAAATGCACAAAATCTTCGAACCTCTTAAAGACAGGATGACAGTGGTTGACTTTGTTCCTTACCAGAAGTACGAATTGGCGGGAATCATTAAGAATAAATTCGACTGGGTGAATTATGAAAGTGGCCTCCTTGATGAGATCGCTGGCACAGTCAGAGGCAACGCTCGGAGCGCAGTGAAGAGAGCTTTAGAGATCAAAGCCTACTGTAACATTAAGAATACCTCTAACATGACATTCAAGCGCTGGGAAGACCTAAAAGTAACCCTTGATATTCGCCCATTCGGATTGAGTAATATCGAGGTTGAGATTCTAAAAACACTAAAAGAACATGGTGAATGCTCACTACAGATGCTGTCAGCAATAACTGGTATGTCACGCTCAGCATTACAGAAAGATGCGGAAAATAACCTGCTTCGATGCGGCTTCCTAAAGATAGATGGTAAACGCCACATCACAAGCAAAGGCCAAAAAATCCTCGAAACACTCTAAAACAATGCAATATATTATCTCTCGATGGGGCAATGGAATTTCAGTAGGTCTTATCGGCAATCCTGAAGAAATAGAAACTAATGCGGCACTTGCACACAACCTTTTTAAAGCGCCGTTCTTCGAAGACCGCTTTAACGGTAGGTTGAATTTCTCATCTTGCCATAAGTTTTATAAATTTCTGCTTTACAAGCACTCTTTCCCGATAATGATGAAGTCTAACTGTTTGATGCGACAGGCAATGAAAATGAATAGAAAAAATATGAAAGATGAGATTAGATTTGACAATTTCATGACTAAAGTGCAAAAAAGTGGCCCGCGATACAGTATTGGGACACACAACGACGGAGACTTTAACAACCAATTCGAAGATTGATGAAAATTAAAAAAACTAATTTCCGCATTTATTACAAGATCAAAGAAGACGGCTCTTGGTTCCCCCTATTCAGTCCTCCCTCATTTATGACGGTGGCAGATGCAGAATCTTACTGGGAAACTAATCGCGACCTCTACAAAAAGGAACGCTTTTCTGGTATCGCCATCATGAAGAACTACATCATTGAACCTGAATTTAGAAAGGAACTTAAGTGATGGGAATGTTTGATTATATTGAAGTGCTGTGCGAATTGCCTTTAGAGGTGAGCGCGGTGGAAGAATACTGGGGTGGCCTCTTCTTTCAAACAAAAGATACACCTAAACAATTAATGTCTAATTATAGAGTAGATACACAGGGATACTTAGAAGAGCGCGTTGAAACAAATGTGTATGAACGCTGCTACTTTTCTGGCGACATCACTTTTTACCAAAGTTATCCTAACAAATTAAAAGATTTATGTGGGTGGTTGGAATTTAGAGCTTTATTTTACAAGGGGACTTTAGTGGGTGAGGTCCATTTAGTTGAACATACTTCCCCGCGTGACAGGACAGAAAAAGAGAAGCTTGAAATTTGGGAGAGAAAACAAGAAGTGAAGAACAACCAAGAAAAAAGGTTGCAAAAAAAAATGGACATCATTAAAGAAGCCAAAACAAATCTTCAGTCTTTGCAAGCCGCGTCAGGTTATATTTACGATAAGATGCTGGCTGAAATCAAACAAAAGAAAGAGAGTCACACCGAAGAATTAATCTTCGATTATGTGTTCAACGATTTTGGAGATGAAGAGCGAATCAAAACCGGACTTAACCCTTTTTAAAATGATTAATAATATTTACTTTGATCTTGACGAATGTTTAATACATACGGAACACGCACCATTTGACGAAGCGACGCACTATTTCTTTACCGAGTCTTTCGGGAACTTACACCTAGCGCTGCATCCAGCGGCGAACTCAGTGATCAGTTATGCTCGCGATCTGGTCGGTAAAGATAACGTCTACATTCTCACAACCAGTGTCAAAGAATACGCGGCGGAGATTAATTCCACTTGTTGTTTAGGTTTCGATGAGGACCACATTTTCAGCAGGGAAGATCTGAATGCACGGGGAATCGAGGTTCCGACCTGTTACGATTCGTTTCGCGATACGCTTCCGCATGAGACGGCCCATATCGATAACGTAATCATCGATAATCTGGAGCCGCGAGAAAATAAGTCAAAAATCTCCTTCATTGGTATTGACATGAGTTACAAAACAAACTACCTTAAAGTGCGGGGTTACTGGGGGGTTAATTTCCCAAACGATCCATTCGAAACAAAAGTTAAAGAATTCTTAAATGAAAGTTAAACTATTAACAAAAACAGAGGGAGTAGGAGACTACGAGGGTAAAAGTATTGATGAGATCATTGTCGGGATTGCCCGCTTGTCATCGTCGCGGGAGATAAACTGTCTTTTTAAAGAGCCCGACAAACTTTTGAGACATTGCCTTTGGAATTCGCACTGGTCGATCTTTAGCATGGCTAATCTAACGTTTGAAATTGAGACTTCCCGTGCTATCGGGCGGGAGTATCTAAGACATTTTAGTTTGTCGCCACAGGAGCTGTCTCAAAGATATTCATCTGTCTCTAATTCTGAACCTATTGAGATTCGGGAGCAGTGTAAAAACAATCGCCAGAGTTCTAGCAAGGTGATTGATCCAATGATGTATCAAAACGTTGATGAGAGCGGCGTTCACACGCTACATGCGTCCCAACTGGTTGACAACCACATTAACGTAAGCCACCAACTTTATAAAGACTTGCAAGAACGTGGGGTGGCGCGGGAATCAGCACGATTCGTTTTGCCGGAGAACACCCAGACGACCCTGATTATGAATGGGAAGGTGCGAGACTGGATCACGACACTGAACCAGCGTCTCCATTATACAGCTCAGAAAGAAGCGAGGGAAGTGGCGGAAGCGATCCGCGATATCTTCATTGAGCAATGCCCGATCATTTCAAAAATGTTGTTTAACTTCGAAGACGCTGATAAAATTCACATTCTCGAAAGAATTCTCTTGGAAAAGTGGGGCGTTTATGATCAAATCAAGTCGAATAACGTTAGAGGTCAGGCGACCCCGAGCGAAGATTAAAATCATGAATACAAAAACAAACTCAAAGAGCGAAGAGGGTCGGACTGCACCGACTTGTTCTCGGACCACGAACAATGCTATAAAAAAGGCCCGCCGGGATCTTGATAAATACGACAGGGAACAGAGGCGCAAATTGATGGCAGAGCATGGCATCCAAATGATGCACAAAGTCAATGATCTGGAGGAGGAGTGTTTGCGGGCAACCGGGCATGCCTACTATGACCGACCGCTATGCATGTCGGTCAGACTTTCCCGACTCCCCGGCAAGCCATCAGTCATCAGGGAATGCCGATGGTGTCATGCGGTAGATTTCGACGAGAACGTCAAAGGTGACCTGCGCCGATCAGACGGGGAAGTGTCGTCACCAAACGAGGCAGACGACGCCAACGCCAAAAATCAACCCCCTGAGCCGGAGGCGTCGGGTCCACCGTCTTGTTCTCCTTCTCGTCAATTTTATACTGTTGGTGAAACTAAATATCGAAAGGGACAGTATCAGCCTCAAGAGTCAGAACGTAGTGAATCCCAATTGATTTCCCTTTCACAAGGATATCTTGATTGGTTCCCGCTAACTTTATCTTTTGATAAACCTTACGATCTTCAAGCCTCAACCAAAAACTCTGATCAAAAGACTCAATGCAAGCGGCTGCACATAGAATCTCAGACTCATTTAATGTATCTTTTAGGATTTTGGCGTCACAGTGATGAATATATTCCTCCACCTTGCGATGGTCACGACGATAGATTAACAAATTTCCATGAGTGGTTGGGTAATCGTTTAGTTCCATGTGAATCTTCTGTTACTGGTTGGGAATTTTCTGAGCAGAACGACTAGCTCTGGCATCGCTGCCGATAAGTAAACTATACTAGACCTAAAACCGATGAAAGCAGAGTCGCTGGCAGCGATTGACCAGCAGCGGCTTGTTCGGAATCTTTGAATTATGAAACGATACCAAACCACGAAAGACTGGAGGAAAGAATGGGCAGGCGAATCACAATATGCCGATCCTATTGTTGATTCCGCAGTCGAGACGATGAAGAAGCTGGAACACCAGATCGAGCGACTTCAGCGAGACAACGCCGCAATGATGTCCGCAATGGTGAAAATCCACGAACGAATGAAGGGGCCAGCGAGCAATCAGCGGTTTATGCAGATCGCCGGACCTGCCCGCGAGTGTATGAATCTCACGAAACCTTTTCTTCCGAACGTCCAAAGTGAACTGCACCCGTAACTCTAAAATCTAACTACCGAATCTATGAACGAAAACACCAGCACTCAAACTGAACCGGAGGACGCCGAGGGCGTCAGGTCTACTGACTTGTTAGCCTTGTCTCAAAAGTGGAGATCTATAGCAGATAAAGCCGATGAAGAAGCTTTTCTCAGATTTGAGGAGGACCCAGTAAGCGAGATTGGGATTTGCCATGAGCAATCTGCCCGAACATTTCGGCACTGCGCGGACACTCTCGAATCTCTGGCTAACGTCAAAGGTGACCCGCGCCGATCAGACGGGAAAACGTCGCCGCCAAGCGAGGCGGACGACGCCAACGACAAAACGAACCGCTCTGCGCCGGAGGCGTCGGGTCCACTGTCTTGTTCGGCGTCTTTTCCAGTTCGTGATACATCGGGATTTATATCTATAAAAAACGCATCACAAAAGCTTAATATCCGCATTCAAGATTTCGATAGCGCAAAATCACACAAGATAGAAGGGAAGACGATAAAAATAGAAATCGAATCGATCCCAATGGCACTGATTAATATCGAAACATCTATCGGCGGAAACAAGCTAAAAAACACCTACAAAATCCCACTAAAAGAACTAAAACTCCTACTAAGTGAATCTAATCCGATTTCTCGGTCGCAATCCGCCAAAAAAGCTTATGGAAATCCTGAATCTCATCTGGAGGGACATCAAACGTTTGTTGGTATCCACCCTTAAATATGACAGCAAATTCTTTTTGTTTAATATCGTAGTTGATAGATTCAACATCGCTAAACTCAAACTCTAAACCCCCAACTGTAACAGACATGAAAAATACAAAACAAAACCAACCCGCCGAAGACAAGCAAAATTCCCCGCCGAACGCCGAGGTGACTCACGCGAGGAACGAGCGTTGATGTCCACCGCCTTGTTCGCAATTTACTATTTACAATGAACGAAGAAACCAAAGTAAAACACAAACTGGACGAAACACACGCCGAGGCTGTGAAGCATCTAGTAGATCACCCTCTCGACCTGCCATCCTTGGAACGGCAGGTGTGGCATAGCGACTACTTGGGTGATGAACCATTCCTTTCGGCAGGATACACTTGGACAGACAAGCCCCACCGCATTCTGCACGATGCAGTCACCGAGATTCGTGCGCTCCGTGCTTTCATTGCGAACGCCAAAGCTGAACCACTGCGAACAAATGACGACCGATAACACAACCCGCGATAATGAGCAGTTGGCTTCCAGCGCCTTGTTCGGCACTTGGTTGCCGATTAAGGAAGCTCCAAGAGACGGCACAGAAATCTTAGGCTGGAGCAAGCGGCATGGAGTGCATGTCGGACCACTTGTGGACTACAAAAAGCCTGAGATGCAACTTAGGCTTGGTGGGTGGTTCCAGCCCAGCCATTGGATGCCTATACCTTCTCTGCCGAACGCCCAAGGCCAGACGACCCCCAACGGCCCCGAAGCCCTAAATCTCCGCACATGAAAAAACTACCATCGAAACCAAAACGCCTCGCAAACAAGGGAGCTAGTGGGGGTCGATCTGCGCCGACTTGTTCTGCCTTTGCGGTGGGAGATCGCGTGACAATGGTCAAATCTGAAAGCCTACCCGAATCAATGGAGGGTATCCCGTGCATCGTGACAGCCGTGGACATGGCGACCGATGAAGAATACTTCCGCTATGAAGTGGCTTTTCGCATGGATCACAAGACGCCGATTCGAATGGGCGAGGACGTAATCGCTAACGAGTTCCTTGACAGATCAAACCTCCAAATTGGTTGGCAGAACGCCGAGGATAACCGACCCGACTGAATTATGTATTGCGTTATTTGTGATAGAGATTTTGACGATGCCCTGCGCGATTGCCCTCACTGTGATGAGGGTTCGTGTTCATCCGCTTGTTCTGCCCGTCTCGTCGCAGGTCAACTCGATGATCTGGCTCATGCGATGAGAAAAGTCGGCGCACAGTTAGAACGACACGGCGAGCTTCATTGCGAATACGCCCTAGCTAGATCTCAAGAACTTCTAGGCGCGGCGGATATGGCGCGAGAATGGGCGAAAAAACTCCGTGTCTCAGTTAAGCAGAACACCTAAAGACAGGCACGCAGAGCGTTGACTACTCTGTCTTGTTCTGCCTCCCTGAGTGCCACCTAAAACAAAAGTAAAAAAAAGTTTCTTTATAGGTTGACGAGGTGGGAAAATATGTTACTTTGCGTGTGTCGAAGGGAGTGAACCTAAAGCAAACCAAATCAAAAAAAAATGAACCTATTTATCTTAGATAAATTACCTCAAAAAGCCGCGCTTTACCATTTGGATAAGCATTGCGTAAAGCAAGTCCTCGAAACTTATCAAATGCTTGGTTCCGCTGTCATCCGGCACGGTGCGAGACCGGAGCAAATGCCTTTGACTCAATCTGGAAGGCCGTTACGCGGAGGTTACAAGAACCATCCATGCACAAAATGGGTAGGAGAAACCAATAAAAATTTTGCGTGGGCAGTTGATCTTGGTTTGGCACTCGCAAAAGAATACACTTACAGATACGGACGCATTCATGCCTGTGAAGCTGGCATTCATAAACTAAAAGGAATGAGTAATTTGATTCCAGAGGGTGATCTTACTCCATTCGCCGTAGCAATCAATGAAGAACAGACTTGCAGACAAAACAAACTTTTTGACTCTTTGAGTGTATATGATAAATACCGCCAATATTACATCCACGATAAAGCTTATATGGCGAAGTGGACAAGGCGTGATAAGCCTGAGTGGTTTATCGTCGACAACAAAACCAATGCGTAGTAAATTAAAATTATGAAAACCTTATCACTAATACTACCTATAACTCTGGCGTCATGCAACACATCACCTCAAATTCCTTACAAACCTATTCAATCGCCTGATAAGAATTCGTTTGTTCCAGCTATTTATCATACCGTTAAATTTTAAATAATAAAACAAACAAATGAAAATTACTATTGAGCCAACAACAGAAATGACGCAAAAACTACTCCGCCAATACGGGCCAAGTTGTGTTCACCCTACTATCACCATCGATATGCCTACGGACCATCTTACTCTGGAAGAAATGCTAGACGGTCTGATCATTCCAGCTTTAAAAGCTGTTGGTTATCATCAGAACTCTATCACCCAACATATCGTGACAGAAGTTTGCCAACCAGAACAATGAAAATTTATAGACAAAAAGGTTACGACGGTAGAGAAACTTGGGACTTGATTAATAAAGGAGAGTTCGATAAGATCCCCCAGCAAGGCCGATGCAAGGATGAAGACATTTGGCCTTGGCATTAAGCGAATAAATAAAATCAACAGCATTACAAAACGTAAAGACATTAAATGAAGAATAAAACCACAATCACCCAAAAGGATACAGCCCCTACTGAAATCATCCGGCCTCCGACAATCCGTTTCGATGGTAGCGACGATTCAATTGAATACGATTTCGAAACGGCATTCTCAATCAAATGCAGAACAGTTCCAGAAGGATTAATGTATGCAATGGGAGAGGCCCATACAGACATTAACCATATTGTTTACGATCTTTATGAAAAAGGTGAACTACTTGGGACTTATGATACTTTTGAAAAGGCTAAAGAAGCGGGATCTTGGGTTGCTTATTTTGATTTGCCATTTACACCCCTAAAAGATATTTACCCGTTGCCGTCATTTAACGGTGCGTCATTTCACAAATTAGAGTCATGAGAGTACTTTCTGAAAAAAATGCATTTTAATGTCTAAAAAAGCTTGCCCCCCCGCACTGATCGACTAGAATGACCTCGTTATGAAGAAACACATCATCAAAAGAAGCCAGAAGCTTGAAGCTATCCTTGATTCAGATTTTCAAATCAACGACCTACGCCCAGTCTTGGGAGTATTCCATTTTGATTCTCTCATCAAGACCGGACAAGTGTCCAGCAGCGTGAGAGCGCGGACATTTACGAAGAAAGCGCTCAAGAAAACACTCGATAAGTTCAACCATAAGCTGTTTGTGGTGAGAAACACAAGGAGAGGCAATAAGTTTATTAGACCTGTTAAGCCTATCTTAGAGCGCCTTAATAACCGACTGATCGGTTGGGGTTTTACGGTTAGGAAAGTAGCTGCAAACCAGAAACTTGAAGCCATATGGGTAAAGTCGGAGAGTGCTTACAAAAACGGACGCTGGACGACAATCACTCACGCCGAGTCATGGATTAATGTTCCTCTTGGATTCACCCGACGAATGATTGGTCATGCAATCACTATTCTGTCAACACACGCCGCTAAACAAACAGCAGGAGTAGTGAGGTGTCACTGGGTAGAAGACAGCCTTGGATCATCATTCAAACTCGTTAAAGGTTTTCTTCACCTCGACAGCGGAACTCATGCTAAAACAATTAGAGGGTTAAAGCAGTCTATTAGTCGCCAAATGAAAGCTAAAGAAAAAGAAGCGGCCCTTAAAGGACTAAGTGACCAAGATATTCTCGATCAATTGCGGAAAAACACTAAAAAAGTTTCTCTTATTGGAGCTTCGACAGCCTGCGGCAACTGTAAGGTTGGGACGATAGAGTTTTTAAGTCACTTTAACATTGCTATGACCCGCAAAACAGCTAAGATTGGGGCTATAGTGAGGCTAGCAACGATGAAAGGTCTACAAAATGACCACTACTTCATGAGAGCATTAAGATACGCATTTTAAGGGGCCTAACATTTAAAAATATGAAAACAAAAGAACAATACGAAACCGCGCTTAAGTCACACTCAAACAAATACTCGAAATCCACTGCACTGCAAAACGGATCTAGCGAATTCGCATACCGGGATTCAGCCAAGAAACTCAGAAAGGCTTACGATGAATACGCTAAAGAGATGATGGCGGCTGGCACACCTATAGCAGTTTGGATGTAATGAAAGAAGAAGAACCGGACATATACGTTTTATCTAAAAACACTATCGACTTAGTAGCAAAAGCACTGGGAATTGGACTCACTTATATCGAAGGAGAAAGCTCAAGAGACCATAGCAGGCCTAATCTTAATGCAAGAATCACTAAAATGATTGACGACAACATTAATATCGACATTAAAACAATTAAATTAGCAATGGAAAAACTAAACTATTTGGACGATGAAGAAGAAAAACAAAAAGGAAAATGATAGTGAAGGCCTCTTATTAGCAATCGTAGTTCTTCTATCTATCTATTCAGCATTGGGCGTGGCTTATGGAATTTGGTATTACTACACGTATTATTACAGCTACTCACAATGAGCAGGAACAGAAGAAAATCAAGACTAAGAAAAATGGTAGAGAATGGCGACGCAATGTTTTTAGCTATGATCTCCTCCATATTAATCATCGATGCAATAGCAGTAGGTTATGGCATTTGGTATTACTTTAACTACATAAAATAAAAATGAGAAATATTTTAGTAACAGGTGGTTACGGGTTTATAGGAGGTAATTTTATACGATTTTTAAGAGATAATTTCCCTCAATACCGTATAGTATGCTTAGATAAAAACGGATACGCTTCAAATAAAAACTATGTAGCAGGCTTATGCGATAAAGAATATAGATTTGATTTAGTGTGTAATAAGAAGCTGGATATGCTATTTGAGACAGAAGATAAATTTGACTATATATTCCACTTTGCAGCAGAGTCTCATGTAGATAATAGTATTAAAGACCCTTCTATTTTTATACAATCAAACGTTGTAGGCACGCAAAATCTGCTTGAGTGTTTCCGCAAAGCGAAATATGGAAAGATGATACATATTAGCACAGACGAAGTGTATGGACATTTAGGGCAGAACGATCCTTCATTCTTAGAGTCAACCCGAATCAACCCTCGTTCTCCCTACGCTGCGAGCAAGGCATCAAGCGATCTCTTGTGTATGGCGTATATTAATACCTTCGATTGTAATATCAGTATTACCCGATGCTGTAATAATTATGGGCCTAATCAGCATAGTGAGAAATTTATACCTACTATTATAAAATCTCTTAGTAAGAATAAGAAAATACCAATTTACGGTGAAGGGCTTAATATACGTGAGTGGATACATGTAAATGATCATAATTTAGCTGTATGGGCCGTCGCAACAAAGGGTAAAAACGAAGTATATAATATCGGATCTGGCGTTGAATTAACTAATATTGAATTGGTTAGTAAAATCTGTAAGATAATGGATAAGGGTTTAGATGAAAGCGCGGTATTCGTTGAGGATCGGTTAGGGCATGATTTCCGTTATAGTATTGACTGTAGTAAAATAAAGGAAGAGTTATCATACGAGCCTCTATACACAGACTTTAATGAGCAATTAAAAGAATTAGTTGAAGAGTATGTTTAAAGAAAAAACAAAACAAGTTAATAAATGAAGGTTGGAAAAAAGGAAAAAGGCGTAATCCTCGCTGGAGGTAGTGGATCTAGGCTCGACAATTTATCGCGCATCACGAATAAACACCTGCTGCCAGTGGGGACCAAGCCTATGTTGCAATGGAACGTCGAAAAACTGGTCGATGCTGGCGTTAAGGATATCCTCATTATTACTGGGAAAGACCACTTGGGGTCTATTGTATCATATTTTGGTAGTGGTTCGAACTTCAAATGTAAGTTCACGTATAAGGTTCAGGATGAGGCTGGTGGTATCGCGCAAGCATTGCTATTGGTTGATGGTTTTGTCAAAAAGAATGAGTTCTTCTGGGTTATTCTAGGCGATAATATTTCGAATTACCCTCTGCCGTCATTGGATTGTTTTCCGTTTGTGTTGATGACAAAGGTTGTATCCGACCCTGAAAGATTTGGAGTTCTTGTTGATGATGACGTTCATGGTGATTATATCGAAGAGAAGCCGGAAGACCCTGAATCCAAGAAGGCTGTGTGTGGGATATATGGATATACCTACACCAAGAATTTTAAAGGTTATCTCGGTAGTCTCGAAAAATCAGATCGAGGAGAAGTTGAAGTTACCGATCTCAACAACTTGATACTAAGAAACGAGAAATGGATCACCTATGAGTTGGACGATTTCGAATGGTCCGATGCAGGAACCTTGGAGAGTTACAAGAAAGTTAACCAGTGGGATTGGGTGTGGAAATAAAATATGCTAGATAAATCAAGAGTATTAGTGTTGGGTCGCGGGTTCTTAGGTAAGGAATACGAACGGCAGGGTTATACCGTTTGGGGTAGAGAAAAGTTTAACTTCATCGGTTACAATCCTATGATTTCATACCATTCTATAGCCGATGTAGGCGAAGACTTCGATGTTTTAATTAACTGCATTGGGTCTGCGGATACCAGAAAATGCGAAGATAGAAAAAACTGGGCAGACACCGAACGGATTAATTCTATTCTACCTAATTTTCTCTCCATACTTTGTTCGTCGATAAATAAAAAATTCGTTCATATCTCTACTGGGTGTGTTTATGATAAAAACAATACACCACAAAAGGAAGATGGTTTCTTAGCGTCACATTGTAAATATGTGGTTTCAAAACTATCTGCGGAATTCTATTGCGACCCCGACCGAGATTTGATCCTCAGACCCAGATTATACTTTAGCGGACATCAGGATAAAAACAATATGCTGTCCAAGCTCCCCAGCTTCAGCAGACACCTCAATGAGATCAATTCCTATACCAGTATCAAAACCATTGTGGAAGCGACTACAGCCCTCTTAGAGGCAGAACAATGTGGGTTCTTCAACGTTGCCAATGAGGGTTATGCCAGCATCGAACAAATTGCTAATTGGGTTGGATTGGAAAAGAAGCCTCCTATTACTGGAGAGGGTTTACAGGAGTCTCAGGGATTAGCATTGGTTAACAACATCTTAGATACTACAAAACTAGAAAAATTCTACAAACCGAGAAATTTGCGAGAAGAAATTGAGGATTGTTGGGCTAAGTTATTAAAAAGCTTTAATTAAAATAAAAATGAGAATTGGAAATATAGAGTTTAAATACTCAGAAGGAAATGGTAGGTATGAATTAATTCGGTGGTCTCAAAGAGAATCGGGGGATGAATATTGCTATGTTATTTGTTTTTTTACACCTTATTCAGAAGGTCACTTCATGCAAACGATTAGTGACAGGTATGTTGAAGCGCTCTTTGACGAGAGCGAAGGGGAAAGAGTTAGGTTGATGACGAGGTATGCATTTCAACATCTAAATAACGAGTTTGAATTAAAAGAAGGAGAAAAAGATTATTACGAAAGGTTTTAAACATGGATAAAATAAAGCAAATATGCGCCATTGTGAAACAGATGATAAGAATGTTGATTTGATCGCGGGTTGTATATTATCTTATTGTTTGTTTCTAATTACTGGAAACGTTTTTGAAAGGTATTCTACTTCTCTTTACTAAGTCATCGATATGCAATGACATAAGGAGCAGAAAAGACCACTTTATTTTAGGCTAATCAGCCCGAAATATATCCCTGTTTTAGACCGTCCCACACGGTCAGCCACCGTCTTAAAAACCTTATACCTACAAACAAAAAACAACACATCAACCTTACCCTACACAAGTAATAGAGTAGTAAGGAAAGAAAGGTTAAAAGAGAGAGATAATGTGGAGTGGGAAATTTGAGGGTGGATTCTCCTATTTAATTAATTAAAAATAACTGGTCTGCCAAACCAACCACTTCAACCACTTTAACTACTTCAACCACTTCTAATATTTACCTCTTTTTTCCTTGTATCTACAACGATTACATGCTATTATCTCCTTATGGAAACGCTTATCTTCATTATGACAGTGGTCATACTGGTCTTCAGAACATACCAGTAAAACAAAAAAAAAATCATGCGCCTATAACTCAATGGTCAGAGTGCGGCTCTCATAAAGCTGAAGTTGCAAGTTCGAATCTTGCTGGGCGCACCATTAAAAGACCTTTTTTTCACTGGCTGAGTATAAAACAAAACGTTGTAGGTATCACGTTCGTCAAAATAAAAGACCTTTTTTTCACTAGCTGAGTATAACTTTTCTCACGCGCCCATAGCTCAACTGGATAGAGCATCGCACTTCTAATGCGGGGGTTGCAGGTTCAAGTCCTGCTGGGCGTGCCACTCCAAATAAAATAAAACAAAAATAGACCCGATTAATGCGGATCTTAATTTCAAAAATTAGAAGCTCTAATCTCTATTCTTAGTTGTCGAGTTAGCCACGATATATTGGCGACCGTTTCAAGGGCGATGCCATCTGGTTTTATCAACAAGCAAAAACAAAAAGTAATTCTTCTGCTGTGTGGGTTTTGATCTGATTACTGAGGGATCACCTCGTGATTGGGTTGATTATTGTGGAACCACCACTCGTTATTTTAATTACACATTCTTCAGTAAATATGAAAAAAAAACTTGCATCAACCCCCGATTTAAACAAATATCCACCAGCCTCCCGCCAAAGCACCAGCGGGTTCTCGCCGAACCACTATCATACCGCTCCAAATAAAATCAAATGAATACAATAAAAAAATACCCCATTTCAACAGGGTGCAAACAAACAATAGAATTACCACTCAATGCCCGCATTATTAAGTGTGGCCGCGATCATCTTGACATGCCTTGTCTATGGGCCTCGATCTCTACAACTGCCCTAACAGAAAAGAGAACATTACTCACCTATAAAACTGACGAGCCTTTAATAGATAGGCTTGAATACATAGGTAGTTATCGGCGCTGGTCTGGATTAAGTCATGTATTTTTTGTTTCAAAATGAAAAGCGAATGGATACGGTTGAAATATACCGATGAAGATGGCGCGGTAGTCAAAGAAGTATGGGTGGAGACGATGGTATGGGATTCAGAATACATCAAAAAAGAAATGGAAACAGCAGCAAAAGAAATCCATGCCCCCAAATATACATGCACTATAGAAGAACGAAAAGAAACAAAGCCAAAACTAAATGACGAATTTCCAAAGAAATCCAGACACCTCAAATAGCAAATCCAAAAACCAAAAAACAAATGTCAAATTCAACCCGCCAAAATAATGAGTAGTAGTAGTTCAAATAACGATGACGGGTTGGGTTTGATGCCTTGCCCCTTTTGTGAGCCGCCTGATCAAACAACTCCTCCTGTAATAATAGATTGCCATAGTAATGTAATTAGCCCAAATAAAGAAGAGAATTATAATGAGCCAGTCAATGTTCAATGCACTTATTGTTTATCTCAAGGCCCACAAGCAGAAGATTCGAGAGAGGCGGCGGCATACTGGAACGAACGGATCAACGCCAATAAGGCAAGCTCCGTGAAAGACCTGCTCCGCTCCCGGCATACCACAAGACTTAAATGGTGCGAACCGTGGGATTCTATAGATGAGAGCGGCAATAAAATCAATGCCGATATCACTCTATCTGCCACAGTAGATGACTGCATTAATATGCAACGGTCTAACTGGTATAGAGAGGGGTTGGATTATCGCGCAATGGATGAAGCTCTTTTGTGTGAATTTATTGAGATTAATTTCGCATGTTATGCATAAAAACGTTGACCTCATGTGAACGGCAGGATAGTATCCCCTCATGACTAAGCAAGAGTTTACAGTCCTCGCCCGCCAAGAGATGAGCCGCTTCGCCCTCTCGGGTTGGAGTTTCGCGTTCGACAACGCCAAGGTCATCTTTGGCAGGTGCTACTTCTACAATAAGAAGATCACGATGAGTCTACCCCTCTTCGAAGCAAACAAAACAAATAACTTTATTCAAGTGTGGGATACCTTGTTGCATGAGATGGCACATGCCCTAGCCTTCATCCATGACAATCATCACCAACACGGGAAAGAATGGAAAGAATGGTGCGTTAAGGTTGGGGCTAAGCCGCAGCGATGCTACACCGATGCCGAAGTAACCGCAGTAACACACAAATATCATCTCGTCAATTCCAAGACAGGAGAAGTAGCAGGCAAATATCATCGTAAGCCACGCTGGGTAAAAGATTGTGGATTATCCTTCTGGCATCAGAGGGAAGATGGAACTCATGAACATTACCAGCTCGTGCCAAATAAAGCCAAATAAACCCAGATCAAATAGCAACCCCTAAATAACCCAGATCGTGTGATATATGCCGAAATAAACATGTAGTGTAATCACGCGGTTTTTTATGTGTGATTGTGTGATCAGTGTAAGTCATTGATTAGTAGTGAGTTACGCGGGGCCGAGGGCGGCTCCGCCGTAACTCGTTGAGCGACAACGAGTTACGAGGGTTTACTTAAATGGATTTAGTGATGGGTTCCCCATGAAGATAAACTCTGGCCACTCATTAGAAAAATCCATACGACCAATGTCTTGAAACGTGAACCCTTCAAGGACATAACTAGAGTGATCAGTATGGAACCCATCACTAGAGTCTTTGTATTCTACTCCTTGCCACCTATCTTGAATATAAGCGGAAGCCTCTTCTAGTGAAGAGAACTCCGTGGAGGACGAGAGTGCTTCCATTGCTCTTGAATAGCATTTTATTTTGTATTTCATAATTTATTTCTACCAAGAGGAATCGTAGTAAACTTTTTCGCCTCGCGCAAGAGCTTCCTTCGCTTTAGCGACAAACTTTAAAGTAGCCTCTCTTAGATAAAGGCCCCTCTCGTCATCACGACTGGAATCCGACCCAAAGAAGAAACCTTGCGTGACTGGTAACGTTCCGTTGACAACACACTTTTTCAATTGTTCCAAATCATTCCCGTCAAGCTCAACCTCGACACCGTTGAAAACCCCTTTCCCTCCTTTGATACGGTAAAGCATTAACATCCAGCCATGCAAAGCATTATGTTTGCGCCAGTATTGAAGGTCTTGGTCTTCCCCGCCTTTGTTTCTCGCATACGCGTATTGATCTAATCCCATGATAGTAATTAGTTAAAGGGTGATTTGGGCAGTGGCTGGCTTAACGAGGAGGAAGCCTAATTCTTTCAAAGCTTCGACGTCTCTTGCTGTCAAAGACTTGCGGCCTGTTAAGGTCCGAAGATTCTTTGCGATTCGTGGATCAGAAACATAGATCAGAGTCTGACCGTAGTGTTTGCTGGCTGTGACTGTTATGGTGGTGTGGGTTGTGTCCATGCGTAGATAGTAAACAAAAAAGACCATTGCCACAAGACCTTTCTGCATTAAAAAGCATTTTTATTTTCCTACGTAACTCACTGATTGACAAGGAGTTACGCGGGCGCGGGGGCGGCTCCGCCGTAACTCGTTGATACTCAACGACTTAGAGAGATTCGGCGCTAGTCAAGAAAAAACCTCCCCCTGCCACCACGCAAGAGAAGGTTTCTTTTTTTTTGTTTTACCTCATCCTTGCGAAAAGGATTAAGGTAGTGACGATCATTAGTATCGTTTCAATCATATCATTTTGGCTCTATGACAAACCCGGTTTCATCTTTTTTAGCAAGACCTTTCTCAACCAGCCCGACCACCATACTCTTACCATCGAGAAAACGCAAGTCTGAATCGTCGCCATCGACAACTTGATACCCAAGGAATGTCTTAGGGAGACTACCGCGAAAGACGACGGCAACATTCCCTTCTCTTGCCAAAACATCTTTAACAATTGAATCGGGAGTTTCTTCACTGCGGGAAAAGGTCAAGTGGTAATTTTTCGGCCAAACCTTACCTTTACCCCGCTCTGGAAAGTCAACGAAGGATTGCATTCTTTCAAGGCCCTTCGTGTAATCGTAAAAAGTAACTTGTGGGAACATTTCCATTAGAGTCTTGCCCGATGGGTGTTTGATACTTTCCCAAGGTAGATCACTTGTGAGATTTAAACGGAAAACGGGAATGAGATTTTTCTTTCCTGCGGACTTGATTGCCGCAATGATTTCCTTTTCAATTTGATTTATGAAGTTGTCGCGATCTTTAAAGAAAGAAATCGTTTTTTTGATGCGGGCGGTTTGGACGTTGGACATGCAGCCTCGCCCAGCAGTATCAAGACACGCGGCACGGCAACCAGCAGTTGACCACTTGCACACATTGAAGCCGCTTTTGCTAGCAGGTGAGAGGTGTAAGCCGTAAGTTTTATAGCCATACTTTTCGCCCTTGATTGTCTTGGAATTCCCTTGATTGAGTAGTTTTGCCATGCCGCTACTTTATAGACTCATTGCACTTGTGGCAACCTTTTTTTGCCCCTTTTCGTAAAAAAGAATAAGCTTGACACCCCGCGATTAACCTGTCTACAAATTCGCTGTAACTCACTGATTGATAGGGAGTTACGCGGGCGGGCGGGCGGCTCCGCCGTAACTCGTTGATACTCA
>ERZ887942.731-NODE-731-length-25221-cov-18.525232_pt1 | contig 25221 bp, 25 predicted proteins | sample MGYA00521099_ERZ887942 | MGnify/ENA primary metagenome ERZ887942 (study PRJEB32303, sample SAMEA104408605) | aquatic metagenome | biome: Brackish water; feature: Pelagic; material: water | place: Baltic Sea | collected 2014-06-07T06:48:00 | depth 16,251 m ...
CCCCGAAAAAAAATCTAGCAATATTAAGTTGCCATAAAGGTTAAAAAAGCAGAATAAGCCCTCATTCAATGAAAATTCTCTCCCTTTTCTTTGCCACTGCTCTGGCCTACCCTCTGCTGGCCGAAACAATCTTCACGATTCCACAAGGATACACAAAAGTGACCATCGCAGGTCCTGCCACTACCGGAGACTCCAAGCTGACTTCCATTTCAGCATCTCTCCTTCAGGACGTCGGGTATGCCGGATCAGTGACTTTAGGTGCTTACACCGACAATCCATCCGGTCCCGACAGCCAAGCCTTAACAGTATCCGGAGCAGCCTGGACCGCCACCCAATGGACAAACACTCCTCACTTGGCCTACGTTTCCGTCGCAGATGACGCGGGCAATGCCGATGGAATTGTACCTGCCGAAGAAGCCTTTTTGATCACCGCCAATACCGCCGGCGGCGGCTTGACCCTCGAAACCAGTTTCGATCTCGCCACACGCTTTCCCGCCACTACCACAATCAAAATTCGTAAGGCGAATACGCTGGATTCATTCTTCGGGTCCAGTTCGTCGAGTTTTGCTGCGAATGATTTGGTCTACATCTGGGGAGGTGGCACCTGGGATTCCTTCCAGTATGTTGATTTTGGAGGCGGCTTTGCATTCTGGGCTTCAACCACCGATGGCTTCACCGATGTAGGACCTATTACTGTCATTCACCCTGATGAGGGGTTGTTCGTTTCCCGAACAGTCAACAGCGATATCGTCATCACTCTCTTTGGCGAGGTTCCCTCAGCGCCCCAAGTTACCACGATTGAGGGAACGTCCTTCGTGGCATCACGATTTCCCATCGACACAACTTTGGCTAATACCGGAATCGCCAACTCATCTTGGAAAGCGAATGATCTCCTTTACATCTGGAATCCTTCCGCCACTCCTTCCGCTAAGTGGGATTCCTTCCAGTATGTTGATTTTGGAGGCGGCTTTGTTTATTGGGCCTCTACCACCGATGGTTTCACCCCTGTAGACGATACCGTAATCGCGGCAAACAGCGCAATGTTCGTCGTTCGCGCAGAAGCGGTTAGCGGTGAGAGCGGCGGAACAACGTCGATTCTACCCTATACAGTTGACACCGTCGAATAGATCCAAATGCCCACACTTTAAAAAACAGACACACTTAACAATGATCCATAGAAACAAATTCTTAATCGCGGCGACAATCGGGCTTTGCTCAACCGCACTTTCCTCAGGGGCCAGCCTCAGTATTTCTGGTAACAACTTCAACACTTTAATGGACTCTGCCGACAACCCGCTGGCGGCTGGCTCGATTCTCCAGGTTGGTTATTTTCTGGGAATTGATACCGAAACAGCTGATCCCGGTGCGTTCGGTAAAACCCAATGGGACACTTTCACTGCCCTGACCGGTCCTTTCTCACTCAACACGAGCCTGACCGCTGTCACCGAAAATCTTGGAGGTCCATTTCCTCCTGCAATTTATCGGTTGGATATGACGATCGACGACGAGAGTGCTGATGCCAACGCAAAGACCTTCCCTCCCTTCGCCTCCTTGATAGGCATCCGTGTTTTTGACACCACCGATCCCAGCGCAATTGGCTCGGCTGATTATAACACGGCTACTTCCAGACAAGATTCCTGGACGGCAACCGGACCGGACGGTGTTGGTGGAACCGGAGTCGTTCTTGGCATGGCCGGAGGCGGAACAGCAACAAATCCTGATCTTTTTTGGGAGTTCAATTCCAGTCCGTTCCAAACCGTCGCAATTCCTGAGCCAAGCTCCAGTCTCTCACTTCTTCTCGGGGTTGGACTTCTTCTTGGAGCACGTCGACGCAAGTAGTCAGCTTCAGCAGCACTAAATTTTAAAACCTCATTCCTCCGGGAATGAGGTTTTTTTATTCCTCCAGCATCGCGGACATCGCGCTAAAGAAGCCCTTTAATTCATCCTCCGAGGCCTCGGCACCCATGATATCATCGTAGTCCTCCTCCTGAATCCAATCCGGATTCAACTCACAAATAAAACTACTTCGCTCACATCCCTCCTCCTTGCCCCACTTCACCCGGGTCGAGCAATAAGTCATCGTCATTCTCTCCTTGGCGCGGGTGATTCCCACATAGAGAAGACGCCGCTCCTCATCCCGGGTTCCCTCCTCAATACTCCGCTTGTGAGGCAGAATTCCTTCCTCCAGCCCCACCAAATAAACCACCGGATACTCCAGGCCCTTCGCCGCGTGCAGCGTGATCAAGGTCACCCCGCTTTTCTTGTCCAAATCATCTTCCTTCTCAGCATCGAGAGCAGTCTTATCCAGAAAGTCACCGAGGGTCTTCCCCTTCTTGATGGCCTCGGTGATTGAAGCAACCGTCGTGCTCACGCCCTCGCGACGGGAATCCTTCTCTTTGTCGGTCTTACATTGCCGCATCAACCACTCAAGGAAATCCATCTCACGCAGCCATTCATCCATCACTACTCCCGCATTGGTTCCATCCACCAAGGCTCGTCGACCTTCCTCGACTTGAAGCGTAAAAGTCCGGATCGAATTCATCACCTTCGATGATAATTGAGAGAGAAAATCCTCATCTATGAGAGTTTTCCAAATTCCCTGATCCTTTTCCCGGCTCCACTCCAGAGCTACCATCGAGGTTGTCGTTCCAATCCCGCGGGGTGGCGTGTTAAGAACACGCAGTAGGGGAATATCGAGTTCCGGATTATCGAGCACCTGGGCATAGCTTAAAATATCCTTCACCTCTTTTCGATCGTAGAAGCTCTGGGCCCCAACCATACGATAAGGAATCTTGGACTCGCGCAATGACTCCTCCATTTTACGGATCTGCCCATTCGTCCGAAAGAGCACCGCAAAGTCCTCCAACACTCGTCCTTCCGTTCGCTGCGTCACGATTTCCGAAACAATCCAATCCGCCTCTTCCTGATCTCCAGGCATTGAAACCAAACGTACTAAATCTCCCCCCGGAATGGTATATTTCAGCTCCTTCTCCCGGCGCCCCACGTTGTTCTTAATCAAACTATTCGCGACCTCCAGCACCGCCTGTGTGCTCCGGTAATTCTCCTGCAATAGAATGATCTTCGGATTGGGAAAAAAGCGCTCAAATTGCAAAATATTCGCCACCTCGGCCCCCCGCCATCCATAGATCGACTGATCATCATCACCCACCACACAAATATTGTAGGGCTCGGCTACCAGTTGCTGCAGTAGTCTCATCTGCAAGCTGTTGGTATCCTGAAACTCGTCAACCGTGATGTAGCGATACTTATCCTGCCAATAGGCACGCACCTCCTTGTGTTCACGCAGAACCCTCTCTCCGAGGAGGAGGAGATCATCAAAATCCACCGCATTCTGCGCCCGCAATTCATTCTGATACGCCACCGCAATCTCCGCGATGAGATCATCCTCAATGCTTTCGAGCGGCTTCTCGGCACTCTTCGCTCTGGAAATCTCAGCCATCACCTCGCCGGGCTTCAGATTGATCTTCCCCCCTCCTTTTCGAACGATGAGCTGACGAATCATCCCGGCCTGATCTCCCCCCGCCATAATCGCGAATTTCTTCTGATAACCGAGAGCCTCGATGTCCCGCTTCAGGATCCGGAGACAAAGCGAGTGAAAGGTGCACACCGTCATGGCCTTGCCTCTCTTCTTCCCGACCATTCCCATCACCCGCTCCCCCATTTCCGCGGCCGATTTGTTGGTAAAGGTCACCGCCAGAACATTTTCCGCAGCCACTCCGTTTTCAAGCAGCGCCGACATCCGGCACGTCACCGTTCGGGTTTTTCCCGTTCCGGCCCCGGCCAAAATCAAGACGGGCCCGTTCAGCGTCAACACCGCCTCGCGCTGCGCCTTGTTGAGTGATTCGATGGAAAAACCTGCCGACATGATGAAAACCTGCGAGAGAAAACGCCGCCTCCCGCCAAAAGACAAGCGCGGGATCGAAAGATCTCTTCAATTAGCATTTGCCAGACAGACCGGTGACGGCTTACATCTTTTTCAGTCGCCAAAACTTCCTTTGGCTTCTCTTCAAACGAAACCAAACACTACCAACCAAATGAGCCAAATCATTCCTACCGTCACTTCCGGAATCGCAGGTCCTCTCGGCGTCCTTCACCTTCCACGCCTCTGGCAGAAAGCTTCTCTCGACGCTGTCGGCAAGCTTCACAGCGACTATCCCGCTGCAGGTGCCGGCTTCGACCAGATGACCCTCGACGCCCTCGGCATCGAGCGCGACGCCTTCCTTGCCTACATCAAGGAAACCAAGCCTTCCTACACCCAGTGCGAACAGTGGATCCTCGACCAAAAGGGCGGTTCCCTCGACTCATCGGCTATTGACGCGCACAACGCGGCTGTCGTCGGCTACAACCACGACGACGCCACTCGCGGAGCAATTCTTGCCGCTGTTGGCATCGCTGACACGGGCGCGATCCTCGATGCCGTCAACCTCAATAACCTTGAGGACTGGCAGGATTTCTACAGTCAGGAGATCTCCGGATAAATCCCCACCGGGATTAAAATTTAGAACCCCGTGGGCGGCTTATCGCCCCGGGGTTTTTTGTTGTTCCTTCCACAAGGTCTTCACGACGCGGATTTCCTTTTCCAAAATCTCCGCTCCCGGCCCCTCGGGACGGAACGTTGCCATCTCATAACTCCTGACCAGGGCTCTGCCACCTTCCGGCAGATGTTTCCGCAGCCAGGAACCCAATGGCACCGAGGGCGGTCTGGGCCCCACTCGTCGGGACAACCAACGTTCAAAATCCCGCAAGAGCCCCTGTGTGCGGATGGTTTCCTCCCACGAACCGGGAAGCCCGCGTCCTTCCCGCCCTCTCGTTTTCACCAGCTTGAAAACCAGATAACAGAGCAGGCTGCCCACCGATCCAACCAGGAATATCTTGAAACCTCCGGAGACTGTTGGCCTGGCAAACCACAGCACCAGGTCTGCCTTCGCCTTTTGAAACCCGTCCGAAACACCCTGCATCCAACTTCGTTTGATTGCTCCGGAGGCCCAATCCGTAGGAGTCAAATCCAACTCCACCCACTTTCCGCCCCGGCATCTCCAAACCGGATATTGACCTGGCTTCTTCGCCTCGTTGACCCAGGTCCCTCCCACATAAACCTGAATCCAGGCATGAGCATGCTGACCACGCAGGAGCCATTCATTCCCTTTCCCTCTTTCACTCACCGCAAATCCCACGACATAGCGACTCGGGATTCCCATCCTCCGGAACAGCATCGCCGCCGAACCCGCAAAATACTCACAATGCCCTTCCTTCTTCTTGTTTAAAAACTCCGAAAAAGGAGCGCGCCGATCGGCTCCGGTGAGAAACAAGGTGTATTTGAAATCTTCATAAAAACTCTCTTTGATCTTTTTCCTGAGTTCTTCAAACTCCCCCATCGTGACTTTGGCCGGAGGTCCTTCGAAGTCATCCCTTCCTCCCTCACCCACAAAAAACCTCGGAATGGCTTCTCTCATAACTTCCGCAATTCTCGCCTCAATGACCCCGGGAGGCCTCAACCCGATCTCTCCAAGAAACAGGTCCAAGCCTTCTTCTTCTCTCGGTGGCACAATCAGATCCATCGTGGCAGGATCGTGTTCGATCGAAGCCAAACGCTCGTCCGAATAAAATTGAACCTCCATCGCGCCCTGCCTCGGCCCGTTGATCTGAACCGCCCCCATCGAGTTTACCGAGAGAATCTCTGCCGGAACCTCTTCGAATCGCTTCGTATTTGGGGCATGGGGAATCAGGCTCTGCTCCGAAACCATTCCCACAATGGTCCCCTTCGTGGCGTAGTTCCGGAAGCCCCGGTCCTCTTCATGATAGATGAAGGCGTTCTCGCCATCTTCCAGCATCTTCTCGAAGTCCCCGCCAACTTCCCGATCAATCGGGATCCGCTCCCGATGGTTTCTTCTCCTCATTCGCGCCCGCCACAGATTGCTCTCCGGCCAATTGTAAGATGAGATTCTGATCAAATTCGGCCGCTGTCCCTCTTCATGATAATAGCGCCACATGATTTTCGGGCTCAGCTGGAGTTTCCGCACCTGACCGATCGAAGTCTGGGTCTCAAACGCCGCTCCGGCATGGTCGGACGATCCCGTAAGACTTTTGACATACAACTGATAGACTTGGATCACCCCCCAGGACATCCCCACCGCCATTAGAATCGAGGCCACATAGGCCATACCCCAAGCTCCCGGTCGCTCCTTGCTCCCTCTGATCCGGAACAAAGCCCACCCCACCAGCAGGATCACGCCAACCGCGTAGCGGATCTCATTTGCCCCGGGATTCACAATGATCCCCACCCCCATTCCTGCGACAATCAGGATCAACAAAAAATAGGGATAGCCGAGTTGCACAAAACGCAACGAGACTGGTCGACCGGCCTTCCTGTCGGCCTTCATTTTGCGCCGCGCAATGAACGAAAACGTGGTCATCGGCACACCCGAATCGGAGGCATATTGCTGCGCCAGTGCCAACGGCAGCATCATAAATGGCAACCACGAGAGAAGATTCAAAAAGTCCGACGCCGCGCGGTCCTCAACCTGAAGGAGCCCCACCGCCGAGAAAATCAGGATCAATACCGAAAGCTGCCAGGATCTCGCAAAGCCCTTCTCACCAAAATTCCATCGCAAGTTCGTCCAATGCCGCCCTTCCATCACAATTGCCGCAATCAAGGCCGGCAGCGGTTGATCATGCATCGCGCCCCAAAAAAGAAAGGCCACCCCCAAAAGCAATCGCGGCGGGGAGGAAAAGATCACGGGTTCTTCATCCTTCATCATCCCTTCAACAAATCCTCCTGTAGGTGTTCCCACCGCAGCCAATGAAGTCCGGCCAACGCCTCCTCGTCCGGCGCCTCCCCTGCTCCGATGACATAAACCCGGATCTCCAGGCCCGATGATCGCAAGCGATTCAGGAAACCCTCCCTCTCCTCACTCCAACCGGAAAGAACCAAAACACACGCCGTCATCTCCGCCGCATATCGCAGCACCAATTCCCGAAGCGAATCGTAACTTCCCCCATCGCTCCCCTCGACCCGGGCCAGGACCTCCATCAAGCCATCCGTTCGTGCCACCCCGCGGCCCGCCGTAAAAACCTCCGGCTCCTCCCGCACAAACATCAGATCCAGAAGACAACTCTCCCTGTCCATCGTCGAAACAAAGGAAGCCGCCACCGAGATCGCCTCTTCCAGCAACTCGGGTCCGCTTTCCTTCAAGCTGGTATCTAAAACCAACCCGTAACGCGGAAAACGCATCTCCTCAAATTCCTTCACGATCGGCTGCCCCGTCCGCGCCCACGCTTTCCAGTGAATCTTTCGCAACGAGTCCCCCGCCCGATACTCCCGCAATCCCATAAACTCCCCGCCTTCCCCGCGGATCGTCGAAGCCGTCTCGCCCCCGACCTTCAATTCCGAACGCCCCCCAAGATCAAGATTTGGGAGCCGGTATCGTTGGGGAATGATCAAGACCTCGTTCTCCTCGTTCAACATCGCCCGACGACGCTGAAAAAGCCCCAAGGGATCCGGCAACTCCGCCCGAAGATCGTTCAGACGCAGCACTCCCCTCCGACGGGGCATCAGCGCCAAAGTCACCTTCGTCATTTCACCTCCCACCAGCTCCAGCGCCCCGGACCTTCCTTGTCCTTTCCACGCACCGCCCCGTTCCGTGAGCCACTTCCACCGGTAAAAGGCGAACGTGCGGTCAAAAATATTTCTCTCCTCCCCGCCCGGTTCCCGCAAATTGGCAAACTCCCACTCTGTCGGCCTGGAATCATCGCCATTCTCCCGCAGGTAGAATTCCCTGACGGGATGCCTCCCCTCGTTCTTCACTGTCACAACATAATTCAATTCCTCACCCACGGCGCCCGTTTGCGGAAGCTCCCTCCACGCCGATAGCCTCGCTTGACGCAGAAACGCCCACAGAAACGCCACGCACAAAATCGAAAAAACCAATAAGGTTAATACCACCACGATACTCTTCCCGAGATTCGCTCCCAGAAGCACGCTGGCCCCGCAACCTCCCATCAACAGCCAGGCTGCCGGCTGCACCCGCCGCCGCACAAAAGCACTTGCCGAACTTCCCTGATGGTAATTCCGGTAGAGCCACCGGTCAAAGGCACGGGTCTGACGAATCTCGCTCAATGTCTAAATAAGAAACCACACCTCACCAAAGGTGGCAATCGCAGACAAAACATGCTTCCTTGTGCGCATGAAATTCCTTCTCTCCCTCGCCGCCCTCCTAATCATGACAGGCTGTAAGTCCGATGAGCCTGCTCCCAAGGAACCCAAACCCGATCCCCTGGTCCAACTTCGGGAACTCAAAGCAGAGCAAGCCAGGCTTCTCAACAAAAAGTTCACCCTCGAAAAACAGCTCAACAAGCTGGTCGTTAACAGCAAAGTCGATTCCAGCGGATCGATGAAAGTCGTCATGGCGGAAAATCAACAAGCTCTCTCCGACCTTCAAAATATCCGCCTCAACCACCCAATCCTCCAAAAACTGAACAAGGATCTCTCTTTCTGGCAGAGCAACCAACGCTCGGCCCGCGCCATCAATCGCGATCAGGAAGTCGAAGATGCCACTCATAAAATCGTCGAGATCAGCGGTAAACTCCGCAATCTCAGCAAGGAACTCCCCGCGATCCGGGAAGCCGAGGACCGGATCGCCCGCTCTGAAAAACAAATTGCCTCTCTTCGCCGCGAACTCGCCGAAAAAACTCCCGAGGGGCAGGCCCTCGTCAAGCAGCTCCAGGAGATTGAGGGAGAACTCGCCGGCAGCCAATAGAACCTCCCGTTTTACTTGCCCACGGGACTGCTCCCGCTACATTCCGGCACGTGAAGTTCTTCGCCCCGCTCCCGCTTGCCATCGCGCTTCTCTTTTTCTTTCTCATCGCCCCGGCAACCGCTGCCAGCAGCATGGAGCCGGCCTATCAAGCCGAGGAATTCGGCCTGAGCAAAGACCAGCAGGCCGTCTTTCCAAAGCCTCTCTCCCTATACTCCGAGGCCGAGGGAGTCGACTGGACAATGTGGGACAAATTAAAATACCGCGCCACCCAGCAAGGCGGTTTTAACATCGTTGCCACCCTCATTTTCATCTGCGCCATCTTCCACACCTTTCTAAGCGGTTATTTCATCGAAATGGCCCACCATCATGAGAAAGAGCACAATGAACGCATTCGGGAAATGGGGCTCACCGCCGCCGCCAAACCTCACGACGACGCCCAGGATGATGTTTCGTTCAAAGCCAACCTCTTCCATTTCCTCGGCGAAGTCGAAGCCGTCTTTGGAATTTGGGTCATTGCACTCGCCATGGCCATCCTTTGGTTCTTCGGCATTCAGGGAGAGGGGCTCGGAACCGGCTTTAGCGAAATCAAGGCCTACATCGGGCACGACGTCAATTTCACCGAGCCGCTCTTCGTCGTCATCATCATGGCCATCGCAGCCACCCGCCCGGTCGTTCGTTTCGCCGAATTCATCGTCGACAAAGTCGCCAAGATCTTCGGCGGCACCCCTGCCTCCTGGTGGTTTTCGGCCCTCACCATCACACCGCTGCTTGGCTCCTTCATCACCGAGCCCGCCGCCATGACCATCGCAGCCTTCCTTCTCTCGAAGAAATTCTACGATCTCAATCCATCCCCGAAATTTGCCTACGCCACCCTCGGCCTCCTCTTCGTAAATATCTCGGTCGGCGGCACCCTGACCCATTTCGCCGCTCCCCCGGTCCTCATGATCGCCGAGAAATGGAGCTTCGGCATGAGCTACATGTTCCTCAACTTCGGCTGGAAGGCGGCCGTCGGAATTCTCATTTCCAATGCCCTCTACTTTTATGCCTTTCGCGCGGAATTTGCCAAACTCGCGCCCACCATCCGCACCGACATGCACGTTCCCTCGAAGTGGAGTGAACGCGAAGACCCGGTCCCGGGATGGATCACCGTCGCCCACCTCCTCTTCCTCGCCTGGACCGTCATCTTTGCCCACGATCCCCCCCTCTTCATCGGCGGATTCCTTTTCTTCCTCGGCTTTACCCAGGCCACCGGGCATCACCAGAATGAAGTCCACATGAAGAGCCCTGTCCTTGTCGGCTTCTTTCTGGCCGGACTCGTCATCCACGGCGGCTGCCAGGGCTGGTGGATCTCCGTTCTTCTCACTTCCATCGACAACGAGTGGGTTCTCATGATCGGCTCCACCCTGCTCACCGCGGTGAATGACAATGCCGCCATTACCTACCTCGCCTCGCAGGCACCCGGACTCGGCATCGGGGCCAAATATGCCATCGTTGCCGGTGCCGTAACCGGCGGTGGCCTCACCGTCATTGCAAACGCCCCCAACCCTGCCGGTCAATCCATCCTGGGACGTTACTTTAAGGGTGGAGTCGCACCTCTCGGACTTCTCAAAGCCGCCGCAATTCCCACCGTCATCGTGGGAGCCTGCTTCATGCTTCTTCCCTCCAGCGGACGCACCGTCGATCCCAAGCCACCCGTAGAGAAAGATCACACCATCGTGCCCGATGGCGAACACATCCACGAAGAAGGAAATCCCTCCAGCGGAGTGCACACTCACAAAACCGCCACCGGCGAAATCACCCACTCCCACCAGTAGTGTTTACCGGACTTGTAGAAGCGACCGGCAGGGTGGTCTCCCTCATCGAAAAAGGTGAGCAAGCCCGCCTCGTTCTGGACATTCCGTTCTCCGGAGAACTCGCCCTCGGAGACTCGGTCGCCATCAATGGTTGCTGCCTCACCGCAGCGGCACTCAATGATCACGTTAGCTTCGACCTTCTTGCCCAGACTCTCAAGGTCACCTCTCTCGGAGAATTGGAAGAAGGCCGTCCCGTCAATCTGGAACGAGCCCTTGCGGTCGGCGATCGCCTTGGCGGGCACTTTGTCCAAGGCCATGTCGATGACACCGGAAAGATCCTCGACCTCTCCCCCATGGGCCAGGACTATCGGTTCGAAGTTGCGCTTCCTCCTCCGGTCCATGCCCTCTGCATCGACAAAGGATCCCTGTGCATCGATGGCATCTCGCTCACCATCGCCGAACTGACCGCTCAATCGGCGGTCTTCTGGATCACTCCCCACACCCTCAAGGTCACCCACCTTGGCGAGGCCCGCGTCGGACAAACCATCAATCTCGAAGCCGACCTCCTCGCCAAATACGTCAAAAAGCTACTCCCTTCGGAGTCGCTTTTGAAAACCTGATCGTTCGCAGAATTTAATCTGCGTCCGTAAGGTAGCGCTCGGCCTCAATCGCCGCGGCACAACCCTGTCCGGCTGCAGTGATCGCCTGGCGATAAACGTGGTCGGCAACATCCCCGGCAGCATAAAGTCCCGGAGTCTTCGTCCCCGTTCCACGAGGTTTTTGCTCAATGTAGCCATTCTCATCGAGATCGACAAGATCACCCACAAACTGGGAATTGGGCACGTGACCGATCGCCACGAAGACACACTTCACTTCCAGTTCCGACTCAACATCGGTCTTAAGATTTTTCAAGGTCACGGCGCGAACTTCGCCCTCGCCGTCAGTGAGATACCCGGCAACTCCCGAATCCCAAACCGGCTCGATTTTTTCGTTCGCGAGAACGCGGTCTGCCATGATCTTGGAAGCACGAAGCTCATCGCGACGATGGATCAAATAAACCTTCGAGGCAAAACGGGTCAGGAAGTTGGCCTCCTCACATGCGGAATCGCCACCCCCCACAACAGCAACAGGAACATCCCGATAAAAAGCGCCATCACAAGTCGCGCACGAGGTCACGCCATGCCCCACCAGCTCCATCTCCCGGTCCAATCCGAGGTAGCGTGGCGCTGCTCCGGTCGCGATGATCACGGTTTTTGATTCAATGGTGCCATTGTCGGTCACGAGAGAGAAGGTCCCATCGTCCTTCCGGGAAATTTCATCCACTTTCTTATACTCCACCTTGGCTCCAAATTTCTCGGCCTGCTTCTGCATCCGACCCATCAATTCCGGCCCCATCACCCCTTCCGGAAATCCCGGAAAGTTTTCCACCTCAGTCGTGGTTGTGAGCTGCCCGCCAAGCTGGGTCCCGGAAAGCACCAGGGGATTCAAATTCGCACGACCGGTGTAGATCGCGGCCGTCCAACCGGCACAGCCGGTTCCAATTATGACAACATTTTCCATAAGTAATTTTGAGAGGGTGTCGCGGGAAAATCATTCCCGAAAAATCATGACCTAGGCAGGAGCTCCCACCACTTCGGGAGGAAGAGTCCCGTCGTCATCGCGCGTTTCTTCTTCGGGTGCTTCCGGAGCTTTCTCCATTTTTAAGTCGTCCGGCACTTCGGGGGGCTCGGGCGGCTTGGGAGGATCTTTCATCTCACCATGCTCCATGATGTCCTTGATGTGCTTTGCGTCGAGAGTCTCGAACTCCAGAAGTGCCTCCGAAATCGTATCGAGGATCCCTCGATTATCTTTCAAAAGTCGCTCGGCCTCCTTGTAGGCACGGTCGATCAAGTCCTTGATCTCATTGTCGATTTTCTGTGCGGTGTCCTCCGAGTAGCCTTTACTCTGACTCATCATATCACGGGCCAGGAAACCACCGCTTCCTCCGCCATCGCCATATTCCACCATTCCGAGGTCTTCGCTCATTCCCCATTCACAAACCATCTTGCGGGCCAGATTGGTCGCCATGCGGATATCTCCCATCGCGCCATTCGTGACGTCACCAAAGATAATCTCCTCGGCCACGCGGCCACCCATCAGCACGATCAGCTGGGAAAGAAGCTCGTTTTTACGATAGTTAAACTTGTCCTCGCTGGGAAGAAACATGGTAGATCCCAGGGAAGGTCCCCGCGGAATAATCGTCACCTTGTGAAGAGGATCGGTGTGATCCAAAATTTCGTTCAGGATGGCATGCCCGGCCTCGTGATAAGCGGTGTTCTTTTTCTCCTTGTCGGAGAGAGCCAAACTCCGGCGCTCACGTCCCCAGCGCACCTTGTCGCGGGCCTCCTCCAGCTCTGCCAGAGTCACCGCCTTGATTCCCCGACGGGCAGCCAAAAGGGCCGCTTCGTTGATCAGGTTTGCCAATTCCGCTCCCGAGAAGCCGGGGGTCCCCCGCGCAATCAGACCAAGATTGGTTCCTGCCGCCAGTTTGATTTTCTTGGCATGAACACCAAGAATCTGCTCACGTCCGTTCACATCAGGAAGGGAAACGGTCACCTGACGGTCAAAACGACCCGGACGGAGAAGGGCGGGATCAAGAACATCCGGGCGGTTTGTCGCGGCGATGATGATCACCCCTTCCTGGGTATCAAATCCATCCATTTCGACCAGAAGGGCGTTCAAAGTCTGCTCGCGCTCGTCGTGGCCTCCACCCATTCCGTGGCCACGATGGCGGCCCACGGCATCGATCTCATCAATAAAGACCAGGCAGGGAGCGTGCTTCTTACCCTGCTCAAACATATCGCGAACCCGGCTTGCACCCACTCCGACAAACATTTCCACAAAGTCCGAGCCACTGATTGAGAAGAACGGCACATCCGCCTCCCCGGCAATTGCCCGGGCCAGAAGGGTTTTACCCGTTCCCGGAGGGCCCACCATGAGCACTCCTTTTGGAATCTTTCCTCCCAAGGCCTGAAACTTTCGAGGATCGCGAAGGAAATCGACGATCTCATAGAGCTCTTCCTTGGCCTCCTGAATTCCAGCCACGTCTTTGAAGGTCACCTTGATCTGATCCATCGTCAGCAACTTGGCCTTCGATTTTCCAAAACTCATCGCGCCCCGTCCGGCCGACTTCATCTGGTGGCGGAAAAGGAAAAAGATCAGGACGATCAAGAGAAGGATCGGCAAAAGGCTCATCATCACCTTCCCAAAAGTGTTGTCGTCGTTCCGGGTTGCAATATTCGAGTCGATCAATGCCGAAAGCTTGCTCAGCGAGCCCTGATTGAGATTCACCACGAAAGGAATCAGCTTATTCTCGGATTTGAGATCCTTCAGTTCCCCGGCATTGTAGGATTCAGGATCTCCCTGGGTGGCATAAATTGTTGCAACGTTGGAGTTCAGCTCCCGATAGATCTTAAACTGCACATCTTCACCCAGCTCCAACTTATTGGCACCAAGGAGCGACTTCAGCTCCGCAAAGGGAATCTCTTTCGCATTCACCCCTTCGGAAGGGATCTCGCTCACCCAATGAAGTTTCTCTCCAAAGGTCTGGTCCAGATCATTACTAATGCTGTCAATGTCAACCTGAACCGAAGACCGCACCTGCGAGGTGTTATTCCAGCTCTTCACCAACTTGATATCCTCGGAAAAATAACCCAGAACCTCTGCCCGGGCTTCTCCCGTATAGGTCACCAGTTCCAGTTTCCCTCCCTTGAAATCATCGGAAGACGTTTGCAGCACCCGTCCCTCAAGGAGAGCTTCGCGAAACTCGGGATACTTGAGGACCTTACGATCACCCGGTCCCACGCTGTTGTAGGCTACAAAAATAATCGCAAAAGCGACGGTGAAGAGAATAATCACCTTCCAGTTAAAGCCTCCCTCGGGCGGGCTTTGTGGAGATTTTTTTGATTTTGGGGACTCTGGTGGCTCTTGCTCGGACATAATACAAACCGGCAGCCCTGGGGCCTTTGTGCCGGCATCGGACGCTAACCCAAGAAAATAGAATGAAAATGCCTTTTTTTCGGGAATTGCGGGAATTCCGACTTACAAAACACCGCTTCCCCTCACCCCGACTCCCGCTTCCACCAATCTATAGGTCAATCACAAGCTCCTCACCCGGGAAGCCACCGCCGATCTCAAAAGCGCTCTCCGCCCGCTTCATCATTGAACGCGATGGTGTTGCAACTGCCACCGTCCCCAAAAAGCCCACCAACAACTTCGGCCGCCCCGTTTTTCAAAAACTCCAATACAGCGACACCCCGGCTCAATCGCTCGCCCAAATGCGCTTCACCGATCCCAAACCCGAAGCAGTCAAGGCGCACAAATACCGCATCATCGCCGTCAACTCTTTCGGGGTGAAATCAAAGTAACCTTTCTTCAAAGTGAGGAAGCTCTTGTAATAGCGGCGACGCCGTCGGCTCCTATGATCTCAGAAAATGAAAACCTGCCCGAGACATCAGATCGACTTATCAACCCGTCAGCTCAACGAGCACGAGACCCACCAATGCCCCGAGTGCGCAGGGCTCTGGGCTCCGGGTCCCGTCATCAACACCCTCCTCGGCCCGGGCCAAAACCTCCCCATAACCAAGTCCCCATAAACCCTCCGCGGCCAAAGTGCCCAGGATGGGTAGCGGCGGCTCTGCGTGAGTTTCGCCCTCAACCAAGCATTCCAGATTCAGCATTCCCTCCTTCTCAATAGTTCATCTCATCCAAAATCTCCGAAGCTTCATTCAATTGCCGCATCAATCCCTGATAGGTCACATAAGAGAACCAGCAGAAGGCCCCGACCAGCACCGACAGCACAATCTTCCATACAAGATTCAGCTTCGGATGCAGCCAGATCGATGGAAGTGCCAGCACCGGAAAGACCAAAAACGTCAACACGATGAAGGACGTCCGCAAGTAGAACGGCAGCGCCTCATCCGCTTTTCCCGGAAGCACCGGCCGCATCGATTCATCCAGAAATTCGTTGCAGTAACGACATTTGATTGCTTCCTCCTGAATTTCCTCCGCGCAATAGGGACATTTTTTCATCTTACTCACCGGAGGACAATCTCGGCTACATTCCCTTGAATGTCCATCCCCGGTCCGGATGCCCTACTGCGCGCCCGCCCAACCCGGCATTCAATATTTGGAATTGGACGTTCGACGTTCAAACCGTCGTATTTCATTTGGGAATCCTTGCGCAATGCCCCCATTCAATGGCCTGCGTCCGATTAGCAGTTGTCATAGGGCCGGGAGGTGCGAAGTTCCAAAATCAATAGCCCACTCATCTGGTTTTCTGCGATTTCGTTCATCCTATTCGGATGCGGGTGCTTCGTCTCACACGCGATGCGTCAGGAATACAAACGCTACGGGCTCTCGGGATTCAGAAGCTTCGTGGGAACCTTGCAGTTATTGGGAGCGATTGGACTCCTGGTTGGTTTTCATACGCCCTGGGTGGGACAAATGGCATCCGGCGGTCTGGCACTCCTGATGCTCTGCGGGGTCGGCGTGCGGATCAAGATCAAGGACAGCGCGCTAATGACCCTGCCGGCATTCGCCTACCTGGTTCTCAACGCCTACCTGGCAATCGCCGTTTATTGATCACCCTCAGAGAACGGCGATCGCGACGCTCATGGCAAGCATCAGGAGCGAGGGAATCGCTCTCTCAAAGGGGTCCTTCACCTTCAAGTGCATCACAAAGGCCCCGATCATGAGCAGGATGAGAAGCGAGGCCGCTGGCACCACCAAGGCGGATTGCCAAATACCCGCAAGCAACGCGAGCGCGATGATCACCTTGAGAGCGCCCACCCCATACATCATGGCGACGGGTAAGCCATAGGCCGCAAACTCCTCGCGCATTGACTTGGCGTCCCCGCCTCGAAAGCGCGTCGGTTTGCCGGCGCGGGCCAGCCAGACATTGAGCAGCCCGAGGGCCACGATCACTTGCAGGGTTTGACGCAGAATTTCCATTGCACGGATCATAGTGCAGAGTCTGCGATCATACAAACAACTCGTTGAAGGACATAAAACCCAACCGTTCCTCCCCCTCCTCTACTTCCCGGGCCCTTTCGAATCGAGTAACTTGAGGAGGCCGGCCAGGGTTTTCAGAGCAAATTTCGCCTTGAGACTTCTTGCCTTCAGGGCCGCCGCATTGATCACGACCGCCGCTTCTCCCGGTCCATGAGAGCGTGCCTGTTCGACCACCTTTTTACGAATCTCAGGAGGCACGTGATCCAAAAGCTTTCGGGAAACCCCTTTCATCCCCGCTCCAATTCCCGCGAACCACTCCTCCGGGGTCTGCTCATCGTGTTCCGCTTCGCGTTTTTCATCGACCGGATCCCCCGCTCTCTCGGGCGGAGACTCGTCAGTCTTCTCGGTGGATTTCTTCTCGGGCATCTGTGCTTTGTGAGTCTGCCTTCGAGGCGTCCGCGATACCACGAAATTGTTTCAGAACAGCTTCGAGAGCTTTTTGTGAAGTGTCGGAACATGAGGGGATCAGGCCAATGCTCCGAGTTTCTTCGGTTCGATCACCCACCTCTCTCCAAAAGCAAAACAAACCACGGGTTTCGCTTGGCAAAAGCTATCGCGGTGTTCTATCTCCGCACACGATGCTCTCACAGGAAATCATGGAATGGCCGCACGAAGTTGAAACTCTGATCGATCAGCTTGAAAGCGAATCAGCCGAACGTGATCTCACCCGCGGGGAACGGGCTCTCATGGATATCTACGAGACCGTTCCCGTCCTTCAAAGCGAAGACTGTCTTCATGAGTTTTGGCAGAGCGGAATGAATCACCAACGCATCATCAACTCCTTCGAACTCATCGGAGCGACCGGCCTCGTCGATCCTCTCAACGCCAGCCGCTGGTGCGAAACCCGCGCCGAGGACCGCGGCGACTACAGCGAAACCGAAGCCGACTATCTCGCCAACATCGAAGAAGAACTCGCCGAAGGGATGGACGAACTCAGCGACCTCGTCCTTGAGTTCATCGAGGAGGAAATGGCATAGGTTCCAGACAGCTCCTCTCTACGGAGCTTGGATGGCATGCCCCTTGGATACGTTGGTCCGGGCACCAAAACCCAAGCCTCCCCTACTCTGGATCATTCCTGGCAACAGGTCCGCGCTCAGGCGCGGGAATCAAGGGCCGGGAGATGACCTCATGAAACTTGCCACTTGCCGTCAGTTGAGGGGGAGCCTCGCTTTTGTGAACCTTCACCCCCGCCAGGCCGTTTTTTGTAAACACCTCACCGACTGACCGGATGACCTGCTCAAAAACCAGATCCGGGTTCTCGTCTGTCAAAAGCTCGGCCCGGACTTCAAAAACATCTTCTGCAGTTTGAATCATTTGCACTCTCCGGGCACCTTCATGCTCCAAATCAAAAGCCAGAGGTGACAGGGTGACCTCTCCCACCCGCACGAGGGTTGCCTGCCTCCCCTCAACCTCAAAACTTCGGAAGGGGGAACCGCATGGGCAGGGATCAGGATAAAACCGCAGGCGGTCACCGAGTTCATAGCGGATCAAAGGCTGGGCCTCATTGGCGAGGACCGTGAGCAGCGCCGTTGCCGATAAGGTCCCGTCGGCGACGGGTTGGTGGTTTTCATCCACCGCTTCCAGGATGACCCAGTCTTCAGGAACATGTTGGCGGCCGCAATCACACTCAAAGGCCATGAAGAGGCATTCCGTACAACCGTAGCCGTCAAGGATCTCGAACTGAAGCGACGGGAACGCTTTCCGGGCGCGCTCACGAAGCTCCGGAGTGAATGTTTCCCCGGCGACCTTGATGACGTCCGGTGTAATGTGCAAACGACCCAGCTCTTGCTCTCTCGTCAAAATCGCCAGCATGCTGGGATAAGTGACGATGGATGCCATCGCTGTGATCTCATTGAGTTGTTTGACCGTTTGCTCGATCGCCTGTTCCGCCGGGATGAATTGAAACGTTCTCTTCAGGGGGATCTTCAGATTTTGTCTGAGCAGGTCAAAACCGGCACCGACAAAATGACCGTTGCCACCGGTGAGGACGACGTTCGTCCCCGACCTCTCGATTTCTTTTGCCAAGCGAAAGTGCCTCCGCGACATCCGGGCCAAAGTCAGTCCGAAGATAGACTCGATCATCGAGGCCGAAGCGACGATCACCGCAGGTTCTCCCGAGGTCCCGGAGGTACGAAAGACCGCGTAATCACCAATCGGCACCCCGAGGTTCTCCATGCTCTCCATATGGCGCCTCGCCCGGGCAAGGGTCAACGACCGGTCCGTCAGCCAACGGTCAAAGTCAGCCATGAGCTCAATCTTTGAGGTCACCGGAAGATCACTCAGCTTGATGACTTCGCTGTCAGGCAAATCACGGTAGAGCTCCTTGAAATACGGAGACTTTTCACGGACCACTTTCACCAAATAGCGCAGGTTTTTCAGCTGCTTGGCTGCAATTCTCTTGCGGCCTCCCCAAGCCGTCCAAATGCCGCCAAGGTAATACCCAAGTGTTCTGACCACGCTAAATTTCATTTCAATAAAGTAGTCGTTGACCCTAGCTTGGCATCGCGGGTGGCCGCAAGGGGGAAGTCATCCCAAGGAGAGTTTCAAAAGAGACAAATGCCGGAGTGATTTGTTGAAATAGCAAGGCTCGACGAGGGAGTGGCACGGGTGCCACGACTGAGGAAAAACGCCGCTATTTCGGCAAAGCGCCCGGAACCTTCTCCAACCGCGAAGCGTACCATCCAAAACTCAAAAATATCTCATTTGTCTCTTTTGGAACCCGGAATGGTATCAGCTCTATTGGCCCATCGACTGACCCCATTCCCCCACATTTGAGGTGTTGATGAGGAACCGATTACGGCCCGGTCACGCTAACTCGGCCGAATTGGTGGTCGTTGGTCACCCCCGGCCCTGTGCTTCGGAATGTGACCCGGCCAATCCCGGCATCCACCGGGATGACGCTGATGAGCACCGTTTGCGCGGGTCCAGAGTTCCAGGTCTGCAGGTCGCTGGACACTTCATGCGTGAAGGTCAGCGCCGGGTCATTGCTGCGTTGCCAGTAGGTCAACTCGATGATGACCTCTCCTCCCGGCCCGGTCGTGACCCGGCCAGCAACATGCAGATTGGCATCGGTGGGGTCGAGTGGCTCTCCTCCCAGCGCATACTCTTTCCTGTTACTGTTGCCGTCCCCGTCGGGATCAGCATCGTTGCCCCAGATGGTCGCTTCCTTGGCGGGGTCGTCAAGATCCATCGCCGTGAAGTGCTGGCCACGCCAAATTTCGAGAGGGGTCGGCGGCGAATTCAAGACCGGGAATGTCACGGGATCCGAAAATAGTTCGAGGCCATCGAGTTTGGTGAGGCGGGCCCGGAGCGTGTGCAGTCCGTCCGCGACCGTGGTCGTGTCCCAACTCAGTGAGAAGGGCGCTTCTTCGCTGTTGTCGAATTCCTCCCCATCGAGGAAGTAGGTGACGTGCTCGATCGCCTCTGGCGGATCGGTGACGGTGACCTCAAGCGTGATTGTTCCGCTCACCGTAGCGCCGTTCGTGGGATGGGTGAGGGCGACATCGGTCGGAGCATGCGAGGTGATCAAGACCAGTTGGGCCTGACTGGCTGCGGCGCAGTGGTTGTTGTCGAGGACATGGAGGATGACGGGATACGTTCCATTTGACGCGTAGGTGTGGCTGGGATTCTCTTGGTCCGAAAAGTTTCCGTCGCCGAAATCCCAAAACCTCTCGGTCACCGTGCCGTCCGTATCGCTGCTCGCATCGGTGAAGCTCACCCCGGGGTCGGCGGAAACCAAGGTGAAGGCTGCGGTCGGAGGGCTGTTTGCCCCGCATCCTTCATCCGTCATCGCGAAGGTGAAATCGTCCGCCCAGATGAACTTCTGATCCTCTTTCTTGCCTTCCATTTCGCGAAACTCAAAAGCGTTGAATCCGTCAGTATCGATCACGCCGAAAAACTTGGCCGCGCTCGTGAGTCTTTCGTCGTTGAGACCGGCGGACAGGGACGACCCGTCCAGGAAGACTGCGAGTTTCGACCCATGGAATCCCCGGATCCAGCCGCCCACCCCGAAGATGGAGCCCCCGACCGGGAGACGGCCGATGAAGCCATCGCCACATTCGCCCGGCACCGTGCAGGGATCCGGGCTGGCGTAGTTGCCATGCGGCAAAGCGAAGAATCCGTAATTCCCGGTTCGTACCGCCCCCGATCCTGTCGTGATCCGATTGCCCGGACTTGCCGGGAAATTGTGCGTCCATGTCACCCCCTGGCTGGTCACGCCGGGCGCGGTCATTTGTCCATCCACGATGGTGGTGCGCACCGCTCCCCATGCCGCGTCATCCTCGAAGCCCTCCCGCACCATCGCATACCCCAGTTGCAAGAGCGCAACCCGGTAAGCAGTCTCGTCGTCGTAGGTCTTGACCTCCGCCGTCAAAATGGAGGGAGAACACAGAGTCAATCCCGCGGCAATTACTGCGGGGCCGAGACTCATGCAAAAGTCTGGGAATGCTGTGCTCATGCGGGGGCGAATACCGTAAAGATAGCAGATTCACCCTGAGATGCGATCACGAAGAGGGAACAAAAGAGACTTCGATTTCCGCAGGGATTTCGAGGATTGCAGGCCATGATTTTTGCGGACCTTGAACCGGAAGCCACCGCATCGAAGAGCTTTGGGATCAACCTCACCTGGACCAGGTCGTTCCAACCAGGGGAGCCAAATTTCCAAAAAAAAAGATCCCCCACCCGATGACCCCACCCCGATCTCCACAAGGATGCAATGGCGGCCATTACCCCACGCGAAAGGTTCAGCCAGGTTTCCGGCAACCCGCCCGGGATCTCGAGGCGGTGTAAAATTTCCACTCATTTTTGAATCTATTTCCCAAAACCGGGCGAAGATTCCAAGATGACAAGCCACTTCCGACTCCTCTCTCTCCTGGGCCTTTGCCTTTTCACGACCCCTTCCGCTCTTGCGAATCCCGACGTCGGTGATCAGGCCTCCCTCATCCTCCATGATTTCGAAAATGCCGCGGAGGCCGGCCAACAATGGAAAGCCGTCAATGACAATGTGATGGGCGGACGCTCCAAGGGCGGACCAAGCTTCGGGAAGGGATTACTGACCTTCTCAGGGAGCACCAACACCAATGGCGGCGGCTTTTCATCCATCCGCACCAATCCAGCCCCGGTCAATCTCAGCGGCTACGCCGGCATCCTGATCCGCCTCAAGAGCGATGGTCGTTCCTACACCACCTCGATCCGGACCAACGTGAGCCGGGGATCATGGAAAACCCCCTTCCGCGCATCCTTCGTCGCGCCCGCGAACGAGTGGGCGACCGTCTTCATCCCCTTCCAGGATTTTAAGGCCAGCATGTTTGGCAACCGCATAAAACGGGACGCTCCCAAACTTGAGGTGAGCCAATTTGAATCGATCGGGTTCCACCTCTACGATAAAAAAGACGGCCCCTTCAAACTCGAGGTCGACTGGATCAAGGTGGTCAAACAGGCCCCGAAAAAGTAAGCGCGAAAAAGGTCCCCGTCGCCGGGGCCCTCACAAGTTTAGCCCCAGACAGTTTTCCTGGTTGCACGTTCAAGATTCAAAATTGGACGTTCGGTGTTCAACGTTCGCGCCAGCGATCGTATTTACCCTTTTCCTTTTCCTCATACATGCCGTCCATGCTGATGGCATCGGGTCGGTAGGTCCCTTCCTTCGTCTGATCCAGAGCGAGGTTCCAGCGTCCCCCCACTTTCATCGTCGCGGGCGCCCGGTAGTAAGCACCCGCGCCAATCCGCTCCTCCCCATTCTTCTTGTCCTTCTCCAGCAGCCGCCGATCCTTTTCTTCCCGCGCGAGATCCTGCCGATAGACGATGGTGATGAGATCTCCGACCTTCAGACCGGTGCCGGTCCGCTTGATCTTTAGAACCTTGGCCTTCACCGTCACGTCATAGCCGTTTCCTTTTTTAAGTTTGATCCGCTCACTGGTGACCACTTTCACCAGAACGGCATCCTTCGAATTGGATAAGCGGGCCGCTTCGGCGGACCGGGTTCCCAGGCCCAGAGTCAGGAGAACCACTCCCAAAATCAGGGAGAGGCCTGGAATCGCAGGGAAAGCACGGGTGGAGTTTCGGTGATTCTTCATAGTCTGCTCCTTTTTGACACAGCCCCCATCGTTTGGGCAGTTAAAAGCCGGATAAAGATCTGCTACATGGTTTAGGAGTCTCGATACTTCTTGAAGTTCTCCGCCTGCTCGAAGATCTCCTTATACACTTCGTCCCGATCGACCGGCGGATACCCGTTCTCGGCGAGTAGGATGATGAGATCCACTTTCAACTCGGCCTTGATGTCGGCGCGTTGGCTCCAGTCGGTGTATTTGGCTTTGTCGTCGACCACCGCTTTAAGGTTCTTGCCAATATTCTGTCGGAGTCCAGACGCGGCCCGACACTTCCTGCGTAAAGAGTGGAAAAACAAAGCGCGCGAGACTGGTGGTGACGTCTACCAATTTGACCGCTGGCAGCTTTCCTTTGCGGAGAAACGCAGCCCACTGACGAATCTTCTCCTCGTCGGAGCTGAATTCTGACGTGAGGGCAACGGGAGTTTCTTCGGGAATTGGCGTCGCGCGTCGGGCAAAAGTATTGGTGACGGCTTCCGTGAGAACCTTTCCGTTGAAGCTCAGGTGAGACTGCAGCCAGTTCAGATCGTAAAAATCCTTCATGCGGCTGTTGTTGATCCCGAGGGAGACAGCGGCTTCCAGCTTTTCGGCAATGACCGTTTCCAGAGGATAGGTGGCGAGTGGAACTTCGGAATAGTCGAGAGGGCTCGACCATTTTTGAAAACGGACTTCAGGAGTGATGACATCACCGAAGCCGATATCGAATTGCAGAGGGATTCTGGTGGTGCCCAGTCGACAGGTGATCAGCACTTGGACCCCGCCGTAGCGGTTATCATCGCGGATCGCTGTTGCGCGGATGTTCTCCCACGTGAGAGCGTCTTCTTCCGGGGGAGGGAGCTGACAGATGGTGGAGAAAATTTCCTGCAGTGCTTCCGGCTGATACTCGCCAAAGCTCAGAAAATCAGCATCTCTTGTCGGGCGATGTCCTTCTTCTTGTAGAAAACGAAAGAGTTGCGCCCCTTTGAGAATGAACCGCTCCGCATAGTCGCTTCTCTCCAGTCGGGCGAGAAAGCGACTCAGCGCGAACTGCTCCAGCAAGGAGGCATAGGCAATGCCCTTCTGGCGTGCCTGATTCTTGAGGCGGTCCTGGAGTGAGGCGACGAGGTTCATTTCTTAGACAAGGGCATCGAGGTAAGGGCGGATCACGCTCGCGACTCGCTGGGCTTTTGCGTAGTCCATGATCTCGGTGGGTTTCACGTCGTTCCTGAGAATGTCCTTGAGCGCTTCGAGACAGACATCGAGACCGATCCGACTGCGGTATTTGAAACAATCGACTACGGTGCGAGCGGGATTGGTGATCTGAGTGGGAATGTCATTGAGGAGGTGGGTGACGACGCCTTTCGAAAAGGAACTGGCCATCTTACTCCGGATGACTTCCAGCTGAGGGTAGTCGATCTTTGGCGTGACCGCGTTCTGCTTGAGGAGAATCCAAACGGCGTGGGGCTGCTGGGTTCCAATCTGGTGAAACTGCAGTGCGGAGAGAAGGGTGATGACCGCTTTGGGGACCCGGGCAGCCACTTCCGAAAGACTCAGGTTCTCATCCAGTTCAGCTTCAGGGTGATGGTAGACCCCACGAGAGAGACGAATCAGCTCCCCAGCCTTTACCGCCTGCGAGATCACGGTACTACTGATCCCGGCTTCACGCAGCCCTTCCTCACGCAGGAGACGGGACTCCCGCGCAAGTCGTTGCAGTTGGGATCGCTGATTTTCCATATTCCAGTAACTTGACTCTAAGTTACTTGTTTTTGGAACTATCTGCAAGCTCGGAGTTTGCCGTGAACTTGTAAGGATGGCTTACAAGTTGCCGCTCACCCTCAACCGGCACATGCGAATAATTCACCCTGCCTGATACTTCTTAAAATTCTCCGCCTGCTCGAAGATCTCCTTATACACCTCATCGCGATCCACGGGAGGATAGCCGTTCTCGGCGAGGAGGAGGATCAGCTCGACTTTGAGCCCGGCTTTGATGTCATCTCGTTGGCTCCAGTCGGTGTATTTGGCCTTGTCGTCGACCACGGTCTTCACTTCCTTGGCGAGTTTGATCAGCTTGTCCTCGGGGTAGTCGAAGTCGTATTTGTGGGCGAGGGCTTTGAGAATGTCGTAGAAGGACTTCTCTTCCAGATCGATCCCCATCTCGCCGAAGGATTCCTTCTCCTTCTGGAGCGCGTGGATGAGCTCGATCATCTCATCGGAGAATCCCTCCAGCACTTCACTGCGCAGCACGTCCTTCTCGTCGCGCTCGTTGTATTTGTTCACGAGCGCCTGGAACTGCTTGGTGAAGTCCACGCCCTTGATCTTGTTGATCTTCTTGAAGTCCTCGATGGCGCGTTTGAGCAGTTGCTGGAGCAGCTTGATCTTGGTGTTGGGCAGTTTGACCTTCTCGATCTTGGCGAGGTAGTCGTCGCCGAAGATGTCGATCTCCGACGCACCGTCTTCGCCGAGTTTGAAGATCTCCTCGATCCCGTCGCTCTGCAGGGCCTCTGAGATCATCTCGCGCAC
>ERZ887942.733-NODE-733-length-25192-cov-19.306083_pt1 | contig 25192 bp, 22 predicted proteins | sample MGYA00521099_ERZ887942 | MGnify/ENA primary metagenome ERZ887942 (study PRJEB32303, sample SAMEA104408605) | aquatic metagenome | biome: Brackish water; feature: Pelagic; material: water | place: Baltic Sea | collected 2014-06-07T06:48:00 | depth 16,251 m ...
TGCTTTGGAGCCCAATGTGATTATTCATATCGCACGGATGGTTCACACCCCGGTTGGGTCAGCTCCGGCAGGCATGATCTTGCTGCAGACAGACCCAAATGGAGCCCCCGAGTTGATGGGCTTTGTCAGTCCCGATGCAGAGGTGGGTGGTTACTTTGGGCCTAAAATCTTTGGGGGCACTCCCTTCGAAAATGCTCCGGTTCTCGATGCCCGGATCTCCGTGAGCGAAGATGCCGGGGCATTGACTGCGACAATTGAAGTGGAAGGTTTTCAGATTGTTTGCTCGCTGTCGTCATTTGGTAAGCTTGCCGCCGTTGATCGTAATCCGGGTGAAATGACACCCTTTTTTCAACAAGTCCTTGAGGCCGAGTCGAATTTTGCAACGGTGACTGTCGATGGGAATCCCTTGGAAGTAACAATTCCAGAGAAGGGGCTTTCAGGTGGATCCGGAGCAGTTTCGACTCCGGCGGGCATTTACTCGCGGTAGTTTCTCATCAAAAATTTCACAAAGAAAAAGCGGCTCCGGTGATCCGGGGCCGCATTCTCTTGAATCTGTTATGATCTTAGGTTGCCTGGCTTCCACGGGCCATGACAACCTTACCGGTCCGGATGGTCTCGATGACTTCAAATTGACCCAGCATCAGGACAACGGCATCGATCTTACTGGTGGTACCGGTAAACATGGCAATCATTGAGCTTGGGCTCATGTCCACAGTCTTGCCTGCGAAATGTTCGATGACTTGAAGGGCGCCGGAGCGCTCTTCTTTCCCTGCAAGAATTTTAACAAGAAGCATTTCTCGAACCACCGAGTTTTCAGCGGTGTGTTCGTAACAATGAATGACGTCGATGAGCTTGTTGACCTGCTTGATGATCTGTTCGAGTCCTTCCGGGTTTCCAGAGATGTCGATGGTCATGCGTGAGAAGGCGCCGGTGCGGCCTTCTGAGACGACGAGGGAATCGATATTGTAGGCGCGTCGTGAAAAGACCTGGCAGATGCGCATGAGCACCCCGGGGCTGTTGTTCACGAGGATCGAGAGAGTATTGGAGGCACCGCGGGTTGCGTTTTCAACGGGGGTGTCGGTGGTGACGATTGTCTTGGACATGTCGAATTATGGTGTTCGTTGGTTAGACTCGGTGTTTGCCTAGGTTGATCCCACGGGCTTGGCCATTTGGGTTTTGGGCGGCTCGGTGATCATATCTTCCAGTGCGGCGCCAGCGGGAATCATCGGGAAGACATTTTCGTATTTGACGCATTCGGCATGGATTAGGATGGGCCCGTCATTGTAGGCGAGGGCTTCCTCGATTTTACGCTGACAGTCGGCGGGGCGTTTGAAGTGCACGCTGGGAATTCCATAGGCTGCTGCGAGCTTGCAGAAATCGGGATTTCCAACGAGATCGACACCGGATTCGCGGTTTTCGAAGAAGAGTTCCTGCCACTGTCGAACCATCCCAAGGTAATGATTGTTGAGAACAACGATCTTGATCGGAAGTTTATGGATCGCTGCGGTGGCGAGTTCGAAGAGTGTCATTTGGAATCCTCCGTCACCCGAGATGGAAATCACGGTCTTGTCAGGTTGCGCCAACTGGGCTCCGATGGCTGCAGGGAATCCGAAACCCATGGTGCCGGCCCCTCCGGAGGAGAGCCAGTGGAAGGATTCGCTGTTTTTGTAGAACTGAGCGGCCCACATTTGGTGCTGACCCACGTCGGTTGAGACGATGGCCTTGCCTTCTGTCTGCTCGTAAAGTTCTTCGATGACCTGTTGCATCCGAAGCCCCCCCTGTTTTTTGTATGAGAGGGGATATTTTTTTTTGTAACCGTCCAGCTTCTTGAGCCAATCGGTCGTTTCGAGAGCCGGCACCTCCTTGTTAAGGAGGGTGAGGGCCGCTTTGGCGTCGCCCACAATTTGCACATCCGGGTGGATCATTTTTTCCATCTCGGAGGGATCGATGTCGATGTGGATGATCTTGGCGTCCGCGCAGAACTTGTCAGGCTGGCCGATGATGCGGTCGTCGAATCGAGAGCCGACATTGAGGAGAAGGTCACACTCAACCATCGCCTTGTTCGCGTAGGCGGTCCCGTGCATCCCAAGCATTCCGAGGCTAAGATCGTGGGTTTCCGGGAAAACGCCTTTACCAAGCAGGGTGCTTGTTACGGGGCAATTGAGTTTTTCCGCCAACTCCATGAGTTCTTTGTCGGCCCGGGCAATCATGGTCCCCTGACCAGCAAGGATGACCGGGCGTTTCGCTTCCTTGATCAGAGCCAAGGCGTCTGCGATGCCTTTGGGATCGATATTGAGCGATTCGAAGGGGTCATATCCGGGGAGATCGAGTTCGGGATCCATGGATGCGGTGAATTCGCCAGAGGAAACATCCTTGGGGACGTCGATGAGAACAGGTCCAGGTCGCCCGGTTGTGGCGATGTGGTAGGCTTCCTTGGCGACGCGAACGAGGTCGTTGGTTTCTTTGACCAGATAATTGTGCTTCACCACCGGAACGGTGATGCCGAAAATGTCTGCTTCCTGGAAGGCGTCCTTACCGAGCATCCAGGTGACTTGCTGACCACAGATCACGAGCATTGGAACGGAGTCCATTTGGGCGGTCATGAGCCCGGTGACAGTGTTGCCTGCTCCGGGACCGGAAGTGACCAGGACACCTGCAGGTTTTCCGGTGGCACGGGCATAGCCGTCAGCCATGTGGACCGCACCCTGTTCGTGACGAACGAGGATGAACTTCATCTTTGTTTCCACCGTTTCCAGTGCGTCAAAGATGGGGATGGCGGCTCCGCCGGAATAACCGAAGATATACTCGATGCCGAGGTCATCGAGCGTTTTGATAAGAGCTTGTGCTCCGTCGAGTGGTTGAGTGCTCATGAAAATTGAGTGAAAGTTCGTAAAGGGTGTATTATTATGAGGTCTTTGCAAGAAAAATGAGGCCTTTCTCTCTAAATCTCTATTTTTCCGGAGTTTTCCCTCTGAAAACAGCACTCTATTGAGGCAAGTTCTCTCTTTTTGAGGATTACTCAGATCAAAAGCGAGCCTATTGGGCCTGATAGGCGGCTTCGTGATCGACGCGGAAGGACCAGCGCATCACGGGTTCGTATTTCTCTTTGGATTTCAGTCGCCACTGGGTTGTGACTTCGCACATGGGCTGGCGAAGAGGGCGGATCACAGTCCACTGAAAGACCTTTGTTTGAGGATTCATTTGAACTGGAACCTTGTCGAATCCGGCGACACGCATGACGACCGAGTCCGGATCAAGGTCCTCAACGGCCGAGAGGTCGATTTTGATTGTGGGAAGGCGTGAGGCAACGATTTCACCGGATCCCGGCTGTGCGGGATGAGGAAGTGCGACCGGAGCGGCGGCAACGCGGGCTCCGTTGCGAAAGATCAACGAAGCATTGAATGCGCCATCATGATTTCCGAGAACAATATACCGGGGCAGGGTGCGCCCGGGAGAGTCGCGCCGAACCTTTCCGGGTTTCACGGTAAAGAGATGGTCGTAACCGTATTCGTCAGCGAGAGGAAACATCTCATCAGTATGGTAGCCTCCGGGGTAGGCATAGGTGGTGAGGTTGATTTTGAAGGTTTCATCCAGGAATTTTTTAGATTCACCAATTTCGGTGCGGAGGAATTGGTCGTATGCTTCCGGGCCCAATTTAGCGGCTTTTTTGACATCACTGGGGAAGGGGTGGCTCACGGAGTGCGAACCGATGGTGCAGAGATCGCTTTCGACCATCTCATTGACCATGGCAAGAGACATGGCCCGTCCGCCACGATTGGAGCCAACGTAGTTTTTGTAGAGGAAGATGGTGAAAGGAAATTGGAATTCCTTCATGATGGGGAAAGCTTCGGTGTAAACCGATTTCCAGCCATCGTCCATGGTGATCAAAAACGATTGAGGGGGCAGCTCGATCTCACCGCGACGCCAGGAGAGAAATTGGGTCATCGAGATCACCGGGATGTTGGAGTCTTTGATCACCTTCATTTGTTCCCGGAATTTGGCCGTTGGGATGCGCATTTGGCTGGCCTTCTGGGTGGGGTGAAAGACGTGGTAGCCAAGAATGGCGACGCGGGAACCATCGTCTTCGAGGAGGACTGGAGAGTCCTTAAGAAGGGCCGTGGTGACGGCGGGTGCATCCTGGGCGAAGCCGGTTGAAATGACGGAGAGGGACGCCATGAGCGCAAAAAGGGGGGGAATCATTGGACTTTAGTTTAGAAGATTAAAGGAGTTTTGGCAATGACGTAAAAAGCCCATCCGAAGCGATTTCGAATAGGCTTTTGAAGAAATGAGTCGGAAGATTACTCGGTTGGTTTGGCGATGTGCGTCGACATGTCGAGGTCGGCATCGAGGAGCTCTTTGCGGAGGTTTGTTCCCCGGGCCTTGCTCCAGATATAGACGACAGGTGCGGCGATAAAGATCGAGGAGTAGGTTCCGATGATGACACCGATCATGATGGCGAAGGAGAAGTCCTTGAGGGCGGCCCCACCGAAAATCCAGAGAACGAGAACAGCCACAAAAGTGGTGACCGAGGTCAGGATGGTTCGGGAGAGGGTGGCGTTGATGGCGATGTTCATGACGTCGATGACGTTGCCACGCTTGCTCCGAAGGGATTCACGCATGCGGTCGAAGACCACGATGGTGTCGTTAATGGAATAACCGGCGATGGTGAGGAAGGCTCCCACATGAATGAGGGAGAGTTCGGTTCCAAAGATCATCACGATTCCAATACAAATGACGATGTCGTGGAAGAGCGCGGCAAAAGCACCAACGGCGAAGGAGAATTCAAATCGCAGGCTGATGTAGATCAAAACTGCGAGGAGGCCAAGACCGAGGGCGATGAGAGAGTTTTTGAGAAACTCGCCACCAAGTGAAGCTGAGATGGTGTTTTCATCGATGGTGAGACTGTAAGATCCTTCTTCGTTTTTCTCGGAAAGGATTTGGATGTCCTTGCGGAGCTCGTCCTTGATCGTCTGAATGTCATCAGTGCCACACTTGATGGTGATGATGCCCCCATCGCTGTTTGGAACGGTCTCAAGCTGGGCCGTAGCGTTCTTACTCAGATCGAGATCGGCGATGGCATCTTTCACGGTGGCAGCACTGAGTTCCTGGCTTTCCTGCAGTTGGACGGTGAGAATACTTCCTCCGAGGAAATCGATGCCAAGGGCTGAGTCACGCTTGGTTCCCACGATGAGCAGCGAGCCAATGAAGAGAAGGCCCGAGATGAGGAAGGCGGGCTTGCGCATCTGCATGAACTTGATCGTCCGCTCGGGAATCAGGTTCATGAAGCTCAGTTTCTTGAGGGCTCCGGTGTCGTTGCCCCAGAAAAAGAAGACGCGGGTCACAAGGAGGGCCGCGAACATCGAGGAGAGAATGCCGATGGTGAGGGTGATTGCGAAACCCTTCATTTGATCTGAAGCACGCCAGAGAAGGATGATGGCCGTGAGGAGGGTGGTGATGTTGGCGTCGAAAATGGCGCTGAAGGCTTTTTCGTAAGCCGCCTTGAGAGCATTCTTGAGGGATTTTCCGCCAGCCATTTCCTCACGCAATCGTTCGTAGATCAGGACGTTGGCATCGACCGCGACTCCGATGGTGAGAATGATTCCGGCAATTCCGGGGAGGGTGAAGGTTGCTCCGAACATGGCCATGCAGCCGAAGAGGATGAGCATGTTGATCATGAGGCCGGCAAGGGCCACGAGTCCCGCGAAGCGGTAGTAGACGAGGACAAAGAGGAGGGTGAGGACAAGGCCGGCAATCGCGGCGGTGATCCCCTGGCGAACGACCTCCTTACCGTAACGAGCGGTGACGTTTCGCTCGGAGAGGATTTCGAGAGGGTTTTTGAGGGGGTTGTTCAGGGCCTTGGTGATGCGGCGGGTTTCTTCTTTGCCGTCGAGGCCATTGATGACGAAATCCCGTCCGAGTTTTGCCTGAACGGTGGGAGCGATGAGAGCCTCGCCGTCAAGAACGACCGCCATGCGGTCCTGGCCCAGTTTCATGGCTTTGGTTGAGTTGAGAACGCGATCTCCGCCTTCTTTTTTCAAAGTGACGGCGACGGTGCCGATTTGTTGGGTGACAACACGGGCGTTTTGAACAGCTTCACCGCCAACGATGTTTCGCCGACTGAGAAGAATAGGGCGCTCGCCGATTTTCTTTTCAGTTTCCGGATCAACGATGGGAAGTTGGTAGAGTTGATATCCCGGAGGGGCGAGAGCGTCACCGGAGTCGACAGGACCCGCGAGGCGATCACTGTCGGTATGGACTTCCTTGAGTTCAAGGCGGGCGGTTCGCTCGATGATGTCGCGGATTTCGGCGCGGCGATCATCACCGACACCGGGCATCTCAATGATGACCCGGTCGTCGCCAAGAGGCTGCATCAGGTTGTCGGTGAGGCCACTGCTTGAGAGACGGTCGGAGAGAGTGGCGATGACTTGGTCGATCGCCTCTTTGGTGACAGGGAGAGGCTCGTTGGCACGGTTGGTGCCGGGTTGAACTTCAACAATGAAGGAAGATCCACCAATCAGGTCGATTCCGCCCTTCAGTTTCTCATTGAGAGGATAGATGGCTGCGAGACAGAGAGCGATGACGATGCCGATGGCGATGGTGCCGACATTTCGTTTTCGGCGGTCGATTTCGGTCGCAACATACCAGAAAATGAGGGCGACGATGGCGATACCAGCGCCAACGACGAGGAGGGGGTAGTCTTGAAGATTCATTGATTAGTTTGAATGAGGGTCTGAAAAATTAGTGGGCGTTTGGGGCGACGTTAGAAGCTTTGATTTCCCGGGCCGAATGTGGTCGCTATCCTTGCCCAAGGCAGCGCCCAGGCAGCAAAACAAGCCAAGGATGAAGAGGCTGAAGATTGGACCAGGGCGAAAGGAATGCATTAAAAGCGGGACTTGAGAGGGATTAAGCTTCCTTGCTTTCGTCTTCGGACGATGCGTCTTCGATCTTCTTGTCGCCCTTGCCATTCTTTTCCACGGTGGCGATCGCTACTTTATTATAGGGGACGAAGACTCCCTCCGAGATCTTAATGGTGACCGTTTCCTTGGAAATATGATGAACGATTCCGTGCATTCCTCCAATGGTGACGATCTTGTCGCCCTTGGTCATGGCGGCAATTCGGGCCTCTTGTTCCTTGCGTTGCTTTTTCTGGGGGCGGATCAGCAGGAAGTAGAACATCACGATCATCAGACCGATCATGACTAAGGGATTACCGAGAATGCCGCCGCCACCTTGCTGGGCGAGAAGAGAGAATGTTGAAGTCACAGGAATGAACGTATGGAGTTTTGTGCTGATCGCTATAGCGAATCAGCTGAGGGGAAGGAAAAAACTAGGATTAGCTAAGGAAAGCAACTCTAAACCGCGTCATTTCAGCGTCTTTGATGCATTTCGATTCAGTCATTTCGAGTTTGCGGTGTAGCGGGCGACAAATTCCCGCTGGAATTCACGGAAACGACCCTCTGAAATGGCGCTTCGGGCATTTTCCATGAGCCCCAGGTAAAAGTGGAGATTGTGGAAGGAGAGGACACGTTGCGCGATGATCTCGCCGGCCCGGAAGCTATGGCGGAGGAACGAGCGGGAGAAGCGGGAAACGTGGGGGTGGGCATCTTCGGTGAGGGGACGGGCGTCGAACTCGAAAGCCTTGTTTTTGATGTGAATGGGACCGTCCGGGGTGAAGGCCTGTCCGTGGCGGGCACAGCGGGTGGGATGAACGCAGTCGAACATATCGACACCCTGCCCGATCATTTCGAGGAGCTGGGTGGGGGTGCCCAGGCCCATGGCGTAGCGGGGCTTGTCTTGTGGGAGGAAAGGTTCGGCATTTTGAATGGCGGAAAACATTTCGGCTTCGGGCTCCCCGACCGAGACTCCGCCAATGGCGTAGCCGTCCAAATCGAGGTCGACGAGTTCCCGGGCGGATTGCTCGCGGAGATCGGGATAGACGCTTCCCTGGACAATGCCGAAGTGGAGCTGTCGGCCGTTGCCGCTGGTGGGCTTGTTGGTTTCAATCCAGTCCTTGCAACGTTTTCCCCAGCGAGTGGTGAGGCCGGTGGACTCCTCGGCATACTTGCGCTCGCAGGGGTAGGGCGGGCATTCGTCGAAGAGCATGGCGATGTCGGAGCCAAAAATGGATTGGATCTCCATGCTCTTCTCGGGGCTGAGCATCATGCGGGTGCCGTCGAGATGGCTTTGAAATTGGACGCCTTGTTCGGTGATTTTTCGGATTTTGGACAGAGACCAAACCTGAAAGCCGCCGGAGTCGGTGAGCAGGGGCCCGTCCCAGGTGGTGAAGGAATGGAGGCCGCCGAGTTTTTCGATCACCTCGGTACCGGGGCGAAGCCAGAGGTGGTAGGTGTTTGCGAGAATGATCTGCGCCTCCATCATGTGAAGATCATCGGGATGGAGGGTTTTGACCGAACCCTGGGTGCCGACAGGCATGAAGATGGGGGTTTCGATGACGCCGTGCGGAGTGGTGAGACGGCCGCGCCGTGCTTTGCAGGCGGGATCGGTATGGAGGAGTTCGAACATGATCGGTGGGACAAGGCGGGTGTTAGCGCAAGCGGGTGAAATTGAACATTGAATTTCCTGAAGCAGGCGAGGTGGCGATTTTCAAGGAAGCTGGATCTTGGCTTGAGGAGGCGGAACGAATCATGTTGAATGTCAAAGTTATGTCGGGAACCAAGCGATATGTCGCTCCAGTCACTGATGCTCCAACCGTGCCGGTTTCCATGATTTTGGTTGCCCCATTCGATGATCTTGCCGAGAACCGTGTGTTTAAACTTCCAGCGCAGACTGCCTTGTGATTCTGCCAAAGCCTTCCAAGATTGTTTGCGTCGGGCAAAATTACGCAGCCCACGCCCGTGAGCTCGGAAACGACCTCCCGTCCGAGCCGGTGCTTTTTCAAAAAGCCCCGAGTAGTTGGGCGGGTCCCTTTGATCCCGTGGAATTGCCGCCGGGAGCGGAGAAGCTTGATTATGAGGTCGAATTGGGGGTGGTGATTGGGAAAAAGGCAAAGCGGATTAGCGAGGAGGATTCCATGGACCATGTGGAGGGCTATCTGGTCCTCTGTGATTACTCCGAGCGCTCCTGGCAGAAGGAAAGGGGAGGTCAATGGAACAAGGGCAAGAGTCACGACGGCTTCTGTCCGGCGGGCCCGGGTGTTGTTTTGGCCGGGGAGATTTCAGATCCGCAGAATTTACGGATTTGGTCCAGGGTGAACGGGGAAATCCGCCAGGACAGCTCGACGAGCGATATGATATTTGGAGTGCGGAAACTCATCAGCTATATTTCGCAGTTTATGACGCTCCTCCCCGGAGATGTGATTGCGACAGGAACGCCCGGGGGCGTGGGCGCAGGAATGAGGCCACCGCAGTTTTTAAAGGTAGGCGATGTCGTGGAATTGGGAGTGGAAGGGATCGGAGAGATTCGGCAGGAGATTGTGAAATGATTTTGATTTAGATGATCTCTCTGCGGCTTAGCTTATTCTGTCCCGATGTTTCGGAAGAAGTTGTCAGCTGTTGGAATTCCCGCGATTTCAGCTTTGTTGGGCATTCGAGGGGAAGATCCGCCGGTTCGGTTCCCAAGTGAGAGGTTCTCTGAAACAAATTTATCCATGAGTGATTATCTGGATTTCTCATTTTCCATATTGATATCTTGTTTTTAATCATTGATTGAAATGATGAAGGCGAGGCGTATGATTCCCTGTCATGAACATCCACCATCTCGAGCTTTTTTACTTTGTGGCAAAGTTTGAAGGGATTACCGCGGCGGTTCGGAAGATGCCGTATGGCATTCAGCAGCCTGCGGTGAGTGGTCAGATCTTGCAATTGGAGGAGAAGTTGGGAGTGAAACTTTTTAATCGTCGCCCCTTTGCGCTGACTCCGGCGGGAGAGGAACTCTACGACTACATCTATCCCTTCTTTTCCCGTTTGGGAGACCTGGAAGAGAAATTGCGAGGAGAGGAAGGGCGCCATTTACGTCTTGCCGCGACCGCTTCGGCTTTGCGGAACCACCTTCCGGATGTCCTTGAAAGACTCAAAAATGAGGAACCCCATCTGAAGCTCTCGCTCCGGGAGGTGGCGCCATCGGACGTGCATTCTTTGGTGACCTCGCAGCAAGCCGACGTGGCGATTGGAGTGCTGGGTGGTAAAATGTCCGAGGGTTTGAAGTGTGAACCACTCCTGAAGATCCCGACCGTGCTGTGGGTGCCATCGCGTTCCCGAGCGAAGAGTTGGAAGGATTACCTGGAGAAGGATCCCTGTGCCAAGACCGGGTATGTTGGAAAAGAACCGCTCATCGGCTTGCCCCCTAACGAAATTCTGCAGCAACTTTTTCAGCGTGAGTTTGATCGCATGGAGGTGAACTGGCCTGTTTCGGTTGAAGTCAATTCGACGGACGTGGTACGAGACTTTGTCGGAAGAGGATTTGGAGTGGGGGTGGGCATCTTTATTCCCGGATTGCAACTGCCAAAAGGGGTCAAGCCCATCGCCATGAAAGGGTTTCCGCCATTGGTGATTGGGGCCATGTATCAAGGTCGGCCAAAGGGCGTGGTTCGGGATTTTCTTCGGATCGCGAAAGATCATGTGAAGGGTCTCGCTTGAGTTTTCTCCGACGATGTTGCATTGAACTGTTCATGCGAGAGGGACTTATCCTGAAAATTAGCTGTCCCGACAAGCCGGGTCTGGTTGCCCGAATTGCGAGCCATGCCTCGGAATTCAGCGCGAATCTGGTCGAGTTTAATCAATTTATTGATCAAGGTTGCAGGCGTTTCTATGCACGTCTTGAGATTGACACGGGGAGTTTGGAGATTCCCATCGAAGACTTTATCGCGAGCTTCGAGGTGCTGGGGCGGTCCATTAAAGCTGACTGGCACTTCCGCCGCCTGCCCTACAAGATGCGGACGGCAGTGTTGGTGACCAAGACCGACCACTGTCTCAATGAGATTTTGTGGCGGACCGGTTTGGGGGAGATGCCGATTGAGATCACCTCGGTGATTGGCAATCGCCGCGATTGCCGGGAAATTGCGGAGAACGCCAATCTGCCATTTCATTTAGTAGAAATGAAAGAGGACAAGGAGGCTGGTTTTCGCCGGATCGAGGGCTTGCTAGATGAACAGGATGTTCAGTTGGTGGTGTTGGCTCGCTTTATGCAGATCATGCCGGAGTGGCTGTGTCAAAAGTATGCGGGACGTATGATCAATATTCATCATAGTTTCCTTCCGGCATTTATTGGGGCAAACCCCTATCGTCAGGCTTACGAGCGGGGGGTGAAACTCATTGGCGCGACCTGTCATTACGTGACGGGAGAGCTGGATGCCGGACCTATTATTGAGCAGGAGGTTGAGCGGGTTCAGCACCATCACAGTGTGCAGGATTTGGTCCGTCTTGGACGTGATTGTGAACGATCGGCCCTGGCCAAGGGGATTCGCTATCATGTCCACGACCGAACGATCATCGACGGGCGCAGAGCAATCGTGTTCCCTGACTAAATTGGGGGCTTTACCTCGGGATTTGGGCCGATAGCTTGGGAGGGATCAGAAAAGATGGCAATTCCCGCGCGGCGTATCGATACATTACAAACGGTGGAACTGGCCGAGGGGATGGAGATTCATCTCCGTGCGGCAGGTCCGTTTTTGCGAATCGTGGCCTATATCCTGGATCTGTTGGTCGAAGTGGCTGCCTTGTTGCTCATTCAGTTGCTTTTCAAGCTGATCTTTCCATTCGTGGGATACAATGTGAGCCAGGCCCTTGCGCTCCTATCGGTATTTTTCGTGTGGTGGTTCTATCACGTCCTTTTTGAAATCAGCCCGTGGGGGGCGACCGTTGGGAAAAAGGTCTTTGGTTTGCGGGTTGTGGATGAGGCCGGAGGTGGCGTGACCCTGGGGCAGGCGATGATTCGTAATTTCATTCGAGGAGCGGAGATCATGTTGCCCTTGATCCCCTTGATCGCCTTCTTTCATCCCCGGTTTCAACGCTTGGGCGACCTCGCGGCCGGGACCCTCGTTGTTTACGCGCGGCCCCGTGTCGACCCCCTGATTCCGGGGCCGCCGCCTTTGGCGAAAGTGCCGGTTAATCTGACATTGAGCAGGGAGGAGGAGGCGGCCATTTTATCTTTCCGATACAGGAGCGGGGGGTGGTCGGAAGCTCGTCGCATGGAACTGGCAAATCATCTCTCCAAGGTGACGGGTGAAGTGGGCCCAAAGGGAGTTTCGCGAGTATTGGGAATGGCACAGTGGTTGGAGGAACAGCGATGAATCGACAGGAATTCGAAAATAAGAACCAGAAGGAGTGGCAGATTTTTGAAGCGCAGCTCAAGGGGTCGGAGGGAGGAAAAGCGCCAACGGACGGGCATAAACTTCCATCACGTTTCCGTAAGATCTGCTACGACCTGTCGCTTGCCCAGTATCGCATGTTCGGACACCGGATTTGCGATCAGCTCAATGCTCTCGCAATTCGTGGATATCGGACAATTCACCGGAAGCGGGGGGCTTTTGGCGAAGGCGCGATTAAGTTTGTGATGCAGACTTTTCCGCAAGCCATTCGGAAGGAGCGGAAACTCTTTGCGGTCGTCTCCGCCGTCTTTTGGCTCCCGTTTTTCGCGATGTGGTGGTCGGCCGATAAGGAGATCGAGTGGGTGCAAGCGCTGCTGGGGGCGGAGCAGATGGCGGGCATCGAAGGGATGTATGGGAAGAAGTCCGACACCGTTGAACACCTTCGGCAGGAGCATGGCTCGAACTTCATGATGTTTGCCCACTACATCAACAACAACGTCGGAATCGATTTCCGACTTTTTGCAGGTGGCATCTTTTTTGGAATCGGGAGTCTTTTCTATCTCATTTACAACGGACTCTTTTTTGGAGCAGTGGTGGGTTACGTTGAATATACGGGTGAACCGGAACTCTTGTGGCGCTTTGTCGCGGGGCATTCTTCGTTCGAACTCCTGGGAATGCTGGTGGTCGGAATGGCTGGATTGAAGATGGGATTTGCGCTTCTTGCCCCCGGCCAGCTGGGTCGTGGTGATGCCCTGGCCAAAGCGGGGCGGGACGGTTTGCCTCTACTCATCGGAGGCGTTCTGATGACGGCTCTGGCAGCCGTGGTGGAGGGGTTTTGGTCGGCCCGGCCGGTGGCTGCGAATATCAAGTATACGGTTGGGATTACTTTCTGGGTCCTGCATCTTCTTTATTTTGTTTTTGCAGGAAGGAGGTTTCGTGGAGCTTGAAAAGGTGACCGCGGAAATCCGTCCCCGGACCCAATGGGAGGCCATTGATCTGGGGGTGAGCCTGGTTCGGGCCCATGCCATTGGTCTCTTGAAGGGATGGATGGCATCGGTTTATCCGCTCTGTTTGCTCATCCTCGCCATTTGCTGGAATTCCATTGGATGGGGCCTTTTTCTAATTTGGTGGTTAAAACCAATCTGGGAACGGGTTGCGCTCTATCCGCTGAGTCGAAGTTTATTCGGAGAGCACCCAACCTGGAGGGAAACGATGAGGGTCCTTCCGACAGAGCTGCTTAAAAACAAGGGACTTGTTCTCATGGGAATCGCTCTCACCGGGGCGGGTTGGTTGATCTACTCGGTAGAAGACGCGGGCGAGGCGGCCGGATTCGGAGTTCTTTTTTGGCTCACGGTGATCGGGCTCGTTTTTTACCGGTCCGGACTGAGCCGGTCTTTGGCTCTTCCGATCCGATATTTGGAGGGATTGGAAGGTCCCCGTTACAAATCAAGAATCCAGATTTTATCCTACCGATGTTCGGGATCGGCAGTTGCCTTGACCTTTATTTGTCTCTTAATGGAGATTCTTCTTTTTGGCAGTCAGATTTGGTTTGTTTTAATCATGAGCCCTGTGGGAACGACGTTAAACGACGCCATTTTTCACGGGGCGGAATATGGAAATTCCACAAGGATGTTCCCTGCCTGGATCCGGGCCATGTTTGCGATTTTCTATCTCAATACGATGTCTGTGGTGGCTTGGTTCTACACCGGTGCCGGATTTGGGCTCTATGTCAACACGCGGACGTGGACCGAGGGGTGGGATGTCGAACTAAAGTTCAAGGGACTGGGTCAGCGCCTGGGGATTGTGATCGTCGCTTTGGCCTTGTTGGGTGGAACTCCGGTGGCGGATGCGAACCAAGAAGCCCGCAGGATCCTTGAGAGTGAGGAATTCGAAGTCCGGACGCGTGACGTTTTTGCCCCAAAAGAAAAAGAGGAAGACGGAGACGAGGAAAATCGCGACTCATCCCACAAGGAGGTTTCAAATGAAGGTGCAGGTATTTTTGCGGGGATTGGCCATGTTCTCTTTTGGATCATTATCGGAGTTGTGGTTGCCGGACTGGTGTGGGTCATCATCGCCAATGCCCATCTTTTCAGAAAAGGCGGCCCCGGTGGGTCTGCCGGGGATCGTAAGAAAGTGACCACGGTGGCGGGGATGAATATCGAGCCGGAGAATCTCCCGCCCAACCTCCTTGAATCAGCCCGGATCCTCTGGGATGGGGGGCAATATCAGGAAGCGTTGGGGTTGCTTTATCGGGGTGCCATTTCTTCTTTGATCACGGGACAGGTTGTTGAGATTGAAGAAAGTGATACCGAGATGGATTGTCTTCGCCGGGTCACTTGCAAAGGTGAGACCGCCAATGCCGCCTACTTTAAAATACTAACGGGAGCCTGGATGACTCAAGCGTATGCCCGCCGGCGACCGGATGACGAAACGGTGAATCAGCTTTGGAGTCATTGGCCCTACGATGCGAGGAGGAGGTCATGAAGTGGATTTGCTTGCTTTTGATCTTCATTCTGGCGGGGTGCGGGGAGCCTGAAAAGGGAGAGAAAACCGGGGAGATCCCGTTGGGTTACCATGGGGAAGCTCGTCTTAATCCCTACCTGGGGGCCGAAATGTATCTCTCCCGGAAAGGGTGGACTGTTGAAAGCTCGCGCTCGTGGTCCGGCTATGACTCAGGGACGAGCATCATTTTTATGCCCGCCTCGTTTCTTGCAACCGGGGGCATGGGGATCCGTGCCCTTGACTGGGTTTCCGGAGGAGGGACCCTCGTTTTGACCGCCGAAGGTGGTGAACCCGAATGGAATGATTTCACCGGGAATTCCTCCTCGTGGCCAACCGGGGAAGAGGACGGGTTTACGGGATTCAACGACATTCTGGAGAAGCTCGGGATCTCGGTTGAGGAGCGCAACTGGAATGACTTTGTCGATGAAGAAATCGAACTGGAGGATTACGGTCATCTCGCCCGATCCTGGCATGTCACCCAATTGGGTGAAAACCGGGGCGGACATCGATTGGAGCTTGAGGGGGGGATCGGATTTCTGGCCCCTAATCATCTCAATTGGGACACGGAAGTTGAAGGGTATTCCCGGGTGGCAGGCAGCCGGCATGGAAGCGGTCAGGTTATTTTGCTCTCTCACGCACGGCCTTTCCGCAGTCCTTATCTGGCACGAGCGGACCATGCCGAATTCCTTGAGATGCTTGCCGAGACTTACGGGGGCGGAGAGATTGTCTTTTTGTATGGTTCCTCCAATTCGTTTTTTGGACTGATCTGGAAAGAAGGGCGAATGGTGGTCATTGCGGGCTTGGCTCTTTTGGTCTGTTGGCTATGGATGAGGATTCCACGCTTCGGTCCAATTTTGCAGGACCTTGCCGTCAAGCGGAGGCCGTATGGCGACGAATTGAAGGCTTCGGCCCGCTTCCTCTGGCGAACCGGTCAACTTGAACATCTTCTCCGGCCCTTGCGGGCGAGATTGGAAAAGGATAATCAAGGTGATCCCAAGTCCCTTTATGATCGACTGGCGGAAGAGTCCGGCCTTGAGCGAGACGAGGTCGCCGAGGCACTCACCATTGATGCTCCCAAAGATCCCGGACACACCCTGAAGGTGGTCCAAAAACTCCAGGCACTTTTAAAACGATGACAGAAAATGACCCTTATGCCCCTCCTCCCGCCGAAGAGCTCCCTCCTGCGGATACCGGTCCCGATCTTAGCAGGGTGACGCGGCTTGCCGATAGTTTGCGCGCCGAGATTCAAAAGGTTGTCTACGGGCAGGGTGATACCATTACCCAGGTTCTGGCCGCCTTGTTGGCAGGTGGACACGTCCTTCTCGAAGGGAAACCGGGGCTTGGTAAAACCCACATGGTTCTTGCGCTTGCAGGCACCTTTGGCGGTGACTTCGGGCGTCTTCAATTCACTCCAGATATGATGCCGTCGGACATTACCGGTTTCACGATCTTCGACATGAAGAGCCAGTCATTCCAAACCCGCCGTGGTCCGGTCTTTACGAATCTGTTGCTCGCGGATGAGATCAACCGGGCACCGGCGAAGACCCAGGCGGCACTTCTTGAAGTGATGCAGGAGCAGCAGGTGACCATTGACGGCAACTCCTTGCCGGTCGCGCCGCCGTTCATGTGTTTCGCAACCCAGAACCCAATCGAGCAGGAGGGGACCTATCCGCTTCCGGAAGCCCAATTGGATCGCTTTCTAATGAAGGTGATCATCGATTACCCGACCATGGCGGAAGAACTGCAAGTGGTCTCGGCGGTGACTTCAGCACCCGGAGCGAAGGGACTTGATCCTCGCAAGGTGAATCAAGTTTGTGATTCGGCGGTGATCATCGAAGCCCAGCGCTTGACCGCTGCGGTAAAGGTTGTTCCGGAGGTGATCGACTACGCGCTGCGGCTCACCCGTCACACCCGGGAAGCCCATGGCATGAGTCTGGGGGCGGGAACCCGTGGTGCCATCAGTTTGGTTCAGGTGGCCAAGGCCTATGCCGTGATGGCGGGTCGTGACTACGTGGTTCCCGATGACATCAAAGAGGCCTCGCTGCCTGTTTTTCGCCATCGGGTGCAAGTGGCCCCCGAAGTTGCCATTAGCGGGCAGAATGTTGATGACTTGTTAAAATCAGCGCTTGAATCAGTGGCGGCACCGAGGGTCTAGGAAACGATTATGCCGCTTCGACCGACACGTGCCCTCGTTGCTCTTTTGATTCTGTGGACCCTGCTGGGTCTCGCGGGGTCGATGTGGCGGCCTGCCGTGCCATGGTGGGGATGGATGGGTTCCATCCTGGCGGCGGTGGCTTTGTTTGATGCCCTCGTGGTCTTTGTTCTGCGGTTTCCGAAAGTGGAACGCGTGCTTCCGGGAAGATTGGCAGTGGGGATCGAGGGAGAAGTGGCCTTGCGAATCGTTAATCCGACAAAGCGACAGCTGCACCTTGCCGTTTTCGATGGCATCCCGGCTCGCAGTGACTGCGAGGCTTTTCCCTGGAAGGGATGGATCAAGGGGAAGGGATATCTCAATCTCAATTATCCCATTACCCTTCACGAAAGAGGGGAGATTGGTTTCGGAAAGACGCACCTCCTGATGACTTCATTGTTGGGGCTGTGGTCTCGGAAAGGATTCGGAGGAGAAGAATCGGCGGTGAAAGTCTACCCCAATTATCAGCCCGTCTTGAGTTATGCGCTGTTGGCGATGGCCCATCGTCAGGAACATACCGGGATTATTCGTAAGAACCGGGCTGGCCTGAGCCGCGATTTTCATCAGCTTCGCGACTACCAAATGGGCGATTCACTCTCGCAGATTGATTGGAAGGCGAGTTCGAAGCGACAAAATCTCATCAGTCGGGATTTTCAGGAACAGCTCGACCAGTCGGTGATTCTGATGCTTGACTGCGGGAGACGGATGCGGACGATTGATGGCGAGATCAGTCAGTTTGACCACTGTTTGAATTCCATGCTGCTTTTGTCGTATGTTGCTTTGCGGCAGGGGGATCAGGTGGGGATATTGAGTTTTGGCGGGACTGACCGATGGCTTCCGCCGGTCAAGGGAGCGAATTCCATGACGACGGTTTTGAATCATCTCTACGACTACGAGACCTCGCCGTATCCCAGCGATTTCAGCGAAGCGGCCGAGCGATTATTGAAGCATCAGCGGAGGCGTTCCATGGTGGTTGTGATGACAAATCTCCGGGGAGAGGATTCGGAGGAGTTGAGGGAACCTCTGCGGAAACTTCGAGAAAAACATGTCGTGGTTCTCGCGAGTCTTCGAGAATCGGGAATCGGCGAGATGTTGGATCAAGATCTCCATAGTTTTGATGACGCCCTGGGATACCTTGCGGCAGAAGATTATGCGGCTGAGCGGGAGGCGGTATTGGCAGGGCTGAGGGGAGACGGAATTGTCACCCTCGACGAGACGGCACAGCAATTCCCGGTTGCGCTGGCCAATACCTATCTCGATACCCGTCAAATCATTTAAGGTTTGTCTGTAAAGAGGAGTTGCCTTTTTTGGCTCGGTCGCCTATCCAACGGGCGCGATGAAACAGTTTTCGGTTCTTTTGGCAGTGATCGGTGTTTGCTTGTGCTCTTGTGAGCGACATGAGTGGGAATCCGAATCTCCAAAATCCAGCGACACCATCAACCTTTTTAAACACGGGGAGCCCTCGAAAGAAGGTGAGCACAAGGAAGGTGAAGATCACGCCAAGCCTGAAAGTGAAAAGAAGGAAGGTGAAGCTCCTGCAGGGGAGTAGTTCCGGCTTGCCCTCCTACGCGGTCATGTTGCCTTCGGTATCGAAGGTGCTTGAGATGGACTTGAGCGTCCCGGCGGATGTTCCAATGACTGACCTTCTCGTCTGTCTGTAGCGGGCGGGAATGCCCTTTTCGTTTTGTGGGAGTCATGGACCTGGCTAATGCCGGGGAAAGAAAGTTGATCCGGGTTTCGGGGAGCGCGACAATGCCGGGAAGATGATCGGGATGCGGTCGCGGCTGTGAATTGGTCCTTTTAGTGAGGGCAATTCCAGCCTCATAGTTCCGCGATGCTGGAACCGGAAATGTTGGGCTACCTTGCGATTTTCGTGATGGGGATCACGCTGGGAGTGATCGGTGCCGAAGGGGCAATCCTGACTGTTCCCATCCTTGTTTACCTCTTCGCGGTGGAACCAATCCTTGCGACGGCATGCTCGCTTGTCCTGGTGGGGGCGACCGCTGCAACCGGTGGAATTTAATCTTTGTTGCGAGGGAGCTTTGATCGCGAGGCTTTCCTGGTTTTCGGGTTGCCCTCCGTCGTCAGCGTCTATCTTGTGCGGCGATTTCTCTTACCTGCCACTCCGGATAGCCTGGGATCGGTGGGTGGGTTTGAAATCACGCGAGATGGGCTCATCATGCTTGTCTTTTCGGTGCTCATGCTGGCCGCGGCGTTGATGATGATTTGTGGTCGGGTGGGGGTGTCGGTGGCATCCCGGAAGTCCAAGCTCTCCCGACGTGTGATTGCAATTTTCGAAGGGATTGTGGTTGGAGGAATCACCGGCCTGGTGGGCGCCGGCGGCGGGTTTCTGATTGTCCCGGTGATGATTTGCTTGCTCAATCTGCCCATTCGGACTGCTGTTTCAACCTCCTTGCTGGTGATCGCGGTGAAATCGCTGATTGGATTTCTGGGGGACCTTCATGGATCACAGGTCATTGACTGGCCTTTTCTCTATGGCCTTCTCATTCTTTCAGCGGCCGGGGTTTTGGTTGGGGTGGGATTGGGAGGAAAGATCTCCACGTCTCACCTGAAGAAAGGGTTTGGTTGGTTTGTCCTGGTGATCGGTATTGCCATCATCACTCGTGAACTGACAAGTTGAGGCCCTCTCTAGATGGTATACTCCATCTCGAGTATTTCCTGATAGCTCAACTGACTTAGCGCAAGACCTCCGGTGAGGTTCCAGGCTTTCTCGATGCCGCAGCGCTGCAGGGCTTCGGCGGCTTTTCCGCTCCTGTTGCCACTGCGGCAAAGGCAGATGACCTCGAGCGATGAGAGGTCGCGGTGCTGCGCCAGAAGAGCTTGAAGATAGCCGGCAAAGCGGGTGAGAGGGACGTTGATCGGAGGCTTGTCGAGTCCGAAGGTCTGCCAGTCCTGGGCAAAACCAAATTCGTGGGGTTCCCGGACGTCGATGACAAGGGCATCACGATGATCACGGAAGAACTCACAACGGTCTTCAGGTGCGACGTCGAGGGTGGCGTGAAATTTTGAAGGTGGAGCAATGTTTCCACACACCAGTTCGCAGGAGGATTCGTCGTCAATTCCGTCATCAAGCAGCGGCTTTTCCCTGCTGAATTCCTCGAGTGTCATGGGGCTGTGCTCATCGAGCAAGTGGCGGAGGAAGCGGTTCTCATTCCGTTCGGCTCCGAGCGTGGTCGCGAAGCCATTGTTGTAATCATGGGTCGGGCAAATCACGGTGGCTGAGCCCAGGAGCTGGGGAAGATTGCGGATGGAATGATAGAGAGATCCCATTGAACTGCTGTCAAAGTCAGTGCGACCAATTCCACCGATGAGAATGGTGTCGCCGGTAAAGGCGAGCAAGACTGTGTCGGGATCGAGGGTTCCCTTGTTCGGCGTTCCCAGGAGGTAGGCGCATCCTATGACCGTGTGTCCGGGGAGTTCAACCCGGGCGACGATTTGATCCTTTCCAAGCTGAATGAAAGGGGCCTTCTGGCCTGAGCCAACCGTGATGGCCTCATTGGTCTCAGGCCAGCCAAGAGGATCTTCAGTCGATGCCCCGGGAGCGAGGCGGTCGGCCAGCCTTTCCATCAGTTCATCACGGCACGATTCATGGTCGACGTGCATGTGGGTGTCCAGAATGGCGAGAACTTTGCATCCCCGGCATCGAATAATGGTCTCGATGCGGTCGGCCAGTTCGGCGAAAGGATCTACGATGATCGCGGAAGAGTTGGAGCCATCGAGATAGATCCACGAGCACATCGAATCGCGTTTCAGTTGGAGTAAGCCATCGACCGTTTCGGAAGGTGCCGCGTCATCGTCGCGCACCATGAGACAGGAACTTTGAAGAGCCTGACCTGCTTCTGTGATTCTGCTGCACGCGGTATTGATTTCGCTTTGGCTGATGAGGGGGCCGAAAGAAAGCCGGATCGCGCCATCAGTGCGCCAGTCGGGAAGGCCCATGGCCCGGAGGACGTATGAACCGACGAGCGCCGAACCGCATGCCGACCCCGAACTGACCCGAATATCGGCCGCGTCAAAAAGGTCGAGGATCTCCTTCCCGCTTAATCCGGGCACCGCGAAGTTGATGGTGGTGGGGACGGATTGTTTGAAAGGAGTATTAAAAACGATTTCGGGGAAAGCTTGCCGCAGGCTCTTGATCAACTGATCGCGGTAGCCGCTCATCGTTTCGTGATCTTGAAATGCGCCGGACTCCATTGACTCAAAAACGGCACTGATGGCGGCGACACCCGGGAGGTTTTCGGTGCCGCCCCGGGCTCCGCTCTCCTGACCGCCGCCAGCCATCAGAGATTTGAAAGGGGCTCCCTGGCGGACATAAAGAAGACCAATCCCTTTGGGCGCGTATATTTTGTGTCCACTGACGGCGGCGTAGTCGATGGTTGATGAGGAAAGATCGAGGTCAAGTTTCCCAATCGCCTGAACGGAGTCAACCAGCCAGAGTGCCTGGGGATTATTCGAGCGAATGGTTTCCTCAAGAGCGGCGAGATCCTGCACCACCCCGGTTTCGTTGTTCACGGCCATGGTGCAAATCAAGTCGGCATTCGGGGCGTGTTTGGCGACGAACTTGAGGTCGAGACACCCGTTGGAGTCGACGGGAATCTGAACGATTTCGTGAGGCATGCCAAGAATGTCACACCAATGATGGAGGGCTTGTGGGACGGCCTTGTGTTCTGTTGCGCCGTAGAGGCAATAGCGGGGGCTGCTGTCCCTGGTTGATTCCCGCTGGCGAACATCGCACATCGCCGAGAGAACGGCTGTTTGAATTGCTTCGGTGGCACCACTGGTGAAGACAATGCGGCCCTGATCCGCGCGGAGGACCCGCAGAGCGGAGGCCCTCGCTTTGTTGAGGATGTTTCGTGCCCGGAGGCCTGCAATGTGAGAACTGCTGGGGTTTCCAAAGAAGTCCTCCATCGTTTCCATTGCGGCTTGGGCCGCCGCTGGAAGGACCGGGGTCGTGGCGTTGGCGTCGAGATAAACATCCCGCTTACTTTTCATGGTGACACTCAGTACAGAGAAATGGAAATAGACAAGCCCAGTCAATTCCCCGCCCGACCGGACCACCTGTCTGGAATCCTGATTTGGTTTACGGTGAGGCAATTCGTCGCGCTGCTTTTTTTTCTTGGGATTTATTCAGATCAACGAGGCCTTCATGCACCTTTCGAAGGTGGGTGATTGGGAGAGCCGGCGGCATTGTCTGGATGGCCGATCAGCTCAGACCGATCAAGCGCCGGGGCAGCGGCAACACGGTGATCCGAAATGTTGCGCAATAGGATGGATCGAAGTATCTCCTTCCTATGAGAGTCATTCCAGCCGTCGCCGCCTTTGCCTTCGTTTTGGCAGCCGCTTCTTGCAAGAAGTCAGAGCCGGCTGTCACCGCACCACCAGCTGAGGATGGTGAGGTGTTAATTCGGATCGGATCGATTGTAATCTATCAGGGGGATCTCGATTACCATCTCAAAGAGAAACACGATGGACGCAGTGACGAGGCAATACGTGAACCGGCTCTGACCGAACTCTCGGAGCGTGCGCGCTTTGCACAGGCCGCCCTCGACGCCGACCTGGATCGAGACCCGCTTGTCCGCGCCGAAATTGCGCGTTTACTGGCAAGCCGTCTGAGAGAAGCAGAGCTGTTCCCAAAACTGAGGGCGGCAGCGGCGACACCAATATCCGAAGAACGTTTGCGTGAAATCCATGACAGCCAATCAGCGCGTTTTGCTTCCCCCGAGAAACGACAGGTCGCGGTGCTCTGGTGGAACCCCGGTCCCGATCCGGCCCGGGTATAGCGGTATGTCGACAAACTGACGAAGGCACGCGAATGGTTCTTTGAGGAAAGTGATCTGGTCGATCAACCCGGGAAAGGTTTCTCAGTCCTGTCAGTCGATCACTCGGAACATGCCGCGAGCCGTTTCAAGGGGTGGGCTGGGCTGGATCGACGCCAGGGATGGTGCCACCGATTGGAATCGTGCGGTGGCTGAAATGGCCTTCGCAATTGCCAAGGTCGGCGACCTCAGCCCGGTCACGACGCGGCCAGAGGGCGTTTTTCTTGTCCGCTGGATGGCGCGCGAGCCCGCCTTGCAACGGTCCTTCGATTCCGTGCGAGCCGAACTCGAAAGGCAGGAACGAAACCGTTTGAAGACGCAGTTGGAAACTGAGTTCAGGAAGGGAATCCTCAGGCAGGATCGATAGGTCACTTGACTTTGCGCAAGGGTGCAGTGGCGCTCAGGCGCATGAACTGATGGGGGGCAGCCGTGGCTCGTGGACTGCAATTTCACTCCTTCCACCGCCATCAAGCAGGTAGATCGGCCGTGACCTTGCTTGCCGACCCTGGCATGAACCCATCCAACATCCTCATGCCGTTTCGCGTGTGACAGGAAGATCAAGCGATCGAGCTTCTGATTCGAGGAGAGGCAGCGGCCAAACCAGAAAGAGTAAGGGTGTGCCGATGCGCATTGGAGCACTGGTGGCGACGAATCCCGGTCCGGATTGGCGGGCGGCTTGGAAATCCTGCCGCGTAAATTTAGGGTGTGCGGATCGGGGATTGGATTGATAGTTTCGTAAAGAATGAACTGTCAATCAGTCCGCCGTCTTTTGCCAGCCCTTGCCGTCGTAATCCTGGCCTTTGCGTTCTCCCGCCCCACCCTGGAAGCGGAGCCGAACGAGCCGGCCAAATTGTCCGAGCCTCTCTTGTTTTCTTTTGTGCAGATGTGCGACACGCAGCTCGGCATGGGTGGCTATGAGCACGACGTGAAAACCTTTGGGCTTGCCGTGGACCAAATCAACCGGATGAAGCCCGATTTCGTGGTCATTTGTGGAGATCTCGTCGGCAAGGCCAACGACAAATCATGGGCTGACTTCAACCGGATCAAGGCAGGATTTAAAATCCCCTGTCACTGCGCGGCGGGGAATCACGACGTTGAAAACAAGCCGACGGCGGAGTCGCTGCAGCGCTATCGCGAAAAGGTTGGGAAGGATTACTATTCCGTTGAACATAAGGGGCATACTTTTGTGATCGCCAACACGCAGCTCTGGAAGGCACCGCTGAAGGGGGAGTCGGAGAAGCATGATGAGTGGTTCAAAGGGGTTCTCGAAGCGGCAAAGAAAAAGGCCAGTCCGGTCGTGGTGGTGGTGCACTACCCGCTCTTCGTGAAGAGTCCGGACGAGAAGGAAAACTATTACAACATCCCGTTCGCAAAACGCATGGAACTTCTGAAACTCTGCGAAGAGAATGGCGTGGTGGCCTTCCTGGCCGGACACACCCACAAGTTGGTGGTGAACGAATACAAAGGGATCCAGCTTGTAAATGGAGAGACGACCAGCAGGAATTTTGACAAGCGCCCGATGGGGTTTCGATGGTGGGATGTTGCGGCGAAGGGGAAGATGGCGCACCGTTTTGTGGCACTCGAGGGAATGGATGAATAGCGGATTTGTTTCACGTATTAGGCACGAACTTCACACGATGAAAGGCATTCTTCTTAGCCCTCTGCCCGGGCTTCTTCTTACCGCCCTCCTGATCGGCACGGTAAGAGCAGGTCCTCTTTCCCCGCCGGAACTTCAAGCCTGGCAGACCATGCGTGCATCCGGTGACTATGTTGGCATCGCTCGGGCCTATGCCGACCATATGATTGAACACGGGAGGGACGTATACGGCTCGAAGCACACCCCGCTGTTCGTGACGGGGATGGATCGGCGCACCGGTAAAAAAATCTCGCCGCCATTCGCCCATGTGAAACGCAAGCCATTCATGCCGGGTTGGGAGCGGGATCGCGAATTGCGAGGGTCGGATCGAAACTACGGGCAGGCCGATCCTCTCGATCAATTGGTCTTGCTCAAACTCATGCATCGCTTGACCGGGGCCACCGGCGAGAAACACTACGCCGCCGAGGCCGACAAGACGGCAGCTTGGTGGATGGCAAATGCCCAGTCTCCGATCGGGCTCTACCCGTGGGGCTCGCACACCCACTGGAACCTTGAGAAAGACAGCGGGTCCGGGCAGTTCGAATTCAATCACGTCTGGCCCTTCTGGAAGCTGAATCCGGAGGCCCTTCAGAAATACGCCATGGGGCTTTGGGATCACTATATCCGGGACAAGGAGACCGGCGACTTCAACCGTCATGCCCACTCCCACAAGCACGGCCCCGGCGGCGGCATGGAGTTTCCCTGGCCGGGCTCGGCGATGATCGCAACCTGGGTCGAAGCTTTTCTGGCCAACCCCGACC
>ERZ887942.734-NODE-734-length-25182-cov-5.334779_pt1 | contig 25182 bp, 13 predicted proteins | sample MGYA00521099_ERZ887942 | MGnify/ENA primary metagenome ERZ887942 (study PRJEB32303, sample SAMEA104408605) | aquatic metagenome | biome: Brackish water; feature: Pelagic; material: water | place: Baltic Sea | collected 2014-06-07T06:48:00 | depth 16,251 m ...
GACACGTCGAAACATTTCCGACCAATTCTTCAGCCCCTCATTCTAATCTTCTCCCCACAGCGACCCGTTTTGTGAAACCAATTTTCCATTGTGGGGAGAAGGGACAAGTTTTCAGTACCACCATCTATCGGATGCAACCGTACTCAGCTTGCATCAGTACCGAATGCCGCGAATGCTTGATTCTTAAAGATGCCACAGAGATCACCGAGGACTCAGAGGCAAGAAATGGAAGATGGAAATTCGTCCTCGACTTTTTCTCAGTGACCTCTGAGTCCTTTGTGGCTAATGCTGCATTATCGGCATGACAGAGTTCATGAGTTCGAAATGTTAAGAGTTCATTCTGTTGAAATATTACGAATTTTCGAATAATTCCAAAAATTGTCTAACAAAGCGTATCCTTAAGAGTCTTAATCTTAGAGAGGATGTGTTGGTCGTGAATCGAATAGCCAGACGCCGCAAATGAAACTTATGTTGAAATCGACTCCCCGAGTCAATGGTTCTGGCATCAATGACGTGAGTGAACTCACGCTTCAGGGTTTGTTCGATTCCGAGGAGACTTCTCTGCTGCGTTATGCGTTTTCGTTGGTTGGTCGCCGTGCGGTCGCTGAGGAAATCGTGCAGGAAGTCTTTTTGCAACTTCATACACGGTGGGATGAAGTCGATTCTCCCAAAGCCTGGATTTATCGTTGCGTCCGCAATCGGGCGTACGACCATCTCCGGAACAGCAAACGAGAATCTCTGAATTCCGAAGAGGAAACTTTTCAATCTTCAGTTGCAGAAGGTGAGCCGCCTGATGATTCACTCGTACAGATGGAATCCATCGCTGCCTTGCGGAAGATGCTTGAAGAACTTGATGAATCTGATCGTCAATTGGTGAAATTGAAATATTTCAGCAACCTCAAGTATCGCGAAATTAGTTCCGAGACAGGACTGAATGTCGGCAACATTGGTTACCGCTTACACCATATTTTGAAAGAACTTGCAGACAAACTGCGCAAACTCGGTTTCGATGAAAAGCCATGAACGAAGAATCACAATATCCATCGATTGAACCAGAACTCGAAGCTCGAATCGTCGCGCTCGTGCTCGGCGAAGCATCTGAATTCGAGTCCGAAGAGCTGAAACGCCTCATCGATCAGCGACCAGAACTGGCTGCCTTTCAATCGCGAATGCAAAGCGTGCATGGGCGTCTGGAAGAGGTTGGAAAAGGTGAATTCGTCGAGCCAGGCGAGGACTGGAAGTTACCCTCGGAAAGACGCAACGCCGTGCTGGCTGTGATTCGTGGAGAGGCAACCGTTCAGGTTGCGGTTCCGGATGTCGATCAATCTGATCATCTCCACAGCGCTAAAAAGCGTAGATTCCATTGGAATCCCGCTATGCTGACTGCCGTCCTTTGTATCGCCGGATTCTTCGGCGTGTTGTCTGTGCAGTCATTCTCGACTCGTCATGCCAACGATGCTCTCCCAGTAGCTTTTCGAGAGGGGGCTGATTTAAACTTGGTCGACACCACCGGAAGGGTCTTTTTACAGCTGGAAGAGTCACCAACCCGATGGGATGAAAATGGAGATAGCAAAGCTTCTGACTCTGCTCTTTCATCGCTGAAGAGCACATTGGATTTCAAGTCACCACTTCCGAGTAGCTATTACTTAAAGGACGATGTTGAATTCTTGCCTGCGAATGGCACCACGCAACTTCCTGATAACCTTTCTTTTTCACTCTCAGCCAGTTCAGCGGAAGAGCAGATTTCCTCACCATCGGTGGTTGATAATTTCGAAACATCAACACTGCAGGCTGCTGATGATCTTGCGGTTATTGAAAAATATAAAGGCTTCGACCGATACCGAGAACACCTTGCCAATGCCCCAATGGATACCGATGGTTTTGGGGATTCTACCGAATGGGGAGTCGTTGAACGATACGGCAAAAGTCTTGCCGATGCCCCAATGACTGCTCCGATCTCCGGGAATGGGGATCAGTCAGCGACACAAGATGGAGAACCGTCTGCGACACCAGGAGGTGAAATTTCCGGTGAACTCAGCGTTCCACAAATTGCAGCCATACGCTTGCAGACCGAGGTTGTTGATGCTGACTCGCTTCTCTTAGGAGCACTCCAGGATATCTCTGAAGAATCCTTATTAGCTCAAGATAATTCCAATCCGGTAGAAGCTGGTCGTCGCTTCTATGAAACGGTTCGTACAACCAAAGAACCTAAGGACAGCGGGGTGACGCAAGGAATTAGCAATGGAAATACAACATGGATGTTTACGGATATTCCAACGCAAACTGGGGAGTCAAAAAATTCTTTCTACAGGATGAAAGGTTCCAGTACGATGGCAGCAGGGCAAGATCAAGCTCAACTAGGGGATTTGAATGCAGCCATTCTTAGTGACTTAGAACTTCCAGGCGCTTCACTAGATGATGGAATCGAATTCAATAGCGGCAGCGGGCGTGTCGCGGGTGATTCGAGCGGAGCGATGAACTTCGGTCTCGCGGGGACCACAATGAGTTCTGGTGGAGTAGGAGGTGGAAGTGGGATTTCAACCGATGGTTGGAGTAAGGAGTATGCAGGCGAAGCGAAAATTAGCTCTGGTAAAGAGAGCGTTGAGTGGGAAATGGAAGGCATTACCACTTACGAAGATTCAAGTATCAAATCTTCTACACTGTCTGGAAAGTCTGAAAGTCTGATGAAGAAAAAAGGTGGTGTTGTAGACCATTTCGAATTGCCTCTAGGGAGTAACAAGTCTGCCAATGATTCGACACCGCTCTCGGTCTCTGGAGTTGTCACTGCTCAGCCTCGACAAAAAAGTGAACAATCCAATGAAAGCAGATACACAGTTGACTTGGACGACATCACGTCGATTCAAGAGCAGGTACAAGATAACCAGCAAAGTGAATCGCGTGAACTCGTAACGAGATCGAAATCGAAATCGAAATCGAGAAGGCAAATTATTCCTCTCTATGGTCTTAGTGATCTGTCTCTCTTACCGAACGGTATTTCCAGATCAACGAAGCGATCAGCAGTACAGTTCGCAAGGCCTTCCGCTGGGCTGAATGAGAAAGATGCAACGAAGGAAGCATTTTCTACTTTCTCGCTGCATGTGAGTGATGTTTCTTTCAAACTGGCATTGGCGGCACTCTCGCGTGGCGAATGGCCAGAGAAAGCGAAGGTTCGTATCGAAGAGTTCGTCAACGCTTTTGATTATGGCGATCCCATGCCGAGTCAAAAAGAAAAGGTGGCTTGCCGGGTTGAACAGTCGATTCATCCCTTCATTCAACAACGGAACCTGTTACGCATTTCCATGCGAACGGCAGCCGCAGGACGTTCCAGCAACACCCCGCTGCGATTGACATTTTTGTTAGACAACTCTGGCTCAATGGAACGAATTGACCGTCAGCAAACAGTCCGCCGTGCCTTTGAGTTACTAGCTCAACAGCTAACACCAAATGACAAGGTGACGCTGATTAGTTTTGCACGCCAACCTCGGCTGCTGGCCGATCAAGTCAGTGGTTCCGAAGCTGGTAAGCTCGTCAATCTCATTACTGAATTACCAAGAGAAGGTGGCACGAACATCGAGGCTGCCTTGCAACTTGCTTTTGAAAAAGCACAGGAGCAACAGACGCCTGGTGCACAAAATCGTATTATTTTACTGACAGATGGGGCAGTAAACTTAGGCGATGCCGATCCCGAAAACTTGTCCCGGATGGTCGCTTCGATGAGGACCGCAGGCATTGCATTTGATGCAGCTGGAATCATCGCTGATGGTTTGAATGATGAAGTCCTTGAAGCTCTTTCACGCAAGGGGGACGGTCGATATTACCTTCTCGATTCACTTGATGACGTCGACGACGGATTTGCTCGTCAAATTGCTGGCGCCCTGCGACCTTCTGCAAAGAATGTGAAAGTACAAATCGAGTTCAATCCTAAACGTGTTGGTCAGTATCGATTACTTGGTTTCGAAAAGCATATCCTCAAGAAAGAAGATTTTCGCAATGACAAAGTCGACGCTGCGGAAATGGCAGCGGCTGAAGCGGGTGTCGCGATGTATCAAATTGAAGCCAAGCCAGATGGTGAAGGGGACATCGGTTCTGTTTCCGTCCGCTTTCGTGACCTCTTAACTGGACAGATGATCGAAAATAGATGGCCGATTCCTTACGAAGCCAACGCACCACGTCCAGAAGATGCTGCTCCGTCGCTGCGTATCGCAACCTCTGCCGCACTGTTGGCAGCGAAGCTGCGAGGCGAGGCGTTAGGTGACTCTGTTGATTTGCAAAGTTTGTCACAGTTTGTTTCCGGTTTACCTGAATCGAATCGGCAAGATAAACGAGTTCAGCAGTTGCAACTGATGATTAACCAAGCTCGACAATTGAGTGAGAAATAAGAACGAGACGTGATATCACTTCACTCTCCAAAGTCAATTTATATTCATTGAAATAGACTGCCATGAATCAATTCATCGTTCCGACATTCAGAAGAGCGTTTCGCCACATTTCACTGCTGAGTCTTCTGGGACTCATGTGTCTAACAGGTTTACCCTCACGAGCACAGGAAACACCTGAGCAGGAGAATATCCGCAGTTCCATTCGTCAGGATGGCACCGGAATCATCATCGTGGAAGCGTCCGGTCAGACGCCAAAGCCACCAGTTTTTTACACTGCCAGTGCAACGTCAACTGCTCAGGCAGGTTTGAAAACGATTGATCAAACAATCGATCTTAAGGTCAAAGTTGTCCAGGGTGACGCTAAGACGATGAGCTTTGGAATCAACGGTGTGGACCAAATTGTCGATGTTCAGGGAGAGAATCTGAAAGCATGGGCGATTCGCGAAGAAGCAACCAAACGGTTTCTCGATTTGCATGTGAATGACAATGTCACTGAACTCGCAGTTCAGGTGAAAACTCGATCCAAAGAATACAATTTGCAACGACCGGTGAACATTGCTCTCACTCATCTCACTCCGGGAGATTCTGTTGGGTTTAATTCGACCGTCAGTGTTCAGTATCGTCAGGGGGTTCAAGGAAGTACCACGGAAGTGACTGGATTCGCTCCGCTCGAATTTGGGAGTCAAGGTAATCTTTTTCAGAGCTCAACCGGTGGGCAAATTCAACTTTTGCTCAATCGTGCAGGGACGTCACCCGGTGCGATAGAGTTAACAGAAACGAGTTTGCAAGGTGATTTGCACGCTAATGGCGATTCGATTCACTTCCAGCTTCGTGGGACTGCCCATGTCTCCGAACCAAACGCAGAACTGACGATTCTCTCGGGAAATGCAGCTGTCAGCGAAGTTCCAACGGATGCCAAATATCGCCTGCGACTCGCTTCGGAGAAGGACAAATCAGTCTACAATCTTGTCTTCCCCGAAGTCGGGACATTTCCGGTCACACTGAACTTTGTCGCTGCGTTGGGGCATTCTGCTGAGGGAGTTCGCAGCGTTGATTTCACTGTCGCAGCAAGTGCTGTTGTTCCATTAACACTCAATGGACTAGGTGCGAATCTTGAGTTTCAACGAGATCAGGCAGCGGTCGTCCCGCTGTTGAGCAACGACAGTTGGTTAGGGTTCTTACCTGCAACAGGCAGGGCAAAATTACTCTGGAAGACAGCTCGTCAAACAGGCGAAGGAAAACTGTTTTTCTCGACGACTGGGCGGATTGAGTCTCATGTTGGTGCAGGACTTTTACGGCAGGAACATGTGATCGATTATCAGGTTCTTCAAGGAGAACTGAATCAGGTCCAAATCCTGCTACAAGGACCGGGAGAAATCCTCGACGTTCAGGGGAAGCACATCGTTGCCTGGAATGTCAGTTCTCAGGGTGATGATCGGCAGCTGGAAGTAATTCTCAGTCAACCGATCAAGAGCACAGAGCAGATTAAAGTGCGCAGCCAAACGCCGCTCGATGCCTTCCCGGTTCGTGTTGAAGGACTACGTTTGAACCCAATTGGTGCTCTCCGGCATTCAGGCTATTTGCGTTTGTCAAACATCGGCTCCGTTCGTCTGGAGCCGACTGACTTGAGCGGAATGACACAATTGTCCCCGGAGCAGTTTCCAGGTGATGCGATTGAAGCACGCCAAGTCTTTGTCTATCGCTTCCCCGCCTCGGATCACTCTTTTGCAGTGGTCGCTGACCGAATTGAACCCGAAGTCAACATCTCAGAACTTGTCCTCTATCAGCTCTCCGAAACAGATCGCGTCATCAAAGCGGATGTCGAACTCGATGTTCGTGAGGCAGCGATTCGCGAGTGGGAGTTCAATATCCCTGCGGACTATTCAGTCGTCTCTGTAACAGGTGCAAGCATCGCGGATTACATCGCAGGATCGACTGTCACTGATGGCCGCCGCAATCTGAAGGTTTTGTTCAGTCAGGATGTGAGTGGTCGTCAATTAGTCACCTTACATTTGGAAAAAAATGAACCAGCCACCGCTGGCGATTGGATTCTTCAACCTATCGAATACCCCGGCGTTAAGACCGTGCGAGGCGCGATAGGAATCGTCGGTGCTCCAGGATTTCGTGTCTCTGTCGGAGAAACGCAATTGCTTGTCGAGAAACCATTATCCTACTTCCCGAAACCGGCTCCTCATCTTCAGCAAGCCTTTCGAATTCGTGAGCCAGGCTGGTCAGCGACAATGCAGGTTGAACTGCTGGATCGGAGCGTCCAGGCGGATGTGTTTCATCTTTATTCGCTCAGTCAGGAAACAGTTTACGGAAGCGCTTTGATCAACTATTTCGTTGCGGGTGCCCCTGTTTCCGAATGGAAGATTGCCGTTCCTAAATCATCAGGCAATATCATCGTTGATGGTCAAGATATTCGTAGCTATCGAAGAGAAGATGATCAGTTGATCGTCTCTCTACATCAGCCAGTGATGGGTGCTTACACCTTGTTAGTGACCTTTGAGCAGAAGCCCGACAAAAGTGAAGAGACTTTTCGAGCGGGAGAGGTTTTACCAGTCGGAGTTCAGGGCGAGCGTGGTTATGTGCAGGTCGTTAGCCCGTTGCAAGTCGAGATCGAGACCGTCTCCATCTCTGAAGAAATGTTAAAACTTGATCCGCTGGAATTGCCAGCAGAGTTTCGACTTTTGAGTGCCGCCCCTCCCTTGGGAACGTGGCAATATACCGACCGTCCATTTGATTTGAATCTCAAAGTGAATTGGTTTCAACCGGGGTCCACTCTCAATCAAGTCGTTGAATATTCAGAAGCGAATAGCCGTGTTTCGCAAGATGGCGAATTGGTGACAGACGTTCTCTACTATGTCAAATCTCGAGGACAAAGCACATTGAAAATTAAGATTCCAGCTGAGCCTGTTCGGTTATGGGAAATCTCCGTGAATGGTCGACCGGTCACCGCGAAACAAGCTGACGAGTACGTTCTCATCCCATTGCCCGGTGGGACTGATCCGAACATTCCGATTGAGGTCAGTGTTCGATTGGGCAAGCCATCCATGAGTAAATCACAAACCGGTCTTACGCTGCCAGTTGTTGATGCCCCCGTTCTGAAAACCCAGTGGAACATAGCGGGTGATGAGAAGCATGTTTTAGTCCCTAGCGGTGGAACAGTTGCTCCAGCCGTTCCCGTGCTGCGTCCATCAGGCTTTGAGTCGGTTGCTAAACAGGGACTCTTGTCGCTGATTGTCATTGGACTGTTCACAGGCATTGGGATCTACGCTCGTAAGAAAACGGGATTTTGGCGTTTCTTAGAATTAGTCAGTCTGTCGATTGCGATCTATATCTCTTGCCAGATAGCGATGGCCGCCTTCTCAGATGTCAAAGCTCCGGAACCGTTGCAACTCAACTTGCCAATCATCGCTGCGGGAGAAACCGTGCAGCTTCAAGTGAATCCCGTTCCGTTATGGCGTGTCGACTTCTCATGGGCAGGCTTCGCTCTTGCGTTGTCTGGAATCGCAATGATTTTCTGTTCTTGGTTTACTCATGTCACGAAGCCGAAACTTTTGCTGCGTTGTGGCGGCACACTCTGCATCGCCTTTGGCGTACTTCTGCAAGGTTCCGGAGCACCTTGGTTTTACGGTCTCCTCGCTCTCACAATTCTGATCTTATTTCTTGTTCGGCCTGCATTCGAATCAATGCGTGACATTCGTCGTTGGGGAGGTCGCTTGATTAAACAAAGGAAAGAGAAGAAAGCCGCCAAGCAGGACGGTTCTGGAACTGAATCCGGCGTTGTAGCCACGCTGCTTGCTTTCGTCGCTTTTACTATTGCAGCTACGAACAGTTGTTTTGCACAAGTTCCTGATGGATTTGAAGCAGCTGAATCAATGACTCAAGAGTGGAAAGTGACGCATCAAGATGCTCGCTTAAAGTCGAGTGGACAAATTGCATTAACCGGGCGACCTGGGGACCGCTTTGTACTCCTGAGAGCACCAGCTGTCCTGACGGATTTCGAAGGTGAGGGGCTACGCCTGACGAAGCAGGAAGTTCCCGGTGTAGGTTTAGTTTATGTGATCAGTATCCCTCTACCTGCGGAACCAGCTGAAGCTGACGATTCTTCAGGTTTAGCACCAGTTGTTAATTACAAAGCGACGTTTAAGTACCAGTTGGAGGCGATCAAGCCGCTCGCTGGAGTGCCAGTCCTCACGGGTATGGCGGCAGTTCAGGAAGTTCGTCTCAGCTATGATGAAGCGGGGTGGGATGTCTCTGGTCCGACAGCGATCAGTGTCGAACAGGTCGCAGTCGACAATGAGAAAACAGAGGTGAAGGTCTTGCTTGGTCCTGGGAAATCGACCATTTTTCTTAAACCAAAGATCCGTGATGTCACTGCGGAAACGACACAGTTCTTTGTTGAAGCTTCCAATTTGTTCCTGCCTGGTCCAGGTGTTGTCGATGGTCTCCATCGTCTCAATATTCGTACGTCTCAAGGGCAGGTGGATGAGTTGAACGTCTCCGTTCCGAATGGACTTACAGTCAGCGAAGTGAGTGGACCAGTAGGTTCCTGGCAGTTCGACGCAGATAAAGGAAATCTAAAGATTGAGATCGAACCTGCTCAGTCAGGTGCGTTCGACATCATGATTGAAACGCAACGTGGTCTCGATCCGTTGCCTACAGAGGTCACACTCTCTCCCTTGAAAGTCATTGATGCGAATGGAGAAGTCGGTCTGTTTGCAGTCGCGTTCGGTCCAGAGGCACAACCTGAAAGCCTGGAACCACAACAGATGTCCGCGGTGAATCTTGGGGATTTCGACTCTCGTTTGAGCGTTCCCGAGCCAGCGGTTCTGCATCGCGTCTACCGCTATGGAGCCGAAGGTGGAGAGCTAACGGTTAGTGTCGCCCCCGTCGATTCGGAAGTCCGTGTTGTCAGTAAACAAGTCTTATCTCTGGGTGATGAGCGTATTGTCTTAGGAGTGAACTTCGCTGCTGAAATTTCGCGTGCAGGACTATTTCAACTCAGTTTCCCTCTCCCTGACGGGCTTGAGGTCGAGTCGCTTAGCGGGGCAGCGCTCCATCACTGGTCCGAACTCACGGAAGGGGATTCACGACAAATTATTCTTCACCTCAACGGGAAGACCATCGGAGCGCAAGGCTTCGCTCTGACTCTCACTGGGACAGCACCGACTGAACTCGCACAGTGGGAAATCCCTCGTTTCGAATTGAATGAGGCAGAACGTCAAACCGGCGAATTGGTCGTTCGGCCAACAACGGGTATCCGACTGAGAACAGTCTCGCGTCAAAATCTCTCCGAAACTGATCCGCGAGCCATGGGTGGCAATGCTCAAGGAGCCTTGGCGTTTCGACTATTGCAGCGAGACTGGAAGCTGATTCTCGGTATCGAAAAACTCGATCCTTGGGTAACAGCTCAAATCCTTCACGAAATTGTTTTGCGGGAAGGTCAAACAAAGTCGGCATTGATCGCAAATTTCAATGTGCAAAACGCTTCGATTCGCTCGCTGCAAGTGAGGCTCCCCATTACTAACGAGGAAGAAATCAAAACTCTTCGCGCGACTGGTAACGTAGTGAGCGATCTAGTGAGAACCGCGCCCGATTCAGACATCTGGGAAGTTCAATTCAAACGACGATTACTTGGCAAGTTTCAATTTCAAATCGAGTTCGAACGTCGTGGTGATCGAGAGAATGAAGAAGAGTTACTGAGCCCAGCTGAGTTTCTTCAAGTTCGTCAATTCTCATATTACTTTAGCGTGCGGACTGGCGGACGACTGGAGTTAGTACACGAACCTCTCACTCAAGGATGGCAGCGAATTGACTGGAATATGGTCCCTCCTATTCTTCGAGAAGTTGGGAATCGAAACGCTCCATCGCTCGTCTTTCGGACAGTCGATCCCCAAAACGATTTGAAGGTGAGTGCGAAACGCCATTCACTGGCAGATGCTCTCAAGCTTCGCGTCGCTGAGGGCGAACTCATTACCGTGCTATCGCAAACGGGTGACCAAGTCACCTCGGTTGATGTCATCATGGAAGTCATTCAGCGAAGCAGTCTCAGCGTTGGACTTCCGGAAGGAGGAGAGCTATTTAGCATTTTCGTGAACGGTGAAAGTGTGAACTCCATTCGTCTGGGCGGGAAGGCAAATGCTTGGCAATTCTACATTCTTCCTGGTCTGGATGATCGTACTGCCCATGTCCGTTTCGTTTATTCAGTTAAGGGGGCAGGCTTAAAGAACTATCACCTGAGCAGCCCTCAGTTAAATGTTCCTTTGGAGAACATTAAGTGGAATGTCATTGCTCCACAGGGATTTGAGTTGACCAACAACGATGGCAATCTGGAACTCATTCAACAGAGGAACCAGAAAAGCTATGATCTGAAATCGTACCTGTCGAAGAATAGCGGGAAACGAGACGTTCAGGCACAACATGCTGCTCAACTTCTAGATCAAGCGAATCAACTTCTTCAGGAAGGAGAGCAGTCGAAGGCTCGCTGGGCGCTAAACAGTGTCGCAAACTTGTACGCGCTCGACGCAGCCTCAAACGAAGATGCGCGTGTCCAACTGGAAAACCTGCAAATGCAGCAAGCGATTGTTGGTCTCAACACCCGCCGTCAGCGTTTATATCTGGATCACAGCGGAACGGAAGATTCTATCGTTGAGAATGAACAACTTCGCCAGGCTGCGGCAGGCAATCCGGTCTTACAACAGGATCAGCTGAATTTCAGACCCCAACAATTGAGTCAATTGCTGCAAGGAAACACGACAGCTGACAACGCGGTGTTACAGAAGATCGCAGGGCGTTTGGTGCAGCATCAGCATACGACTGAGCCGGCACCGCAGGCGATTCTCATTAGTCTGCCCGAAGAGGGAAATGTTTATACATTCGGTCGTAGTGTACAAGTCTCCGAAAATGCACCACTCGAACTTGACCTCGACTTCGGCTCGAAAACGAGGCTTCAAAATTGGCAAACAATTTTACTTGTATTGCTGCTGACCGGATTCGGTGCCGTTATTGCATTCGTCACCACGAAAGAAAATTCTGCTCCAGACATCGAGAAGAATGTTCCGGTACAGGCTTGATGTGCGCTTGCGGAATGAACCAGAATGTGTGCTTGGAAAGAGTTGCCACATTTTGGCTCGACGCAATCAGGTCATTGACGTATGCGAAATTTCTACAAAGTTAAGCGAGGCACTAGGTATGCTCTCTTCTTCACGTTGATTCTCTGCGCCGAAGGGCTGCGAGAGCGAGGGATCATCAGTGCAGCAGAACCGCCACAAGCGACAGCCTTGCCTGACTCAGACCTTCCAGGGGCATTCACAACTGGTACACTAGAAAAGAAGTTGGCTGCTGTTGTCACAAAGCATTGTGCACAATGTCATGGTGCGGAAGATGATGCAGAAGGAGGCATCGCTCTCGTCGGGCTTCAGGGAACCGAGTTGGCGAAACGCCCTGAACTCGTGAAGAATCTTATTGGTGTACTCGATCGAGGTGAGATGCCGCCAGACGGTGAGCCGCCACTGGATGAGCCGATTCGTAGTTCATTAGTGAAGTCGCTGCGTGAAGTTTTTCATGAGTCACTCTCCAGTCGACAGCGGTATGGACCATCTCCTCTGCGGCGGATGAATCGTTTTCAGTACAATAACGCTGTAACGGATTTATTCGATTTAAAGTGTGTCGTATTCACTCTACCTGAACGGACAATGCGAGAGCATCAGGGCTACTTTCGGCCCGAAACCGGCAAGATGGCAGATACCGTGCGAGTTGGTAATCGTCCACTTGGTAAATCGCAAATGATTGAACCTCGGTTGGCGGGGGTCGCTGCATTTCCTCAAGACCTGCGAGCGGAACATGGCTATGACACTCAGGGAGATCATCTCTCTTTGTCACCGCTGCTGATGGAGGCGTTTCTACACCTGGGAGCTTCGATTACTCAGAGCCCAGACTTTACTCCGAAAAACGTTGGCATCTGGAAGAGTTTTTTCGCTCCACCAAACGAGTCTGCCGATATCAACCAAGAGGTTCAGCACCGTTTGAAAGTCTTTCTATCTCGTGCATTCAGACGACCCGTTGATGAAGAGACAGTGACTCGTTATGCCATATATGTGAAGCGGAAAATCGAGACTGGAAGCGATTTCACCGAGGCAATGCAAGGAGTGGCAGCAGCCGTGATCTCGTCTCCTCGTTTTCTTTATCTATACGATACCGCTGCCGAGGGGAATGGAAGTGAACCTCTCGACGATTTCGGGATTGCGTCTCGACTCTCCTTCTTTCTATGGGGAAGCTTGCCGGATGATCACTTGTTGGAGCTAGCTGCTGAGGGGAGACTGCATCAACCCGAGATACTTCAACAAGAAGTTGATCGCATGTTTCATGACAGAAAACTCAAACGGTTCTGCGACAGTTTTCCTGCACAATGGTTGCAACTCGACAGACTCATCTCTTCGATTCCGAACCGCGAGCGTTTTCCACAGTTCTATTTCTCAAAGTACCGGGACAGCATGCACATGATGCTTGAACCGCTGCTCGTTTTTGAAACGGTTCTGATTGAAAATCAATCAATCTTGCAGTTCATCGATTCCGATTTTACTTACCGTTCGGGATTGCTGGAGGAAGCATACGGTCCATTAAAATCCGGAACCGAGCAGTCTGCCAAACTTCCCAAAGGGGAAGTCGCTGCGCTGACATTCCGACGAGTCCCGGTAACAGATCGCCGTGTCGGTGGAGTCATTACAAATGCCGCCGTCATGACAATGACTTCTGGACCTGAGCGGACGCAGCCAATTACTCGTGGAGCGTGGGTTGCGAGCGTGATCTTCAACAGCCCACCTCAACCACCCCCGGCGGATGTGCCCCCTTTGGAAGAACTGACAGCCTCCACAGAACAATTAACGCTTCGGGAACAACTCTCGCTGCATCGCCAACGGGCAGACTGCAAAGGATGTCACGAGAAGATCGATCCTCTGGGCTTTGCTCTCGAGAACTTTAACCCTGTGGGATCTTGGCGAACGAAGTATCAAAATGGTCGAGATATTGACACAGCAGGGGTACTGTTCCGACGACATGAATTCACGGATGTGGTCGGCTTCAAAGATGCGATGCTTGCGGAACGGGATCGTTTTACCAAAGGTTTTTCCGGGCATCTGCTTTCCTTCGCTCTCGGCAGAGAACTCGACTCATCTGACGAAATTGCTCTCGATCAAATCACCGCAGCGAGCAAAGCAGACGACTACCGGATTCAGACCTTGATTCGCGAAGTCATTCTGAGTGATCCTTTCTTGAACAAAACAAACCCGGCAAAAGCACCTGTCGACAATTAAAATTGAGGCAACTCAAATGAGACACACCACAAGAAGAGACTTCCTTCGAGGAGTCGGAGGAGCAGCTTTGGCAATGCCTTGGCTGGAAAGTTTGGCATCAGCAGCTTCGACACAGATGCCCACACTCCGAATGGCACACTTCTATGTTCCGATTGGCGTCGTCAGACGCGGTTTCTTTCCGGGAGAGAACGACCACATTATCCCGAAAGGCAACCTCGGAAATGTCATGCGGTCACTGGGAAAACAGGATCCGAATCTGAGTGTTCGACCACTCGATGAACTGACGCAAACCATGCAACCGTTGGCTGAGTGGAAACACAAAATTTCACTCATTACCGGTATGGATCGCACGTTTCAACAAGGGACGGACGTCCATGCGCAGTGCGCGAGTTGTTATCTCAGCAGTGCCAAACCCTACACAATTGAGGGGACAGCCTGGCCGCTTGACCGGACTCTTGATCATCAAGTCGCTGACCATATCGGCAAGCAGACTCCTTTTCCAACTCTGGAGTTCAGTTGCAACAGCCACAAAGACAACAAAGAGTCGATCTACTTCGACAACATCTCATGGTATGGAACCGGTCATCTGGCTCCCTCGATTCGTGATCCTCGCAAGATGTATCGACGACTCTTTTCAACCAATGAAATTGATCAACAACGTGACATTACGGATCTTGTCTTAGAAGATGCTCGTTCGTTGCAGCGGCAACTCGGCTACGCTGACCGAGAAAAGTTGACCGAATATTTCGACTCACTTCGAGCAATTGAACGGCAGATGGATCGTCTGGAGTCGATGAAAAACGAGCTAGCGAAAGTCACTCTGGAGGAACCAACAGCTGCTTACCTTCCTCGTGGAGAATACATTCGCCTGATGGGAGATCTGATGGTTGTTGCGCTGCAAACAGGTCTCACAAATGTCACGACTTTCATGGTTGGTCCCGAGCGCTGGGATACGCCGTTTCTGTTCGAAGAACTGTTCGATAAACCGCGCAGCCATCATGGGATGTCACATAATCAAACCAATATGATCGATGACCTATTGAAAGTTGATCGATTCCATATGGAGCAATTTGCTTACCTACTTAAGCGGATGGATGAGATTACAGAGTCCGATGGCAGCACGCTGCTCGATAACACATTGTTCACGTACGGTTCAGGTCTCGGTGATGGATCGACGCACCAGTACAATGACCTTCCGATTATCGTCGCTGGCGGAGGTCAGCGAGTTGTCACTGGTCAGCACATCAACATGCCTGAAGGAACTCCACTCGCCAATCTATGGTTAACACAAGCTCAACTCTGCGGTCTCCCCATTCAAGAATTTGCCGACAGCACGGGAGGAATTAGTCACCTCCATGCGTAAGCGATGTGAAACATTATCGCCAGTATCGAGTGCCATGCTCATATCGCGAAGCAGGATGAGCATGAATGGACGTGAGGTCTGTACTCAACATGCTTGCCCTGCTAACGCGATGCGGTTGTCAGTGTTATTCTCGACTATTTAGAGCGATCAAGAAACACGATGTGAGAGGGATTCCCGACGGGGACATATTGATCAGTAAATTTCAGTTTGCCAGTGTCGCGATTGACTCGGAAGATCGTTACAGCGTCTGCCCGTTGATTTCCGCAGTAGAGAAACTGACCAGTCGGATCAAAGCTAAAGCTTCGAGGATAATTTCCACGTGTCCATTCCTCTCCCACGAAGGAGAGTTCGCCGGTTGGTCCAACAGCAAAAACTCCAATGCTATCGTGGAGACGATTTCCCGCGTAGACAAACTTTCCGTCATTTGAAACTAGTATCTCGGAGCAAAAGTTACTGCCCTGGAAACCGGGAGGAAGTGAAGAGATCGTTTGTCGTTCACTGAGTCTCCCCTTCTCTGAATCGTAATCGAACAAGACGATTGTCGAACCTTCTTCCTGAAGCGAATAGAACCATTCACCGTTCGGATGGAAGTGGAAATGACGTGGTCCATCTCCAGGAGGCAGTGAGACGCTTGCGGGCTGATTGGGAGTCAAAGTGCTGGTCTTTTCGTCGAATTTCCATACGAAGATTTTGTCCAGCCCCAGGTCGACATGGAAGACAAAATTCCCGGTCGGGTCAGCTTGAATCATGTGAGCATGAGTCCGGTCGTGACCACTAATTGCATAACTTCCGTGCGGAGCGTTGGTCGCTGTCGTTGGACCAATCTCGCCGGAATCGGATTTCACATCAGTCGCTTTCCCTAGCTGACCGTCGTCAAGGATCGGAAGCACAGCGACCGAACCCCCAAAATAGTTTGCCACGAAAAGATGATCTCCCGAAGGATGAATGCTGACATAAGTCGGACCAGCGCCCCCAGAGGGAACAGTATTCAGCAGTCTGAGTTGTCCATCCGGTTGAATGCTAAACGCACTCACTGAACCATGGTTGTTTTCGCCAACGCGATCGGTTTCGTTTGCGGAGTAGAGTCGCGTTCCATCTGAACTGATCACCAGACAGCTCGGGCTGGTTCCCATTTCGACAATCCCCGCCGGAGACATCGCACCTGTCTTTCGATTTACATGAAAGAGATGAATTCCTTTTCCGTTCCCAGGTGGTAAGTCGACCTGAGTTGGTAGCGTGTCTTGAAGCGGAGCACTGAAAGTTCCGACATAAGCGATAAGTGGTCCATCGCTGTCGGCAGCATAAACAGGATTTGAAAGAATCACTAATGTTTGCACCGTGAGCAGGACAAGTAGCACCTTTAGGAACGGATGATTGGACATGCAGGTTTGTTTCATGATGGATTCAGAGAGTTGATTGATTAGGGTGAGCACGCAAACAAATAGACTACAATCAGAAACTCATAATTGCGAATAACTGCCATGTCTCTTAATCAACTTGTTCAACCTTTTATGACAATATGACATCATCACTGGCAGAGCACGAGATGATCTCGCTAATGTGTATTGCCTGCCGTGTGACCTGTGTGGTCGCTGCTGACTGATTCCTTCTGACCCGCCTTTTGGAGATTCATTCCATGCGTTGCTTGCTGATTCTGTTAACGACTCTCTCCCTCAGTTCCACTTGTCCTGCCGAAGAACTTCAAACTCAACTCAATCTGTCTTATGGTCCTCATGCTCGTAACGTGCTTGATTTCTACCCAGCGAAGTCCGCGACTCCAACACCGGTTGTGCTCTATATTCATGGCGGCGGATGGCGTGGTGGTGACAAGAAAACGAATCCCAAAGCATTCCTGAGTAAAGGGATTTCGGTGATCGCGATTAACTATCGCTACGTACAGAACGGGGCAGAGGAAAACGTCGAACCTCCGGTTAAAGCTCCGCTGGGAGACGCTGCCCGAGCTTTACAGTTCATCCGTTCCAAAGCACAAGAGTGGAACCTTGATAAGACAAAAATTGGAGCAACAGGTGGTTCAGCTGGTGCTTGTACTTCCTTATGGCTTGCTTTTCATGATGATTTGGCAGACCCAAATAGTGATGACCCCATCGCACGCGAATCAACACGCCTCTCTTGTGCAGCTGTCAACGGAGCACAGGTTTCTCTCGATCCCAAAGAGTTACGTGAATGGATGCCGAACTACGGTTATGGCGCCCACGCCTTCGGCTTAAAGAACTTTCAAAGTCTCATCGACAAACGTGAAGAAGTTCTTCCCTGGATTAAAGAATACTCACCGATTGAGCATGTCTCGAAAGACGATCCACCAATCGCTTTGTTCTACGGTGGAGAGGTTCCCGTTGTGGGAGCATCTCCCAAAGACCCGACTCACTCAGGAATCATGGGAGTCAAACTCGCTGAAAGACTTGAAGCGACCGGCGTCGATGTGGTGCTTGTTCATTCTGGTATCAAGAAGCCAAAATTCCGAAACTCAACCGAATACCTGATCGATCAACTTTCTAAATAGTCTCCAAGGCATTTTCACTCCACACGTAAATAGCTTGATCAAATTCCGACACCGGCGAAAATGTATGATCCCGCAATCTAAGTTCTTGATATTAAGTCTCGCAGGGTGCGTGAAGCGATCAACGGAACGCATCTTGTTGGACTCCCAATGCGGTGCGTTATCCCCTTCCTATTCTTTTTCCAAACAATCATGGTACTTCCACGACGAATTCGCCCGCTCACATCTTCGGAACTCAAGCATCTGACCATTGAGCGCCTCATCGCATATCGAAAACAGGCGCTTTGCCTTGAAAATTCGCTGAAGGAATCGGACTATACAGACATCGTGGATTCACTGGACGAGAGTTTCATCTGGTTCAAAGACGATCCTCGCTGGGCGCCTCTCTATCAATTGATTCTCGATGAACTGAATTTGAAGCAGAGCTTGAACTCCCCCGAATGAAAAACGCTGCCATGGATCTCGAAAAGTTGTTTACTGAAGTGTACATCCTCCATTGTATTGGAGAACTTGATTCTAAAACGTCTGAGCGATTGATGAAACAGTGTGCTGCTTTTTCTTACGATGGAGTTGACGATGCGATTCGTGATTTCGAGCAGTCGGAATCAATCACGATTGCACTTGTTGAATGGGTCAAATCAGCATGGGAAGAATCTCAGGACCTAACTCCGAAACAGTTTGTCAGAAGCATCTTCGATGATTTTCGGGCGTCAATAGAATAATGGCTGATCATCGCGTCTTTGCTAAACTTCGGTCACTTTTATTCGTGGCGATCCCTGCCGTGTTGAAAGGTTCGGATATCGGCGAGCCGATCACAATTCTGCGTCTCAATTACTATGACAGCCATGCACCGTGCGCTTACCTGGACTTCCGGTGTCTCTCCAATTCCACTTGTGATGCAATCGTCGCCAAGCGTGGTGCTGCTGCTTTTGATTGGCTCTGGGGATCAGGCGAAGAATGTGGGAAACGGTTGCGAATTTCTCTTCCCTCTGACCCAGAAAATTCCTCTGATAAGTCAGATCTCGCTGCCTGCTTTCGTAAAGTCTATCGGTTGCTGAGCAACGAGAGAAAGTTCATGCCTCAATACCGACGATGCCTACAGGCTGTTGCATACGAATTGAATCAATTTGACTGGACCGCGACACTCAGTGTGACGGATGGCTTTGTCATCGTCCCTGCCGATGGTTCGATGTATTTTTGTGATGACGAATCCGAAATAGTCTGTTCGGTACCTCCTGAGAAGTTGACATTTTATCTTGATCGAGGTTATTTATCAGCGATCGACCTACAACGTGGCGAGCAAAGCGGTTCACTCAAGCGGCGGTGGTGGCGTTTTGGGTAATTGAAACCGTGTTGCAGTCCTCAACGAAAAGTCGTCAATGGAAATTTATCATAAATGAAATCGATGACAGCCAAGTCGTATAATGAGATAGCCTCTTTAGGCGTATCCCAGCCATCGCGTAGTACCAGGACAACCGATCAGCTCCCAACGAAACGACAAATTGATAATTGCGAATCGAGTGTGCATTCGAAGGTATGAGAAGCGTACCCGACGGTGCTCCGGTCAGAACATCAACATTTCAGAAGGGACTCCACTCGCTAATTTGTGGTTGACGTAGCCGAGCAGGGTCCGTCCTGCGGAGCTGTTCAAATCTCAGTCCCGTTCCTGGGCTGCACTAATTCGCTCAGGCGTATGCGTCGCTTCGTAATCATCCCAAAGTCTTCTTCTTCGCCTTTTGTAGACAGTTGAAAACTTCATAGTATACGGATTGGTTTTTAAAGGCAGACCTGGGCTCGAATTCTGCCTTGCACAGCTTGAGTCCTGCACAGTTTGAGACCTATCAAAGCGAGCCAAATTGGCGAATCCATTTGGGGCGGAAGATAGCAGTTTGTAGCTAAACGATTTAGGATGATGCTAACAGAATTGGTAGAATGAACTGAAGGAGAACATGCGTGTTCAATCAACAATCAGGTATTGCCGTTATATCTTTTCTTTGTCTTGCCAATTACACAGTAGCTGCCACGATTGAGGTACCCAAGGATCACTCTAAGATCCAGGCTGCGATAGACGCTGCACAAGACGGGGATGTTATTCTCGTTGCTGCCGGAACGTATCACGAGCGAATCGATCTAAAGTCGGGGATCACGGTCAAGAGTGCGGGAGACGATGCCCCGGGCAAGTTGGGGCTCAAGCGGGCTGAAGCGACGATCATTGATGGGGGAGGGGAGGGAAGCAAAGCTGGAGTCACTATGGCGGAACGATCGACTCTTGACGGGCTGACGATCACCAACATTGGGGTGTATGACGACGAGAAGTGGAATCATCACCACAAGTCGCATGGCAATGAGCAAAGCCACGCACACATCGGTGAACCGGGCGTGGCAGGTGTCAGCATTGAGGGTGTCAACTGCACGGTTACGAACAATATTGTGCATCACATTGGCTATACCGGAATTGCCATACAGCGGGTTGGTGAGAAACCCTGTTCACCGCACATCTACAAGAATGTCTGCTACCGCAACATGGGGGGCGGGATCGGCTCGATGAAAGGCTCTACCGCTGTGATCGAAGAGAACATTTGCTTCCATAATTTTTACGCTGGCATCGGTCACGACAATGCGAGCCCGACAGTGATCAGCAACACCTGTTACGAAAACATTCGTGCCGGAATCGGTGTCAGCGAAGGGTCGTGTGCGATTGTGCGAGGGAACCGTTGCTATCACAACCGCCGCGCCGGGATTGGTATCAGAACCGACAACACAACCCGCCCGCTCATCGAAGGGAATGACTGCTACGAGAACGACATGGCCGGGATCGGGACCGATGAAGGAGCCGCTCCCACCTTGCGGGGCAATCGCTGCTACCGAAATAAGCTTGCTGGTATCGGAGTTCGTGAACATTCGCATGCGACGATCATCAACAACGAATGTTACGAAAACGGCAAAGCAGGCATCGGACAGGAAAGCAATTCGGTCACGATCCTGATTGGGAACTATTCTCACCATAACAAGGCCTCGGGGATCGGCTTTGCTGCCTGCGATTCGGGAGAGTCAACGCTGATCAACAACCGAGTGATCGACAACGCGCTCGTTGCGATTGGTATCTTAAAAGGCTGGAATGTGACGCTGACTGATAATGAGCTTTCCCGCGAAGGGGGGCTGCCTCCGATTGTGATGCTCGCTGAAGGAGCCGAGGCAACTTTCTCTAACAATGTCATCCGCGGAAGCGGGGTCGCCGGTATTCGTGTCGGCGGAAAACTTCGAGCAGAAAGTAATCAGTTCGTCGGTACTTCCCTTCGCAAAGTCGGTCCGCCAAACTTCGCCGTCTGGGGATTGAAAGGGGCGAATATCTCGCTGGAGAACAATCACATGGACACTTGGCGACATGCTCTGCACGCAACCGAAGCCGACGTGACCGCTGTTGGCAACAAAATCACCAACTTCCACCGTTCAGCAATCGTCATTCAAAATTCACGGAATCCTGCCAACGCTTATGGAAACGTGGCGGTGAGTGCGAATTCCAAAGACAACGTCGTCACCATCGAAGGTCTACAGGGAGTGGTGAATAACAACATTTTGCGCAATGAGGAACCGGATAATCGACTCCTTCCCCAGTAACGTAGCGACGGTCTTGGAATTCAAGACCCGCAGGGTGGTGAAGCAATTCATTGATGAAATGGTGGGTTACGTTCTCGGTGTATCCGATGAAGAACTGTTGATTTTGATTCACGAATTATTGAGTAACTCACCTTTCAATTGGATCGACGAACTCCACCACCTACGGCACTGAAATTTTGTTGGCGACTAATGTCACGTCTCTTTCTATTCTTGAATGTTCTTTTAATCAGCGGGTGTGCGAATTATTCTCTTCTTTCTCCAACTGCTCGATCCATCAGGACATCAGATTTAGTTGGCGAATGGTATTATCAGCCCCACTCTTCAAGTAACCCAAGTGTGAGCTTGAGACTCGATGCTGACTCAATTTTTAAGCAAACTGTGCAAGTCGCCGGAGAGTCTATTGTTCAATCGGGCACTTGGAGCATCAATGGAACCGACATTTTGCTTACGGAGTTCAACGGGTGGGAAGCCTCGAATTTACTCTGGTGTGTTATCGATCAAAATGAATCTCCGTCTGGTTTCGCTATACTCGGGGGTGACAATGACCCAGACCTGTGGGTAGTTTTAGAATGGGTGCGATAACATCACATCGTGTGGTATCGTCCGACCAGCCAGATAAGATGCGTTACGCTTTATTCGACACACAAGACGATTTCTGATTCCAAACAGATTCAAATTCTTGTTGTGGAATGTCGGTAGGCTCAAATTGAGGATCGGATTCGATTACTTCGATAGTTGGGAGAGGTTCGATTCCTAACTGTGTCCCATTGGTCGAATGATTGGCGTCAGCCATTCCGTTACTTCCATTACGAAAGATTTCAATTTTGCGAGTTTCCATTCGATTATCATCTAATTCTGAATAGAGCAAAATTGGATCATCTTCTGAATCATGAATCCATATACATTTTAAGTAGTTCATTTGAATAGATCGCTAGTTCGAAACGTTCTTCCCAATACAATAAAGATTCTCCGCCGTTCTCAATAATAGTCGACCATCCACCATGGCGGGTGTCGACATACTTAGCCCTTTGGTTTCCAACTTGTTGGTGTGGAGGAGTTTGAATTCTTTGCCGGCTTGGAAGACGTAGGTTTCGCCGAACTCGTTGAGGCAGTAGATCATATCATTGGCTGCCCAGGGGGAGGCGGTGAATGCTTGGCTGGGGAGGCGTTTTCTGCCGTAGATTTCTTCGCCGGTTTTGGCATTGAAGGAGGTAAGGAATCCACGGTCCTGCAAAACATACAGCTGGTCTTTGTAAACAAGTGTTGAAGGGTTGTAGGGAGCCTCTTGCTTTTGACACCACGCGATGAACTCGTTTGATGTCTCTTTGTCGCTGAGTGAAATATTTCCTTTCGCACCTGGCTTCAATGCGAAGATCGGCTTCTTCTTATCGAGGACATATCCGGAACTGACGTAGAGTAAATCGTGAGCAGTGTAGGGGGTTGCGATGGTGATGCTTGAACAGCCACCGAATTCGTAGAGCAATTTTCCATCGAGATCGTAAGAGCGAATCTTGCCTGTGCCGGGGGTGATGATTTCGGTTCGTAACTTGTTCTGCCAGATAAATGGTGTTGCCCAGTTGCTGCCTTCTGCGCGGTTCTTTCTCCAGATTTCTTCGCCACTCTTTTTATCAATCGCTGCGATGTAGGATTGCTCTTCGGTGTCGCTGACGAAGTAGAGTCGGTCTCCATGTAGCACTGGCGAGGCAGCGGTTCCCCAGTCGTAGCGAGTTTTGCAGGGCGGTAATTCTTTCGACCAGACAAGTTCTCCAGATTTTGAAACGCAATACAATCCAACATCACCGAACAGAGCATAGATATGTTCACCATCAGTGACTGGTGTTTCAGATGCGTAGCTGTTCTTGATATGGCGAGGTGTCGCCGGTTTTCCTTTGTGCAGAGTCTTCTTCCAAAGTGGTTTGCCATCCGAGAGTTGGAAGCACTGTAGGTTCCATTCATGAACCGACTCTTCTGGCTTCTTTCTATCACCGCCGAAGTAGAGACCTGGCTTGGCATCTTCAGGTTTGCCGTCGAGTTGTGTGACTGTCGTCACATAAACATGATTTCCAAAAGTAATTGGAGACGACCAGCCTCGCCCGGAAATCGGTTGCTTCCACAGGATGTTTTCCGTCTCACTCCAACGAACTGGGAGCGAGGGGTTATCGGAAACTCCACGTGCATCTGCACCGCGAAATTGAGGGGAATCTTCCGCGAAAGTGCAGTCTATTGAACTCCCGCAGCAGATCAGAAACAAGGTTGCGAAGAAATACGAAGAGAGTAGTTTTGGGAATGCGAGCATCGAAGAATTCCGAGTTGATTATTTTCATTGTTGGAATTGAAAGACCACTATTCCTCTGATCAGAATTGACTAGAAGTTTGTTCATTGCGGTCAGTTAGATTGTAACGACAAAAGACCCGTACATCATGTAAGCCATGAGACGTGACGACGTAGGACTTTCAAGAATGGGCTTGCCTTATGAATCAACGAGTGCGAATATATGTGCAGCGAAAGCTGTCCTCCTACGATCCTACCTAACTCTTCCACTATTCTTATGTCGTATCAAGCCGTACGTGCCATATCGTTGATGTCTGTTTTTCTGTCACTATACATGTGTCAGTCAGTCAGTGCGGGAGATGTTCCTGGTCCAGATTCTAAAATCTCCGAGGTCATTGATTATTACGTCGGTGGAAAATTGCAATCAGAGTCAATCGTTGCAGCTCGGCTCATTGATGATCTCGCTTTTTTAAGACGGCTTTCGTTGGACCTCGCTGGTCGTGTTCCGACTGTTCAAGAACAAGCAGACTACATGGCACTTCCCGAATCGGAAAGGCGTGAGAAACTCGTTGAGCTGTTGGTCTCGCAGTCAGACTTTGCGTTCCATCAAGCAAATGAGATTGATCTGCTGTTGCTTGCTCGGTTAAAGAAGGACAACGATTGGCGTGAGTTCTTGCTACAAGCTGCCAAGGAAAACCGAAGCTGGGAAACAATCTTCAAGCAGGTGATGACGCCGGAGGTTGAATGTCCAGACCAGGTTGGCCCCGCCGCGTTTCTGCGTGAAAGAATCCGCGAACTCGATGATTTAACGAACGATACAGCCATTCTGTTCTTCGGTGTCAACATTAGTTGCGCGAAGTGCCATGACCATCCATTGGTCGCGGACTGGGAGCAGGACCATTATTTCGGGATGTCCTCATTCTTCAAAAGAACTTATCAAACCAAAGCGAGAATGGTCGCTGAAGATTTCCAGGGAGATGTGAAGTTCACGAACATTCTTGGTGAAGAGATACAAGCAGAGTTTATGTTCCTGAGTAATGTTTCGGTCAGCGAAGAGAAGATTGAACTCGCAGAGGATGAGAGGAAGAAACTTGAGGAAGCAGTCAAACAAGCAAAGAATGATGAGAAGGTTTCCGCCCCGGAAGTTTCATTCAGTCCCCGGACAAAGTTTGTAGATCTCGCACTCTCGCAAGACAAACAGAATTTTTTTGCACGCAACATCGTGAATCGAACATGGGCGAGACTGATCGGGTATGGACTGGTCATGCCGCTCGACCAAATGCACTCCGACAATCCCGCGAGTCATCCGGAATTAATGGACTGGCTCGTCAATGATTTAAAGACTCACAATTATGACCTCAAGAGATTGATATCAGGTATCGTCATCAGCGAGACTTATGCAAGATCGTGCCGTTGGATTTCAGAAGATGAATTGCCAACACCTTCATTGTTTGCCACGGGAACTGTTCGCCCTCTGAATCCGCGTCAGCTAGCGTTATCTTTAATTATCGCGACATCGAATTCGGAGAGACTTCCGGGGTTTGAAAAACCAGATGATTGGGAGAAGCAAAGAACAGATTTCGAGAATCGGTCCTCTGGATTCGCAGACCTCTTTCCAATTCCTGACGTCGGTTTTCAGGTGGGGACTGATGAGGCACTTCTCTTCAGTAATAGCGATCGCTTTGCGAATGAATTCCTAAGAACGTCAGATGATC
>ERZ887942.736-NODE-736-length-25110-cov-47.730912_pt1 | contig 25110 bp, 15 predicted proteins | sample MGYA00521099_ERZ887942 | MGnify/ENA primary metagenome ERZ887942 (study PRJEB32303, sample SAMEA104408605) | aquatic metagenome | biome: Brackish water; feature: Pelagic; material: water | place: Baltic Sea | collected 2014-06-07T06:48:00 | depth 16,251 m ...
TCAACCGGCGGTTCAACCGGCGGTTCGCCGGTTACCGGAATGTTGGCGACTTGCAATATTGAATCGTTAAACTGAATGCGTTCGACATTCTTCAGTTGATTCGTGTTGATCTGTCCATTTAGTCCAGGGCCTTCAATGACCACAACCCCATCTGCATACTTCACAACAGAAAATTGAAACTGGTTGCCTTCATAAATCACGAAGGTGTCTGTGCCAGTTCCGCCGTCGATCGTGTTATTTCCGATGGGAGCATAGATCTCATCATCACCGCCAAACGCCTGAATATCGTTGTCGGATTCATCCCCCGAGATCCATTCTCCGGCATCCGTTCCATTGATAGATACGGACATCAGAACCATTGGTTCCAGAGACTCAATACGAACGACCTCAGAACGAGTGATGTGAGATGGCATTGCGAACCTTGTCTTCATGCTCAAAATATCGGCCAGCCGCAGCCTGACCAGATGGAATCAACGAATGGGCCTCTCCCTTTTCGTGAATGGAAAACTATGAAGCTCAACAGGCAGCTTCGCAAGACGCATATCAGCGAACGACAGCAAACCAGCTGTTGCGAATTCGCAACATAACATCGCACGGCGAGAATCAGATCTTCGCTGATGAGTCGCAGTAGGAATTCAACGATGCTGCCGTTACGCAACAAACAAAATTACACAAGCACGCTGTTACGTCTGCGAGCGAGGCCGTAGCAGAACATATCTGCGAAGCCAACACCAACGACAAACTTTTCACAGACCGCTTCCCGCTTTCGGTCACTCAATACTCGCCGCAATGTTCAGCGTTACTTCCGAGCGACCTTTTTTGTCGACGCCTTTCGAACAGGTTGTTCAGCTTTACTGCTGACACTTTTTCCCTTAGCGGGCGATGGCTTGACGACGGACATCTTCTTTTTCTTAACAACAGTAGCGGTTGCCTCAACCGGCTTTATTTGCCCTTGCTTCGTCGCGGCGGTTTTAGTGGCCGGCTTCTCTTTAGCCGCTTGCTTTTTAGCTGCCCTTTTCTTTGCAGGCTTTTTCTTTGCTGCTTGCTTCTTGGTGGATGACCGTTTCTTTGAAACGACGGGCTTGGGTGTTGCCGCAACTGAATCCAGTTCAATGCCAAACATTGCACCAAGATCTGCGTCGGCGAAATCCCCCGATGCTGTTCCGAAGGCGTTGTCTAAGTTTTCTGAAGCTACTGCTTCGCCAATTAGTTCTGTGTGATCAACACCGCGTAACAGAAACAACAGTTGCGGCTCCTGATCAAGTCGAGCACCAATTCCATACAGCACAGCAGCCAGGTGTTTGCACAACCGAGCACCATCCGGACAGCTGCAATCCATAGAAATTTCTCTGGGCGACGGGAACAGGCCGTTCTTTTTGTCAGTCAGTCGGTGCATCACACCGTCTGACAGCTTGCCGCCAAGTAAATCCAGCAGTGATTCAATGGAAGAACTGCAATCAGTGCGAATACTCTTCCAGTGGGCAGGCTTCAGTGGACTAATGCTGATGTCGATCTGGTACGTGTCGGATCCGCCCACGACTGCTGAGATGTTTCCAGCTGTAATGTGAAGGTCAACAACGGAGCCATTGCGAACATACGTGCGTCCGCGCGGAAGCCGATTGGAATAGTCGCTGTAACTTTCCAGATGCTTGCACCAGGACTGCCCCCAGAACGTTTTGGCAATCTTATTGCCCTTAATTTCGATAGGGCTCCGAGCTCTGCCTTTACCCTCTAATATCTCGTCTGCGAATTCAACAGCGTTTGCAATCCGCTGAGACACTGGAATATAGTCTTGAAAATAGTCGTCATATCCCCAGCGCATCGTTTCATTCCCCGTATGTCAGTGACTGAATTGGTGCTTGCCTGGTCACACCTGCTGCTTTATTTGCCGGGCTACTCCAGCAAAGGAAATGCTTGCATCGCAACCGCCTTCTAAAATCGTCAATCGTCAATTTGGGCTCGAGCCAAGTCAATCGCCACAAAGTTCAACAACTCCTGATCGCTCATTTCCGTCAACTTCGCTTCTGCTCCGCCATCCAAAATCCGATCTGCCAATTCTTGTTTGTCCCGGATCATCTTGTCAATTCGCTCTTCCACAGTTCCCTGACAAACGAACTTGTGAACCAGCACGTTTCGTTTTTGACCAATCCGGAATGCTCGATCGGTTGCCTGGTTTTCCACTGCAGGATTCCACCAGCGGTCGAAGTGAACCACGTGAGACGCCGCCGTAAGATTAAGGCCGGTCCCTCCCGCTTTCACGGAGATCACGAAAAAGGGTGGACCGTCGTCCGCCTGAAACTGGCTCACCAGCTGCTTCCGTTTCTTCACAGGAATGCCTCCATGAAGAACCAGCCCGGGCCGGCCAAACACGGTTTCCAGAAATTCCGCCAGAGGTTCCGTAAGTGACTGAAACTGCGTGAAGATCAACATTCGCTCCTGACGCTCTTTGACTGGTTCACAAACCTGCTGCAACCGCTGCAGCTTACCGCTGTCCTGGACCGAAAATTCGGACTGCCCCAAATACTGCGACGGATGATTGCAGATCTGTTTCAATTGCATCAGCGTAGACAGCACGATACCGCGTCGTTGGATGCCATCTGCGTCTTTAAGATGCTTGGCAAGGTCATTCAACGTGCTTTGATAAAGCGTGGCCTGCTTCTTTGACAACCCGCAATCGACACGCACTTCCAGTTTATCTGGCAGGTCCGGAACAATTTCAGGATCCGTTTTCATTCTTCTTAGAATATACGGTCGCACCAGTTTTCGCAGGCCACCATAAGCGTTTGCGTCCTTGCGTTCCTGAAGCCGTTTGACAAACGACTTAAACTGAGCCGCCGAACCCAACAGCCCCGGACAACAGAATTCGAAAAGCGCCCAAAGTTCGCCAAGATGATTTTCCACAGGCGTTCCCGACAACGCGATACGTCCCGATGACTTAAACTGGCGAATAGCTTTCGCCTGAGATGACGAGGCATTTTTGATGGCCTGAGCTTCATCAAGCACCACCAATCGCCAATCCACTGTTGCCAGCCAATCAAGTTTGCGAGCCAGACCGTATGTCGTTACCACAACATCATAGCTGCTCAAATACTTATCCGGATTCTTGGCGATCTGATCCAACGTTGCCGCGTCCGTTTCTGATCGGTGTGCATACAACACAGACAAATTGGAAGCAAAACGTTCGAATTCGGCTTTCCAGTTACCGACCAACGATGCCGGCATTACCAGCAGACTTGGCGTTGTCTTGCGTTTGCGATTGCTTGACGATTCGCGTTTCAACAGAAGCAGCAGGTCAATCACCTGAATTGTTTTGCCAAGCCCCATGTCGTCGGCAAGGCAGGCTCCCAATCCTAGTTTTGTCATAAACCACAGCCAACGCACTCCGTCTTTTTGATAGGGACGAAGTGTTGCGTTCAGCTCTATCCCCGGTTCGCAATCGACGATACCAGCTGGGTTGCGAAGCTGCTGCAAGGTCTCATTCAGCCAACTTCCAGACGTTACACGCGTCCATCCGGAGACTTCGGCGCTGGCGGCATCTTTACCAAGCGAAACGCCAGACAGCATTCTCATGCCCTGAATAAAATCGACTCCGCCACCAAACTCACGTTCCACATCGGTCCAGTGTTTCAATGCCTGCTTAAGCTTTTCCTGATCAACCTCAACCCATTTGCCTTTTAACAACGCCAGGCCGTCTGTCGCCTGCAGAATCTGGGCTCGCTCCGCGGCCGTTAACGGTTCTCCATTCAGAGCCAGTGAAACAGAAAAGTCGAGTATCCCGTCGATGCCAACCTGACTGCCATCCTTCTGCCCAATTTTCACCTGCACTTCGGGCCGGTTTGCCTGTCGCTTTTTCCACCAGTCAGGAAGTCGAACGACCAGGCCGGCCGCTTCCATGGATGGCACGGCTGTCAAAATTCGGTGTGCCTGGTTTATGGAAATAGCATGAGGCTGAAACAATTGCCGCGAATCCAGCATTTCACGAACCACCGCAACATCCTTTGAAGCAGTGACCACTGGACTCAACAAAGCCGCTAGCTGCTCCTGTTTTTTGTCCCCCGCATACTGTTTTAATGCTTCACCCAATGGAAGATGTTGAAGTTTTGATTTCGCCGACATGCGATGCGCATAGGTGGCCATAAACGCAAACGGACGATTTTCGTCTCGCTTGTTTTCGGCCAGGTGAAACGTAACTCGCCCCAACAGGTTCCACTGCGGATTCACCGTTTTCAGCCATGCAACCGGGCCACCCGCAAATCCAGTTGCAGTGGACAATGCGAACTGCTGAAGTTCGCTCCAAATGTTTTTCAACACATTGGGTGTAAGATATTCCAGCCCACGCATCGGCGGAGCATCCTGAATCAGTTCAATCAGTGCAAGTTCCTGCGGAGCGGGAATTGATTCAGCCACGTGCTTGCTGGCAGTCAATGCCGCCTGCAATTCTTCTTCACCAAGAGAACAGAGCCGGTGAAAAAACTGCTGCGAGAAATCTCGCCAGAAACCAAAGTCAGCGGGAAGCTCTGTCTGAGGCTTTCCGGAAGCCAGCAACAATAATCCGGCGCTGGCAGATTCCGAAAACGCCTGCTGCAACTGCAGTACAGATTTTTCTGAAAGTTCCACGACGGCCAAATCATCGACGTTGGCGCGCTGAACGATCAAATGTCCGGTGGGAGTGATGACCGGGTGAAGTTTCATTGGCGGGGAATCTGACTTTATGAACGCAACGTAGAAGTAGCCGGCCAAAGTGCCCAGACATTCAAAAACCGGAAAGCGTATCGAATTAAAGAAGCAAATTCGAATGACAACCGAAGCGTCGCACCGCCATTCGGTCATGCCACTTCATCAAGGCGAAAAACGGCTGTGGGACAGTATGTTTGAAGATTTTCACGGATCTTTTACACTGCCTCAAAATCATGGACGAACGTGAATTGATGACAAAACCCAAAGGTAAACAGGCAGAATCCAACAAGCTGCTGGAAACCATCGTTTCCGGTGGGCAGACCGGCGTTGACCGCGCGGCCTTGGACGCTGCGCTGGAAGCTGGTGTGCCAATCGGCGGTTGGTGCCCATTAGGACGTCGTGCTGAACGAGGCTCTATTCCCAAACGCTATCCGTTAAAGGAAACCACAGCGCGATCGTACACCGTTCGCACGGAATTAAACGTGACGGATTCAGATGGCACCTTGATAATTGTGCTGTCAAAGATTTCCAGCGGCACAAAATTGACTCTGGACCTTGCCCGAAAACACCAGAAACCGTTTTTTGTCGTTTACCTTAGGCCGGAAAGCAGCACAAATCTGTTTTCGGATGAGATTTCGCTGACTGAACAGATTGATTCAGTTGTGGACTGGATTCACGAACATAGAATCCGTGTCTTGAACGTCGCGGGGCCTCGCGGCAGTTCTCACAAAGACGTCTATGCCGAATCACGTGAATTTGTGAGCTTAATGCTGCAGCGGCCAGCAGTTGGTTGCTGACTACGATTCGACATGTGCACCTTGTCGAACCGGTCTCACATCCATCATCGCGCAAGATAACGGCAACACGTAGTGCGGCAGAAAAAGGGGAAGCAGTTTTCCCGAAACATCTTGCCGCAACATCGCAAAACACAATTCATCCACGGGTTCTGCCCGCCCCCTAGCTGAAAAAGAAATCTGAGACATGGCTGAACAGTACATCATGACCATTGAGGAGCTGACTCGTCACTACGACGAAAAAGAAGTGCTCAGCAATATCTGGCTGTCGTTTTATCCGGGAGCGAAAATTGGCGTACTGGGAGACAACGGCGCCGGCAAAAGTACGCTGCTGCGAATTATGGCAGGCGACGACAAAGACTATATGGGAACTGTCCGCCCGGCAAAAGGTGTCAAGATCGGCTATTTCCGTCAGGAACCACGCCTTGATCCTGATCAGACCGTTGGCGAATGCATCGAAGAAGCAGTTGCGGAATCTCGAGCGATTCTTGATCGCTTCAACGAACTCAGCATGAAGCTGGGCGAAGACATGTCGCCGGAAGAAATGGACAAGGTACTCAACCAGCAAGCCACCGTTCAGGACCAGATTGAAGCCGCCAACCTGTGGGAACTGGACCGCACGCTGGAAATTGCGGCAGACGCCATGAGACTTCCAGAAGCGGAAGCCGTCATTAAGAATCTTTCCGGGGGCGAAAAGCGGCGAGTTGCAATGTGCCAGCTGCTGTTGATGAATCCAGACATTTTATTGCTGGACGAACCCACAAACCATTTGGACGCAGCTTCCGTGGCGTGGCTGGAAAAATTCCTGCACACGTTTCCTGGAACCGTGGTCGCGATTACTCACGATAGATATTTTCTGGACAACGTTGCCGGCTGGATTCTCGAACTCGACCGAGGCAAGGGGATTCCTTACGAAGGCAACTACACTTCGTGGCTGGAACAAAAACAGAAGCGACTTGAACAGGAAGAACGCAGCGAATCACGTCGACAGAAAGAACTTAAGCGAGAACTGGAATGGGTTCGGATGTCGCCGAAAGCCCGCGCGACAAAAAACAAAGCTCGCATGGAACGTTACCAGGAACTGGCCGCTCAGGAATACGATATTCGCGACGGTGCAGCCCAGATTCAGATCCCAACGTCGCGTCCCCTTGGGCAGAAGGTTGTTATCGCCGACAAGCTATCGAAGTCGTTCGACGGTCGAAAGATTTTCGAAAACATGAGCTTCGATCTGCCTCCAGGCGGAATTGTGGGAATCATCGGCCCGAACGGTGCCGGCAAGACCACCTTGTTCAAGATCATTATGGGGCTGGAACAACCGGACAGCGGTACCATTACCGTCGGCGAGACCGTCGATATCTCTTACGTCGATCAGTCACGCGACGCATTGGATCCGAAAAAATCGGTCTACGAAGAAATTTCCGGAGGTGCGGAAGTTCTGGAAATCGGCAAAGCGAAAATCCACTCTCGCAGTTACTGCGGGCGATTCAACTTTAAGGGTAAAGACCAACAGAAATTTGTCGGCGACCTTTCTGGTGGTGAACGCAACCGAGTACACATGGCCAAGCTGCTGCGTTCCGGCGGCAACCTGCTGCTGCTGGACGAACCAACGAACGACCTGGACATCGAAACTCTGCGAGCATTGGAAGAAGGCCTGTCGTCATTTGGTGGTTGTGCGGTTGTCGTCAGCCACGATCGCTGGTTCCTTGACCGCATCGCGACTCATATTCTGTCGTTCGAAGGTGATGGGTCTGTGGTGTGGTGCGAAGGAAACTACCGCACATATGAACAGCAACGCAAAGAACGCCTGGGCGAAGGTGCGGATGCTCCGGTCGGCGGCAGATTCAAGCCGCTAAGCCGCTGATAGACGGCGACAGCTCTAACTGTTATGCGTACAACAATAACGCGACACTCTTCGGCGCTTGCAAGTGAAGCAGCCAAAGGGTGTCGCTTCTTTTTTGAATTGGGCGAAGACAAACATGACCGCGTTTGGCAAAACAAAAAGCCCGATGTGTTGAACATCGGGCCTGATGGCAAGATCAAGTTTGCGGCTGAACAAAGTTTGCAACATGATGACGCGGTAAGGCAGATGCAGGCGACCTGACAACGCGAACAGCTTCCAGCGGAAACTTCACGTCCGGCATCACTAGCCGCCAACAGCTTCGCGAAACGCAAAGCCATCAAGTCGCACAAGCTCCATAGGCACAGCCGAACCACGTCCGCGGGGAACGGAAAAACCATAGGCAACCACCGCACCTGACGTCAGTTCAGCGACATAAAGGACGCCGTTCGCCGGCTGGTTACCACCGCTGGCTCGAAGCTGAATTGGGCCACCGACCATCGAATACTTTGGCTCTGGTGTAGCAGGATTCACCTGAAAGTCCGCTGCCACGTTTCTTAAATAGGTATATGCAAAACCACCTGTCTGGCTGCTGATCACTCCACCTCGAAGAACGCCCGTCAGGTGGTCCAATACAAACACAGCTTCGCCGTCACCCACGGTTGTCACTGGAACAGTGGCCATTGAAAACTTGTCGTTACTATTTGCCGCGGCCGCATGAATGGTCTGCTGAGGCCGAAGCACCATAAATGCGGCGCCCAGAATAAAGCCAATAACAAGCATCAGGGCTGGAGACGGTTTTAGTGATTTCATTGTCTAACCTTTGTGAGATACAGTGCCGAATGGTGGCGGGAATGGTATTTCGTGTGACACACTGCAAAGATTGTAAGCAGAGCTGCTTGATTTAGCCAGATTGTGGTCAATGATCTGCGACTCTTGAGCCAATTGCTGGCGGAACATCGCAGCTGTGAAGACGCCTGCGGTATTCTGGTTCAGCCAGAATGTCTGGGAAATCTGCATCACCTTCATAGAATGATGCAGAGAAATCTCGCCCGAAATTTTGGAACACGGCAGGCAGTAACTATTTTAACAATGTGTCGAGCATTCTGCTGAATGTTCAGGAATCAGACTTAGCCTGCATCTGCGGCGGAATAAAAACGAACATGTCGAGTAGCAAAGAAAAAAGCGTTTCCACCGCCTGCGTGTGGCAGTCGATTCGTGAAACAGCTCTTCAGCGGCTTAAAAAAGAATCGACGCTGGCCAGCTTTCTGCACGCAACGATTTTGAACCACGAACGCTTTGAAGACGCGGTCAGCTTTCACCTGGCCGGAAAGCTGGATTCGCCATCCTTAACCAACATGCAGGTACGCGAAATTATCGATCAGGCATTAAGCAGCGACCCCGATATCAGCTGTGCGATTAAGGCAGATATTTTTGCTGTTCGAGAACGCGATCCGGCCATCAACTGTTGCCTGGTTCCTCTGCTGTATTTAAAGGGCGTGCATGCTTTAGCAAGCTACAGAATTTCTCACTGGCTATGGCAGGCTGGTCGCGAGCTTCTGGCGTTGCACCTGCAAAACCGAATATCAGAAACCTTCAACGTAGACATTCACCCGGCGGCAAAGATCGGCAAAGGCATTCTGATGGACCACGGCACCGGAGTGGTCATCGGCGAAACGGCAGTTATCGACGATAACGTGTCCATGTTGCATGAAGTGACTCTGGGAGGCACGGGCAAAGAAACAGGCGATCGCCATCCCAAAGTACGGAGCAATGTGCTGATTGGCGCGGGAGCAAAAATTCTTGGCAACGTCGTCATCGGCGAAGGTGCGAAGATTGGGGCAGGCAGTGTTGTACTGACAGACGTACCTGCTCACTGCACATTCGCTGGGGTTCCCGCTGTTCTGGTAGGACGCACCAATTGCGGAGCTCCTTCCATGGAAATGAACCACGGTATCGATATCTAAAACCGCCTCGTTTGAATCGTCATCGACTGTTTGCTTCGGCAGTAAAACCTGCTGAAGCGAACGTGCTAATGAACGCTTGCAAACACGTCGCCACGCTCCTGTTTGAAATCTTTAAGACGTACACTGCACCAGAATACATCCATGCCCGTTGACCTTCTGAAATCTGCCCGATGGCAAGCCACTGATCTTGGGCTACCCATGCCTGATGAGGTACACGCCGTTTCTGCGTGCCTGCCAACGTGGGATCACAACATCGGCTATGAAGAAGCTGACCCAACTGTCATTTCGGCTCTGCAGGCCGCCTATCCGCGATTCTGCCTGCACCCGCTTATCACGGAATTATGCGGCAAATCGATTGACAGCAACGAATTCGCCGGACTTCCCTTTGCCAGCCATAAAGCGGCTGAACGAGCGTTAAATTACGTTCAGTTCTATGGTGTTCGGGAAGCGAAGCTTGCTCCTCTACCAAAGCAATCCGCCTGTGGAGTTGCGGTTCCGCGGACACAGTTTGGACTCCTGAAGCAGTATTGGCAGCATGCGGGAGAAAACGTGTCTTCTCGCGTTGCTGAACTGATTCTTCAAGGGAAGTCAGCCAACTGCGGCCCCACAGCAGCTCGCTCTGCAGTAAAAAGCAAAGTGGCCCAGCTTCAAAATGCAGGCGATCACGATGTGTTTCTGTTCCCCTCCGGAATGGCAGCCATCGCCTGCGCATACAGAACTGTCCAGCGGCATCAATCAGGAAGCACGTGTCAATTCGGTTTTCCGTATGTCGATACGCTGAAGCTGCAGGAACGCTTACCAAATGCAAAACGTTCGTTCTTCCCCATTGGCAGCGACAACGATCTTGCTGAACTTCAGCGACAATGTCTCAGTAGCCCGCCGGTGGCAGTATTTTGTGAAGTGCCAACCAACCCACTGTTGGTAATTCCGGACATCCGACGACTGCGCGAACTGGCGGATGAATTTGGATTTCTGCTGATAATCGATGATACGCTGGGAGCATGCTGCAACCTGAACGTACTTCCATTCGCAGACCTCGCCGTTACCAGCCTGACCAAGTTTTTCAGTGGCTATGGAAACGTGCTGGCAGGATCTCTGGTTGTCAATCCGGAAGGTCGACACTCAGAAAAACTGCGAAATTTGATTTCTGGCGACTTTGAGGAACTGCTGGCTGATTGCGATGTGGAAGTGCTGCACCGCAATTCTCAGGATCTGCACCAAAGAATGGCGGCCATCAACAGTAATGCAGGCCAACTGGTTCAGTTTCTGCGACAACATTCTGCCATTGATCAGGTGTTTTATCCCGACAGACAGTCAGACAAGTATCATGCCGTAGCAAAACCGGACGGCGGTGGCGGTGGACTGCTGTCAATTGTCCTGAAGAAACCAGAACAGACCACTCCCCAGGTCTTTGACAGGCTGGAAGTTTGCAAGGGACCAAATCTGGGCACAAACTTTACACTCTGCTGTCCCTATACAATTCTCGCTCACTACACAGAATTGGATTTTGCCGAACAATGCGGAGTCTCTCGCTGGCTACTGCGAATCAGCGTCGGCACCGAACCCGTCGCTGAACTAATTCGGCGGTTTGAACGTGCATTCGGTAGTTAGCCTGCTGCGTTGTAAGTCACGTAAAATGCCAACGTAACCAAGCTACGTATTATTGATAAATAAGTCCTGGAGACTGTACGTCCACACACTGGGCTTGTGAGTTTGTGTTAACAATCACACGTCGCCAAGTGTCTTAAGAGAATCGCCGAGCAACTGGTCGATCATTTCGGCCCAAACGGCATCAGGAGTTGTTTGTTGCTGACTCTGCACCAACACCGCCACCTGGTTTTCAGCAGGACGTTCAGATTCTGCAGCAACTGTTGGCTCCGTCGCCGAATCTTGCTGTGCCATTTCAGCCGGCACCACTTTGTTAGCTGTGAATTCAGGCGCGTTGATACCTGCCAGTTGAATCTCCAGTTCAACCGCTCGACCATTAATCCCAATTTCACCTTCTGATTCAACTTCCGCGTTTGCCGAAGTACTGGCAATCGTGAAGTCGATCCCGGAACTCCAGGTTCCTGGTGTTCCACCCGAGTGTATAGCCCGCACCCATGCTCGATAATTTCCCGCTGGCAACTGCGAGGCTGGTGTGAAGGAAATATCTGTGAGCGAGGTTTCGTAAATAAACTTATTGGTCCCTGTTGATTGATTGTTCACCCAAAGTTCGTACCGGATGGCACCAGAGACGGTCGTCCATGCGAACAACGCATTGGCGGCGGCTGTTGATGCCCCCGGAAGTGGACTTACCATCGTGGCATTGCTGGCGGCCAGAATTGTCAGATTGAAGTCCGAACTCCAGGATGACAGTGTTCCCGCCCCATTCACGCTGCGCACTCGAACTCGGTAAAGCCCTGGAACAAGCGGGTTGGTTGGTCGGAACGTAGTCGTCGTGATTCCCTGAGCAGTCATGAAGGCCGTTTGAGAATTCGTTACGTCATCAATTTCAATCTGGTAAGAAGCAGCGTCAGTAACTGCGGTCCATGTAATCGTGGGTACGGAATTCGTCGTATTGTGGACGGGGGCGGTAATTGCCGGCGTTGAGTTCGTTTCCTGAATTGTAAATTTCCGGGCGAAGGTCCAACTGCTCACCGGCGAGGCTCCGTTGTATGCTCGCACCCACACGCGATAATTCCCCGGCAGCATGGCCGACTGGGGCGTAAACGATGGTGACTGCACGTTGTTCTGCAGAATCGTTGCGTTAATTGCCCGTGTGTCGTCGTTCACCCAAACTATATAGCGTGTTGCAGTATCGACCGATGTCCACGAAATTGTTGGTCGAGTTGAATCGGTTTGAGCAGCTGGAGAATAGAGTTCAATCGCCCCAGTGGATGTCGCAAGATTAAAGCTTCGATTCGCTGTCCCCAGCAAAGCCGTCCCGTTGTACGCTCGCACCGTTGAGGCGTATCCGCTGACGGCCGCAAGAGATTCCTCCAGAGAAAAAGTATTGTCTGTAATGAACTGCTGCGTTTGAAGCAGTGTGCCGTTCAGCCTGATATCCAATTCATAGTGGCTGGCCCCGGAAACGGTGCTCCACACAAACGTTGGCGCCGTATTAAGAGATAAATCCACCGGTGCCCAAATTGTCGGAACGGCAATGGAATCGGCCACAGTGAATTCCAGTGGAGTGCTCCACGTTCCAATCGCCGTGGTGCCATTGAATGCTCGCACCCACGCACGATACGACGATGACGGCAACGCGTCGGTTGCGGCAAACACGGTATCCGTCAGCCCGGAACTATGGATGACTCGAGCAATTCCGTTCACAACATCGTCAACCCAAAGTTCGTAACGATTCGCTCCCGTAACTGATGTCCAACTGAATATCGGCAACGGATTTTCAGATTTTGCTGACGGAACGGTAAACTGAGCCTGCCCGGTAACCTCCAAAACCTGGAAGTAGACGGGGGCACTGCGGGCAAAGCCTTCGCCGGTGATATACCCAGCATAACTGCCAGCGGGGAGGGCGGTTTTCGGAGTAAACGAAGTGCCAGTCAGCCCGGTCGCTTGAATCACGTTGACCGTGCTGGTTGTCAGGTTATCGACTTCCAGAACATAGCTCGCTGCGTTCATTGGCAACCATGCAAACGTTGGTGCAGTGTTGGTGCTGCCGGCCACCGGATCCGTCAAAACACTGGTGCCACTGTTTGCCAAAGTAAAACTAACTGCGGAGCTCCATGTTCCAAGCGCTGCGCTGCCATTAAATGCTCGCACCCACGCGGTGTAAGTATCCGCAGGCAAGCCTGTTATTGGCGTGAACGAAGTTGACGTCAACGACGATTGATGCACGATTCGTTCTTTGGCACCACCGTTCACCCACAGTTCATAGCGAGTTGCCGTTGCAACGGGCGACCATGCGATGGTCGGTCGACTGTCTATGGAAGAACCAACAGGATCAGTGATGATCGGATTCCCTGTCGTTTCGAAAATCGCAAAGGAAATCGGATCGCTGAAGGGCAGGAACGATGTTCCGTTATGCGGGCGATAACGCCAGCTGTAAACACCAGCTGGCAAAGCTTCTGCGGGGCGGAACGACGTCGTTTTGAGTTCACTTTGCAGAATCACCTGAGACTGGCCGGTCGACAGGTTATTCAGTTCAAGTTCATATCGAACAGCACCCGCTGCGGAAGCCCAGTTAAACGACGGCAGGCTGTCGTAAGCTGTTGCCTGAGTAAGAATGGTGATGGAATGATCTTCGACTTCGCCATTCGCTGCCGCCCCTGTGGGAGACGCAGCTGCGGTGTCTGTGCTGAGACGGAATCTCGCAAATGTGCTGCCCGCTGAGCCAACGGCAGATGCCGCAAAGTTCAATGACACGGTGCCATCGTTGGTGCCTGCCGGAACGGTAACACTGGCGCGTTCGCTGGTTTCGAACACACCGTTGGCATTGAAGTCAACCCAGCCGTAAAGCGTAGCAGCGCTGGCAAGCGTGTTGGTCACGTTAACCTGAATCGTGCCAGCTGCGCCTTCAACCAGATACAAACTGGCCGAAAGTGAAAAATCTTCGTCGTCGGAACCTGTCGTGTCATCTGCAGTTGCTGTCGAATTTTGTTGATTGCCATCGTCACCGTCAACGGTCGCTCCGATTCTTAGCCCATTCACAATGGCATGACTGGGGCCATTGTCGGCAATGCGAGTTTGATAGTTTCCGGCACCTGTTCCTGCAGTTGCATCAGGTGCGTCGCCGTAATCCGTTGGGCCGGCCACAGCGGTGATATCCCAACCAAGGTCGTCAAGTGCCGCCCAGTCCAGGTCAGTGAGATGCTTCCGGGTGCCGGTTGTTAAATTCGGATCAAGAGCAACTTCCTGAGTGGTGCTGGTTCCCGGAAGCGTGCTGGCTGTGTTGGGAGCGAAATGGCCGCTGTCAAGGTTTCCAAACTGATCCGTATTCATCGGAATCGGCCCACCAAACGATGCCACGGACTCAGTTCCAATGAACTGCTTGGAACTGTTAATCTTGTTTTCGAACGAATCAGCCGTGCCAAGGCCCAGCACGTGCCCGAGTTCGTGCAATGCAACAGAATAGAAATCGTTCTGTCCGGTGGTTGGAGGATCCAGGCTGAAGTTCCAGGTAGACGCGTTGTCGAATGAAATGGTGCCACCCCATAGCGAATAGTCCGTGTCAGTTGTTCCAGTCGGATCGACGCCGGTTTCGCCACGAGTCTGCAGGTTTTGAACGAACGCCGGACTTGCCGACGCGCTAAACCCGCCTGGCCCGCCAAGCCCAAGTCCCGACGTCAGGTCACGACCTCCCACATAGACAATTATTGTATTGGCCGGAACCTGCAGATTACTAAGATTTACCTGGCCATTCGTTGACGGGTTATTAAACACAGCCGTCCAGGTGTTTGTGCCGGACGGAGCAATAGCGGTCAAATCGTCTGTAATGCGAGCTTCGTAAACCGAAGCCACCGCTTCAAGCACATCGCGCCGACCTTGCGGGTTTAAGAAGCCTGTGGAGTCGTAGGTGTAGTCGAAGACGATATCGATAGTCAGCAACAGGCGTTCTTCCAGATTTTCCACCGCAACAGCCGCCGGAACTCGGCCCACAATTCCGCTGACGGTTCTTAGTCGGCGCCTTGATGAGGCACCGCGTCCAGTGAAATTTCGGATGATCGATTCCAAACGATTCAATGCAGAGCCCATTTCAGTTTTCACTCTTCTTTGGAAGTGTCAGCGTTATCCACCAGCAGCACACCAACGGAATCTCACTCACGCAATTAGACGAATTACCTAAGTTTAACCAACCGTTTCGTTTCAGGGCAATTCCAAGGTAAAGCGGCTGCGTGAAAGCCGACGACTGTCAGGTTGGGCAAGTTGTGAGCACCAGGCGTTTATACTTTAACTACCGCGAGCAAGGCCAATTCAGGCACTGGATCGCCGAACCCGAACTGCAGGAAACCAAAGCCGCATGAAACCAGGCCCGACGAAAATTCACCATGATGACCGTTTTGGATTCTTCAATGAAAACTCAATCCTGATTCATTAACCTTCGCCACTTGCGCGCCTCGACCAGATGTGAACACTGACAGAATCTGTTCGACGGGTGCTTCCGGTTTTATACTTCGCGTTTTCAGGAATCAATTTCAATGCCCGCTCCACTGGTTGTCGAATCTGTTGCCCGGCGATTCGGCGAAATGGTTGCTCTTTATTCTGCGAGCCTGGAGTTGCGTTCCGGAGAACTGCTGGCACTTCTAGGGCCCAATGGAGCTGGAAAGACCACACTGATTCGCTCCATTGCCGGACGACTAAAAACAGATTCCGGCACCATCGATGTTCAGGGAATCCCGCAGGTCGCTGGCGGTTCCGCCAAGGTTGCCGTTCATCTGGGAGTGATTCCACAGGAAATTGCGTTGTACGATACGTTAACGGCGGTCGAAAACCTGCAACTGTTTGGTTCAATCTTTGGCGTTCCGAAGTCGGAACTTGCGGAACGAATTGAATGGGCGCTCGAATGGACAGGACTTGCAGATCGCAGTCACCAACCCGTGAAAGAGTTTTCCGGTGGCATGCAGCGGCGTTTGAACATTGCTTGTGGAGTGCTGCACAAACCATCGGTGATTCTGCTGGATGAACCGACCGTGGGAGTCGACCCGCAAAGCCGCGAACGTATCTGGGAAATGCTGCAAAGACTCAAGTCCGACGGCGCTTCAATTATGTTGACCACCCATCAACTGGATGAAGCTCAGCAGGTCGCCGATCGAATCGTGATTATCGACCATGGCACCACAATCGCTGCCGGCACATTCGACCAATTGGTACAGGCGACAATCGGCAGCCAGCGTCGTGTGGTGCTGCGGCTGTCCGGGCCAATCGAAAATCTGCCAGCCGGCTTTTCCAATGCTGGCGAAAACGCCGTGGAATACCGAGTCCAAAATGTCGCTTCAGAGCTGCCAGCAATATTGGCGCTCATCGTCCCGTCGGGGTTACAAGTGGAAGACATTACGATTCATAGCCCGACGCTGCAGGCCGTGTTTCTGCACTATACCGGGCGAGAACTTCGAGAATAGCTTTCGCTGCCAGACGGTGTTTCAGGAATTCCAGACAAGATTTCAGGACGTATGAAAATGTTAATGCCAATGCTGAAAGCTCAATGGACAAACCTCCGTCGAGATCGTCTGGCTTTGTTTTTGGTCTTCATTCTGCCGGTGATCTTCTTCAGCGTGTTTGCGATAATTTTCGGCGGCGGGGGAAGCGGCGGCAGCAAACCGGTTAATTTGAAAGTTGCTTTTCTGGATCTGGACCAAACCAAATCGTCCTCAGCGATGTTAAAAACGATCCAGAATCTGGAATCCGTCGATGCGTTTGCAGCCACCGCCAACGATGGAATTCAACCCGCTGACGAAGAACAAATATTACGGTTAGTTCGCACCAACAAAGCCGACGCCGCAGTCATTCTGCCCAAGGGACTGGAAGCTTCAATTGCCAGCTTTGGCGGAACTCGCCCAGCCGTACAGGTGATCTACGACTCAGCCAATCCAATCGCCCAGAACATGTTGTCGGGAGTTCTGCAGGGCGCAGCATTCAGTGCTGCTCCTGAAATGCTGGTTAAAAATGGGCTTGGCCAGTTTAAGACATTCGGCGGCCCGTTCTCTGCTCAACAGGAAGCTGCCTTAGAACTGATGACAAACTTTGTGAACCCTGCATCATCGCCAGACAACAACGATGATACACAGGCTGGCACCCAATCAGCCGCCAGTGGGCTTTCCATGAACAACGGGCTAGTAAAAATTGAAACCATTTCGGCTCAGAAGGCGAGTTCAAAAAACAGCAGCGGACAAACCAAATCCATGGTGGCCTACTATGCGGCAGGAGTTGCCGTGATGTTTCTGATGTTTTCCATGGCCGGATCCGCGTCGGCATTGTTGGAGCATCAGGAAAAGGGGACGCTGGAACGTTTGATTTCCGGCCAGATGTCGATCACTCAACTGATTATGTCGCATTGGACGTTCTTTGTCCTGACTGGAATCGTTCAGCTGACCGTAATGTTTGGCTTCGCCGCATTGGTGTTTAAAGTCGACTTATCGCAGCTATCCGTTTTAGTGGGATGCATTGTGATGGGCGTTGTTACAGCCATGGCATCGGCCGGCTTCATCATTATGCTGGCAACGTTATGCCGTTCGCGGAAACAGTTGGAGAGTGTTTCAACAACCGTGATCCTGATCATGTCAGCGTTTGGAGGCAGCATGGTGCCTCGACCTTTTCTTCCCCAGTTCATTCAGGACACTTCCAAGCTGACATTTAACGGCTGGGCCCTGGACGGCTTCCTGAAGGTCCTGTGGTACTACGACCCAACGCAGAATATTTTCAGCGTTTTGAAATGGCACATACTCACCATCCTGCTAATGGCTGCCACGTTTTTGCTAATTGCCAACTGGCGAGCCAAACGCTGGACAGTGGCGTAGACTCAAGTTCGATCAGATTGTCGCCATATTGCTGAACGCGGCAGCAGAAGCGATCCTGGCATGCGCAATTGAATTAGCGCGTGAGTTACGCGAATGAATTCATGGAACAACACCCCGAACTTGCCACAGAGCGTCGTTTTTGAATCAGCATTTTGTGTTCCCGCATCCATAGTCGTGGCAACGATCATACGAAACTTTTACGGTTAAGACATCGATGCCTAACAAGGGCTGCACCCTTGACCCAGTGGCGTGGTGATCGGCAAGACATGGGACGTTCTAGTCGCCGAGCCGCTCCGTTGTCGCTATCACCAACATGCGCGCACCGTGCGTGCATCATTTTGAATAAGACTCTGAAGACCAGTAGCCACCACGTAACAACAGACTCAGCAGGCGTGGTCATCACGCAAAAGTCGGAAGACGTCCGAACGCAAACCGCATCCGCAGCCAGTTATCGGTGAACTACGGAAGCGACCATGAACGTAACGCACAACGATCATGATCGGTCGCTGCTCACCAGAAGCTACAGCGAATGACACTGACTTGTCGCCGCGAAGTAGGCTTTTCGGCTAGCTATTCGTGTTTGGCGCGAGTCACAACCGTCTACGCCTTTTGGTGAATTGCTCTAAACCGATTCTTTCCGTCTTAACAGCCAACACAACAACGTGGAAACACACACCCGGTGCTGGCTCACAGCGTTTGGTCGACGCGAACACACAACGATAGCAGTGCGTTTAGTTCACTCATGCGTGCGCACTTTCATTGCATGTGGCCGACACTGATTTGGCACGTTGCCACCTGGCCAGAACACACTGTCTTAGAAATTGCGGCTTAAGACCGCACAAAACCCGAAGCCGGATTGCATTTGAAGACAGAGTCCAAAATTTGGCACGACCATTGCAACCTTCTCTCCTTGAACGGTCTGTTTCCACTCAGAGCCAGATCGGGCAAACCGATAGTCCGGTGCAGCGCACTGATACTATCTTCACACGGATAAGTGCCTTAACGGCACAAGTATTCCAGCAGGGTCACCGTGCGAAAGTTCTCATTCTGTTTTGATCTGTATTTACTCATATTAAGGAGTGTTTAGATGAAACTTCGGATCGCACGCGGGTTTACTCTTATCGAACTGTTGGTGGTGATTGCCATCATCGCAATTCTGATTGCTCTGTTGTTACCAGCAGTCCAGCAGGCTCGAGAAGCCGCCAGACGCACTCAGTGCAAGAACAATCTCAAGCAATTCGGTCTGGCTTTGCACAATTACCACGACACCTTCGACCTGTTTCCATATGGACACCAGCAGGAACTTTACGCTGGTCAGACAAAACGCAGAGACTCATGGTTTCAAAGAGTACTTCCGTACCTTGAACAAGCGAATCGATACAGCCTTTACGAAGGCTATGCAAAAATTGACCCGTACCAGGGCGAGTACATTCATCGCATCACCAACCAGGACATCGTTGGGCCCATTCCCGGTGCATCGTGCCCTTCAGATCCGAACTCCCCCGGACGCGGCGGCAACGGAGGCACGGTTGCTTTCCAGAGTAACTATGCTGTTTGCGCTGGCATCGGACAGGCCAGAATCATCGATCCTACCACAAACATCATCACGGCCACTAACAGAAACGTTGCCAACACCACGTCTGGTACAGGGCTGTTTTACATGAACTCAAAGAATGGCATCAAAAACTGCAAGGACGGTTCATCAAACACTTTGCTGATAGGGGAAGGCATTATCCGAGACAACTCGAAGGGTGCCTGGGGCGGACTCGGTGGACACTGGGGCGGAGCACCTCATGGAGCTTTCGCATTTTCCACAGCAGAAGTACCCAACACTTCAGTGCCTGACCGAGTTTACAGCTGTAAAGAAACGCTTGTCACTGGAGCTCCCAATCGAGCACCTTGTGAAAACGGCAACTCTGGCGGCCTGGCAGGCCGTTGGAACTTTGCAAGAAGCTGGCACACGGGCGGGGTGCAGGTAACTCTGGCAGACGGCTCTTCGCGTTTTGTGTCAGAAAACGTTGACCTGCAGACATGGATGAAGCTCGGCATGCACAACGACGGACTGGTCATTGGTGAATTCTAGATTCGTTGCACGCGACAAGAACTAAGCATCGGGATGCAGCTTGAGTGCACCATCTGCAGTCAAGCTGCACGCCCGAACACTGTTGAGAATGTTTGCAGAACACTCGCAAGCAGCTCAAAACGCGACACGACAGCAATCTCCGCAGCCGCACAGGTTGCGCGAATGCGACATATTGACTTTTAACTCAACAATGAATGGTGTTTTGATGATTTCCAACAACTGCGTCAGTAAACACGTTCGAAAATGCTTGATGCTTGGGATGACGATTGCAGTCGTTCAATTGGCTGGTTGTTCAGATTCTGAGGAAGGTCCTCAGTTATACGACGTCAGCGGAACTGTCTCATTTGACGGAGCTCCCCTGGAAACGGGGCGAATTCTGTTTAAACCCAAGGATGGAAGTGGATCGTTTTCTGCGGAGATCACCGACGGCGAATACAGCCTGGAAACAGCACCAGGCCAGATGACTGTGGAGATCACAGCTTCACGAATCATTCCCGGAAAGTTTACGTCAGCCAGTCCGGACGAAGAGCCACAGCCCGTCGGTGAAATGTATATCCCTGAGACATACAATTCGAAAACGAACTTGCGAGCAGATATCACAACCGCTGGCGAAAACACGTTCGCGTTTGATTTGAAGTCCAGTTAGCGCAGAGCCGCGATCAGCTTCGAGACCGAACACGACTTTCGACAAATGCATCCACGGAATGAATGCTCTCAACAACACGCAAGCGAGAGCCGCATTCAGTCCGGTCGAAGTCCATCACCAAACACCCTCGTGCAAATTGCTCCCGGTTGGCTTAGCCGGTTACCCTGAACAATCGGGTAGAAGCTTGACTCCGGACGCGATATGATGAAGCCACTAATGCCAGAGAAAATTCTCAGGCATGATTTTCGTCAACTCTAATGCGCGTCTGGAATTTGCGATGTTCAAGCCTGTGATAATTACAATAGCCGCCTTGGCTGCCACTCAATCCTTTGTAATGGCGGCGGATATCGGCAGCGAAGCACCTGCCTGGCGGTACCTTCAGGGAGTTGATGGTAAGCTTCACAACCTTTCGGATTACGACAAAGACGAAATTGTGGTTGTTGCGTTTTTGTGCAACAAGTGTCCGTGCGTCAAAGGTTATGAGGCTCGCTTCAATCGTTTCACAGAAGAGTTCGGAAAGCAGGGGGTCAGGTTTGTTGGAATCAACAGCAGCATTGGTGAACTGGAAAACCTGAACACCATGAAGCAAAGAATGTCCGACGGTAAATTAAAATTTGATTACCTGCGTGACGAAACTCAAAAGGTTGCTCGCGGTTTTTCAGCGACATCCACACCGCACGTATTCATCCTGAACAAGCAACGTCGCATCGTGTACTCGGGCGCTTTCGATGATAATCGCAGCGAGTCCGCCGTTACGAAAAACTATGTTGTTGATTCTGTAAACGCGATGTTGAATGGTAAACCCGTCCCCGTTGAAAAGACTCAACAGTTCGGCTGCACCATTACCTATCGATAGACACGTGCCCAGCAGATTTGACTGCGGATGAATTGCGTGCATCGACGGAGAACATCCAGCGACCGCAGTTTGGCAACTCGCAATCGTGACAAGCGGTGTCAAACCGCTTGACCTCGCCTGTCACGGAGCGATTGGCTGCCTGGTATCCCGGCGCTCGGGGCTAACGCGTTGCACAGTTTTCAATTTGTGTGGCTTCGCACGCTGTGTGCTGAACCGGAGCTGTTGCCATCGTCGCGGGAATCCCTGCGTTGAAGACCGCGTGTGTGACCGCCGGGGATTCCGATGAATGCCGGAACATTGTCAGAAATGGGTGGTTCGCTCCAACACCGCCCGTCTGGCATCCGCTAAATGTCACGCACATCATAATTGCCGTGACCAGTTTCATTGTCTGTTTGCATTTCCATCCGTGTGTACTCATGACATGTCTCCTTTACGTCATCCATCCTCCAACATGCAGAAATCAGCTCTTCCATGCGTCTGCGTCAAAGTCACGATCTTGTGACTCACTATCTGTATAGAACGCTTGAACCTGGCAAATGTCGATTGAAAATTCTTTCAATCCGCCGCTGAAGGCACTGCTCGATTACGCCAAGCTGCCTAAATCGGCAAGTTTTCCCGGTGTGAGTGGTAAACGGCAGCTCCTGCAACGCTCAATTCGCTGCCAGCGAGAGTGTGAAGCCAATGCGTGCACCGGTCGTGGTTCCGCCGTGTCATTCGCCACGAGACAGACCGTTTTGCGGGGAATTGCGATGATTTATTACCTTTTGTTGGTTCCCGAATCATCAGCAACCAGACAAAAATGAACTTCTCGCTGCCGAGACAAAGTGGAAACGAACGGAAAACGTTGGGAGTTTTGTAAAATCAGCATGAATCGCTCTTTTATGCCAAAAATCGCGTCGATAGGATGCCGACTTCGATTTCGGAGAGCGTGGCAACATGCGCTTTGGAAAATCGGACCGAAGAACGCAATCTTTCGGCGATGAAGTTGGCTGAGAACCACAAGTCTCAGCAAATACAGAATTTCGGACAGCTGCTCTTAAAGTGGCTGGTCGGTCTGTTGTAAAGCTGTCTGGCGGGTGTGAGATTCTGGTGGATCACCTGATTGCTGACAGACAGCTTCCCATAAGACGTAATTTTCTGTGCGGATGTTCCGTACAGCACATCACTTTTGTTTAGAGTCCCGCTCAAACAGGATCGGGCTCAACACTCAGGACGGTTGGAGAAATGGCTGACCTTAGTCGCGTTCGCAACATTGGAATTTCCGCGCACATCGATTCAGGAAAGACGACCCTGACAGAGCGAATGCTCTTTTATTGCGGTCGTATTCACAAGATTCGGGATGTGAAGGGCGGTGACGGCGGCGCAACCATGGACCACATGGATCTTGAGCGTGAACGCGGAATCACCATCACTTCAGCAGCAACTCACGTTGACTGGAAGAACGATGGCCTGAAAATCCCACTTCACGGTATCAACATTATTGACACACCGGGACACGTTGACTTCACCGTTGAAGTGGAACGATCTTTGCGCGTACTGGACGGAGCGATTTTGGTTCTGTGTTCAGTCGGTGGCGTTCAGAGCCAGTCGCTGACGGTAGACCGCCAGATGAAGCGATATGGCGTACCTCGCATTGCTTTCATCAACAAGATGGACCGTACTGGAGCGAACCCAAATAAAGTTATGGAAGCCATGCGTTCGAAGCTGAAGGCCAATGCTGTGCCACTTCAGCTTCCCATGGGACTTGAATCAAACTTCAAGGGAGTTATCGACCTGGTCTTGATGAAGGCCGTTACCTGGTCTGGAGACGACGGCGAAGTTGTTCACCGCGATGAAATTCCAGCCGAATATGCAGAAGCCGCTGCTGCAGCTCGAACGGAAATGCTTGAATCACTTTCGCAGTTCGATGATGAACTGATGGAACTGCTTCTTGAAGAAGGCGAACCAACGGTTGAGCAGGTGCGAAAAGTCATTCGAACCGCCGTTGTCGCTCACCAGATCACTCCGGTTTTGATGGGGTCTGCCTTCAAAAACAAAGGCGTTCAGGAAGCTCTTGACGCCGTCACGATGTACTTGCCTTGTCCGACCGAAGTTGACGTTTACGCAAACGACAACAGCAAAGAGGCTGTGGTCGATGCAGAAGGTAAGGCACCACAGGTACTGTTGAGCAACAACGACAAAGACCCAATGGTTGCCATGGCCTTCAAAACCGTGGTAGAAGCATTCGGTCAGCTGACGTACATGCGAATTTATCAGGGCGTCATCAAAAAGGGTGAAACCTATTTGAATGCTCGAACGGGTCAATCTGTTCGATTCGGGCGTTTGGTGCGTATGCATGCCAACGATCGCGAAGATATTGACTTCGGCGCTGCCGGCGACATCATTTCGGTGGTTGGCGTGGACTGTGCTTCAGGCGACACGTTCGTAGCACAGGGCCTGGAATTGTCGCTGGAAAATATCTATGTGGCTGAACCAGTGATTCGTCTGTCAATTGAGCCAGCAAAGCGAGAAGACGCAGACAAACTGAGCAAGGCTTTGGAACGCTTCCGACGTGAAGACCCAACATTCCACGTTCTTAGCGATGAAGAGACCAACGAAACGCTGATCGCGGGAATGGGACAGCTTCACCTGGACGTTTACGTTGAACGCATCAAACGCGAATACAAGTGCGAATGCGTGATCGGCGAACCTCGAGTTTCCTACAAAGAACGCCCAACCAAGATTGTGGAATTCAACCACAAGCGAAAGAAGCAGTCGGGTGGTTCCGGTCAGTACGGTCACGTTGTCGGCATCATGGAACCTCTTCCGGAGGATTCTGAAGTCAACTACGAGTTCGTCGATGAAGTCACCGGAGGCCGTATTCCTCGTGAATTCATCAAGCCTTGTGATCAGGGTTTCCAAAGCCAAATGGACAAAGGTCCATTGGGCGAATACGAAGTTGTCGGCGTGAAGATTCGTCTGCAGGACGGAAGCTACCACGACGTCGACTCGTCGGACATGGCGTTCAAACTGTGTGCTCGAGAAGCCATGCGAGAATCGATTCTGAACAAGGCCGGCATGGCGTTGCTGGAACCGATCATGACGCTGGAAATCGAAACTCCAGATGAATTCCAGGGAGCAGTCGTTGGTCACTTAAGCAGCAAACGCGGAATCGTCAATTCATCAGAAGTGACTGACGGAACGTGTATCATCGTTGCTGAAGTGCCTTTGGCCGAAATGTTCGACTATGCCAACGAAATCCGCTCAATGACCCAGGGTAAGGGCTCATTCAGCATGGAATTCAAGTGCTACCGCCAAGCTCCCAAGAACATCATGGAAGACGTTCTGGAAAAACGACGCAAAGAAAAAGAAGCTAAGAAGAAATAATGGTGACTGCTTAGCAGTCGCTGTTTAAGAACGCTTAATGGCTCGGGAATCCAAAGATTCCCGAGCCATTTTTTTTGCGCGATGTCCAAACACCTGACACTCAGCAAGCCAAATGCCCGCTTGACAAGACTCCTGCAATCCTGAAACATTGCCCCTAAGAATAAAAAGCGGTGGATGGCCCAAGTTTTCAGTTCGCTTTGTCGATTCTTTTCATCGTGCGACGCTTACGCGCGGCGAGCTGTCGTCGTATACTTTTCTTCACTTGAAAACCTCCCTGAGTCACGATGTTGCTTGATCCGGAAATCAAACAAACACCGGAATTCACCGGAGGTTTTCATCTTTCAGTCAATTTACAGAATCCAGCTACGCTGGTTTAAGGGCTAGCAGCGTGTCCGGATACCCGTTTCCCCCTGGATATCATTGATGAAATG
>ERZ887942.738-NODE-738-length-25080-cov-7.157283_pt1 | contig 25080 bp, 15 predicted proteins | sample MGYA00521099_ERZ887942 | MGnify/ENA primary metagenome ERZ887942 (study PRJEB32303, sample SAMEA104408605) | aquatic metagenome | biome: Brackish water; feature: Pelagic; material: water | place: Baltic Sea | collected 2014-06-07T06:48:00 | depth 16,251 m ...
AGCGACACACCGGTGGCGTCGCGATTTCCGAAGTTGTTTCACCGGTCGAAACCCTGAAAGTGACGGCTTCAGACGGCAACGAAATGAGCGTGGTCTGGCGAAAACCACCGGGCGAAGGCCCGTTCCCGGCCATCATCACCATCCACGGCGGGGCGAATCAAAATAAGGTCGAGGGACTGAAACGGGAGGCTTTGAAGAACCCGATCCGAACGCGACTGCTTGCAGCCGGATACCTCGTTGTCACTTCAACTTTTCGAACCTACAGCAATGAGATGCAGAGTCACGGACCCATTTTGGACAACGTGGCTGTGATCGAAGCGCTCAAAAAATTACCCGGAGTTGATCCCGAAAGCGTTGTCGTTTATGGCGGGAGCGGAGGCGGCAACATCACCTTGGAATTGGCCGGACAAACGTCCTTCGCCGCAGGAATTGCAGGTGAACCAGCCACGATTATTTACACCGGCATGCTCCAAAAAATCTCAGAAAAAGGAACGTTCATGAGCGAGCCGGAAAAGCATTACACCGCCGAACTCAAATCATATACGGAGGCCAAGATCGCTAAGATCCAAGTCCCGCTGCTCATCCTTCATGGCGACCTTCATCCACTCAAAAAGATCAATCACGAACTTATCATTCCCGCGCTGAAATCCGCAAAAAAAGAGATCGCTGTCGAAGTGTAGCCGGGAAAGCAGCACGGCTTTTATTGGGGAAACACCATGGATAAAACTGAGGTCGATAAGCTGATGGCACAAATCGAAGCATTCCTAATGCCCAAGTTAAAAACGAAGCCCGTGGCAATCGCAACGCAGTGAAACGAACCGACAGGGGATGTTCGTTTCGGTCTCTCGGCGCGAATCCGACCACTCAGGAATTGGACAGTCGATCAGCACGCTGGCAGGATTGAGGCATGAAGATTTTCGCCTATGCGCTGATTTCAATCCTGCTCGCTCCCCTCGCCTTATCCGAAGACTGGCCGATGTGGCGCGGAGATGCGCAACGATCAGGCGCGACCGCCGAAACACTTCCGAACAAGCTTCACCTGCAGTGGACACGTGAATTGCTGAAACCTAAAATGGCGTGGGAAAACGAAGATCGGCTTCATTTTGATGCATCGTATCATCCGGTCGTCACAGGAAAAACAATCGTGATTGCTTCGCCTAACGACGGATCGATCACAGCATTTGATACAGAAACAGGATCGGAAAAATGGCGATATTTCACGAATGGACCTGTTCGAGTCGCGCCAGTTGCAGTCGGTGGAAAAATCTACGCGGGATCAGATGACGGCTACCTCTATTGCCTCGATGAGAAATCCGGCGAAGAGCTTTGGAAAATCCGCGCTGCCCCGAAAGATCGGCCCGAGCATCTGCATCTCGGGAACGCGCGGCTTGTTTCATTTTGGCCCGTGCGTGGTGGACCCGTGATTTCTAAGGATGGCGAGACGCTGTATTTTGGTTCTGGAATCTGGCCGTCGATGGGCGTTTTCGTTTTTGCGGCAGACGCGAAAACCGGCGAGCTGAAATGGACGAATTCGAATAGCCATTATTTGCCTGACACTCGGATCGATCACAATTATCTCCACGAATCCGGCATTTCTCCGCAAGGTCATATGAGTTTGGCGGGCGATAAACTGATCGTCGCGAATGGCCGCTCCATGCCGGCCAGGCTGAATCGTGAGACGGGCGAGCTGATGCATTTTGTGCAGGGGTATCGAAATGGTGACAGCCGTGTTTCGATCATTGGCGATCTCGCACTGGTCGGCGAGCGTGGGGTGATGGATTTGAAAACAGGGCTCGAAGTTGGAGCCGCGCCGTTTCTCGAAGCGGGCGAGGCTGCCCCGAAAGGCTGGGATGGCAAAAAGAAGGAGGAATTTGAAGGGCCTTACTACCAATACAAATTTCAGAAAGGAATCGACCATCGCTCGGTCATCGCGGATGGAATCGCCTACGGGGCTGAGACAGGTGTCGTTTATGCCTACGATTTGAAGGCGGCAAAAACGACTCGCTACGAAAAGGAGGAAGGCGAGAACGTTGTAAAACCAGCCCAGTGGGAAGCGCCGTTGCTGTGGGAATTTCAGGGGCGAATCGGCGAGAAAAACACACAAGCTACGCCGAACGCGATTCTGAAAGCGGACAATCTGCTCATCACACATTTCGATAAAACGCTGATCGCACTCGATCTATCCGGGGAGAAACCGAAGCTGGCGTGGTCCCGCGAATTGCCGGAAATCCCCGCAGAATTTCTCGCAGCCGATGGAAAGTTGTTCGCGGTTTCAAAAAACGGATCGGTGTTTTGTTTTTCAGAAACAGAACGCGAAGCACTGGCTTACGAACTGCCTGAAGACGACCGCGATACCAGCCCACCAGCTACCGATTCTCAAACGGGCAAAATTTTAGCCGAATCCAAAGCAAGCGAAGGCTATGCGCTGATCCTCGGAGTTGAAGACGGCAAAGTCGTTCATGATTTGGTGACACAAACGAAATTCCGCGTGATCGCGATCGATCCAGATCCCGCAAAGCTGAACGAAATTCGACGCGGGTTTGGTGAGTCGAAGGAATTGAGTTCGAAATTCCAAGCCATCGTCGGAGATCCTAACACAATTCGAATTCCACCGTACATCGCGAATTTAATCACCTCCGAAAAACCTGACTTCGAGGCGGATGATCGAATATTCGAAATGCTTCGTCCATACGGAGGCGTAGCGTGTTTCGCAAAGTCGGATGCTACGTTCACCACGAAACGCCGCGACGGCCCTCTCCCTGACACGGCAGATTGGACCCACGAAACAGGCGATGCGGCGCGCACTTATTTTTCGGCGGATAAACAGGTGAAGGCTCCGCTCGCAGTTCTCTGGTATGGCGACGGGGTTGATCACGGCTTTCACAAACGCAAAGACTACGGCCACGGCGTGAAACCACAGGCAGCGGGCGGGCGCATATTTGCACTGCAAGTCGCGAGCAACACGATGCATGCGGTCGATTCCTACACGGGCCGGCTGCTCTGGACGACGAAGGTCGATGACTCAGCGCGTTACGTTTCGTGGGCCGATGCAATTTATGTCGCGCAGGGACGGACCGTCGATGTGCTCGATCCGAAAACGGGCGAAGTCTCGGCGACGTGGAAGCTGAAAATTGATCTGCCCGAAGATCAGCCAGTGAACGCGACGGACATTCGCGTAACCCACGAGCTTGTCGTGCTCGGGCTGCGCTTCAACGAAGAACAACGAATTGATAGCGGGCGTTGGGAAAGCGAGTTGATCGTTGCAATTGATCGCGCAAGTGGAAAGCAATTGTGGTCGCGAAAAGCTGACCAGCGTTATTCCACCTCGGCAGTTGCTGTCGCGAAACAAACCGTTTTCTGCATCGATTCGCATTCCCCGATCGAAGTCCAAGCAATGAGTCGCCGCGGCGAAGACACCACTAAATTGGAATCGACTGTGCTGGCGCTCGATCAAAAATCCGGAGCTGAAAAGTGGAAATTCACACTCGATAATCCGCCTGCTGAAATGAGCGCCATTCACTTCATCGGCCTTCGTTCTTCGGATGACTGGCTCGCGGCGGCAGTGGAAAAAAATCTGCTGCTCGCCGGAAAAAATTCGCTAACTGTCGCTCTGAATCTCGACACAGGTGACCAAGTTTGGGTGAAAGAATCGAAAGGCCAACAACCGCTCATCATCACCGGTGACACGTTTATCAATCAAGTCGGCCACACCTACGAAACCGCCACCGGCAAGGTCTTGAATGCAGAACGTTTGTTCACGAGGGGCGGTTGTAACTACGCAGTTGGCTGTGAAAACCTCGTTTTTCTCCGGGATAACTGCGCCGCCTACGTTGAAATTGAAACGCGCGAGCAACACAACTTACGTAACCTTCGATCCGGCTGTTCGGCGAGTTTGATTGCGGCTGGTGGCCTACTGAATGCCCCATGCTTCTCCGTCGGATGCATCTGCAATTATCCGATTCAGACGTCATTTTCGATGTTCCACATGCCTGAGGCTGGCGAATGGAATAAAGCCGTTCCTGAAATTGCGGCGAAGGAAAAATGAATTTTACGAAGCAATAGGGTGTGTTCGCAGCCCATTATCCAAAGATCTCTTCAAAAAACGCCTTCATCGCTTCCCATGATTTCTTGTCGGCTTCTTCGTTGTAGGCCGCTCCTTTTGATGGATCATCGCCAGCGAATTTTTGGGTGAATGCGTGAACTGCGCCGGGGTATTTCACCAACTCGTATTCGACGGTAGCGTCTTTCATCTCCTTCTCAAAAGCAGCAACTTCGTCCACTGGAACATGCGGATCGTCGGCTCCGTGAAGCGCCAACACTTCGCCTTCAATATTTTTAGCATCACTTGGAGTTGGCGTATTCAATCCTCCATGGAAACTCACAAAGCCTTCTACTTTTGCACCGCTGCGGGCCAGCTCGAGAACGCCGGTGCCGCCGATGCAATATCCGATCGCTGCAATTTTCGACTGATCGGTTTGCGCCAATTTCTTCGCTTTCTGCAAGCCGTCGGTAAGACGCTTACGATACAAACCGCGGTCGCCCTTGTATTTGCCCGCCATTTTTCCTGCTTCTGGAGGCTGGGGGCGAATTCCCTTTCCGTAGATATCGACGGCAAAAACGTTGTAACCAAGTTTGGCAAGCATCTCAGCGCGCATTTTCTCGTAGTCGGTCAGACCGGTCCATTGATGGACAATCAATACGGTCGGGCGCTCACCATCAAGCGAATCGTCATAAGCGTGCCAGCCTTCGCAGACAACGTCTGCCTGATTTGTATTCCACCGCTTTGCCGACAATGTCAGCGCGGACCGAATTCATGGCTAGAAAAACTCCGATTGAAGCAACTGCGGTGGTATTTAAAAGAGATCTCATTATATTTTAAGACGATTGAATCCGCCGAAACTGACACCTGACACAATCAATTTGCAATCACTCAGCACTTGCAAGGCGAGTCTCAACCGCGCAAACTGGGCCATGCAAAAAAAGCCCCTGATTTTGGCCCTCGTGGCACTCGTTACCATCCCAGTCATTCACTTCGCGCAGGAGAAGGGCGGATTCACTGAGCTCTTTAACGGTAAAGATCAGACAGGCTGGAAGAATCCATTCGAGTGGGGAAAAGTGGAAGTGAAAGATGGTGAATTTCATCTCACCGCAGAGAAAAAATTCTTTCTCGTGACGGAGAGAGAATACTCAGATTTTGTCTTTGAAGGCGACGTTCACCTTCCCGAAGGCAAAGCCAATTCAGGTTTCATGTTCCGCGCCCACGTCGGGCCAAATAAGGTTTTCGGGTATCAAGCCGAATGCGATGGTTCTGATCGTTGCTGGTCAGGCGGACTCTATGACGAAGGCCGCAACAAATGGATTTGGCCTGGAAAAGAAGGCAACAGCAAACTCGAATCGGCCTTGGCGTATGCCAAAGAATCGCAGGCTCATTTCGCAACATCTGAGGTCAAGGGTGCTCTGAAGCGCAACGGCTGGAACACCTACAGGATAACCTGCAAGGGCAACAAAATCAAAATCGAGGTGAACGACGTCGTCACGACTGAGATCGAAAACGACATCGATGCCAAAGGATTTATCGGCATTCAGCATCACGGCGAAAAAGGCGCGACTTACCGTTTCCGCAACTTGCGAATCAGAGAACTGTAAGAGATTCCGGACTTCATCCCTGAATCCCAGTTCCTCATCCCTTCCCCTGTAAATGACTCAAAACGAAGCTATCGCGAAAATCGAGGCAGCCTGCAAGGTCATCTCGCTCGAGATGATGAAGGTCACCCCGACCGCTCGACACCTTGATGATGAAGCCACAACTGCTGCGGTGGTCGAAGCGAGTTACAAGCTGACGATTGAGCTGGAGGTGATTAAGAAAAAGCTGATTCAGCTGAAAGGGCGGGATGACAGTTCTGAACTTTGAACCACGGTCCGAGTGACAAAAATCGTTTCAGAATTAAATGCCGTCATATATGACGAAGACGGATGGAAAAATCACACTGAAAAAATAATTTTGCCAAGCTGGGGAGATATCGATACCGCAATTCAGAATATGCACCACTTCAGCCGAGCGAGCGTCTGACTTTTAAAGCAGGTTGACACTCAAGATTCAAATTTGATGGTAATTAATGGTAGTCCGCAGATTTTTCATGTTTAGATTGAGAATGGACTCGACTGGTACGAAACCGTTGGATTAGAGAAGGTTCTGCCGATCGGAAAAGTGTTCTTCGAAACAGGGGAAATGAATTCGAAATTCCATTGGTCGAATTCAGAATAACTCATGTTGCAGCTTGGACATTACCAAGCGCTTCAACCGTCCAAACCACAGGATACATCCGCTCAAAATACCACAGCTTCGCGAAGTAAAACCCGATCGGACTGGCGGGAAATTTTGTTCCGTTATCGGTCGCTTCGATGAGCCAGCGAGTTCCTTCCTCATTTCGGAATCCGGCGGTTGCCAAGGCTCCGACAGCCAGCGCAGTTTCTTCAATCGAACTTCGAGTTGCTGACCCGCCGCCCCAACCGCCGTCGGGGTTTTGGTTTTCCTGAAGCCATTGGATTGCATCCATCGATAATTCACTTTCCCCCATCGCCAACAGCGCCTTTAGAACCATCGCGGTTCCGTAGGTCGGATTTTCTTCATCGCGTTTCAGGTGCTGATTTCCAAACCACAACGGCGTCCACGATCCGTCGCGATTTTGAGTTTCGACAAGAAACCGACGGCCTTCTGAAATGCCCTGATCGATCCGATCTTGCAATTCCAGCGGCATGTCATCTTTCCACGCGAGCCATGCACGAATAGCGTGGGCAGTGAGATCCGGACTGCTGCGATCAAATGGCAAAGCTCCCCATCCGCGACAAAACGTAGGCATTCCACCATCCCGATTTTGTAGATCGAGAAGCCAGATCACGGCCGCCTCCGCCTCGGTTTTCCGGGTTGGATCAAGAATTTTCAGCGCAAGCAATGCTCCCGGAGTGTCGTCGGCATCAGGAACGCCGCCCGGAAGATCCGTCCACGCCCAGCCGCCGGGTGGCGAATTCGTAAACGGATGAACGGTCTGATATTGCTGATCGAGAATCCACTTCAAAACGGTTTCACGAACATACCTTATTGGTTCATCGAACGCATACTGTTCGTTCAAAACAACATTTCGATCCAATAGGGTATGTTCATCGAACACACCCTGTTGGTTCGTAGAAAGCGCTTTTACGGCAAGGGTCGTTGCCCATGTCGCGAGGTTGGTATCGATTGGCCAGCTGCCGTCGTCCCGAACATTTTCGGTGAGAAATTCGACTCCCTTCTTAACAACGGGATGATCTTTTTGCCCAGCTGATGCCAGAGCCATTGTGACAAAGCTAGTGAGCGGTGCAGCTTCTAGAAAGCCTCCGGTCGTTGGCTGGATTTCAGTTAGCAAATCGGAGGAACGTTTTTCCCACGCCCACTTTCTGAGAAGATGAGTGACTGGCGAAAATACGTTTTTGTGACGCGCGTAGCCAATCGCAATCAACGCGGGCAAGGCGTAACTGACGACTGGGAGTTTTAAAATCGCGAACCATTCCCGCGGGCAAATCGATAACTCGAAAGGCATTGCGGGAACTAGTTTCCAACCATTGGGGCCGAGTCGTCCGCAGATCGCGCATAGCATCAGAATCGGCACTGAAAACGTGTTGTCTTTGCCATAGCGGGCTGAAACCGTTTCGGCAATCGCATTCGGCGAAAGTGAACCGACATAGTCGCGAATCCAGGACGAGGCGATGAACGTCGAACGTCGAACATCGAACTCTGAACATCGACCGTCTCCGAATTTTGAGAGTGCGCTCCATGCGAGGAGGCTAGTGGAAATGTTAGAGTTGCTTCTTACGGTATCGCCCCAGCCACCGTCGCTGTTCTGGTTTTCGACAAGCCATTGGCAGCCTCGTTTGATGAACTCGGCGTTTTTGTCTGCATCAACACACCCAAGTGCAACGATGGCTGTCGCGGTTGAAAGGGCGGATGTGGAGAGCTCCCCTTCCCAAACTCCCGCAGCATTCCTTTCAGCAAGGAGTGCCGTGCGCGCGTTTTCGAGTGCTGATGAAACGTCCATCACAAAGCGAGATGTCCCAAGGCTAGAAGCCCGTAGTAGGTGTATTCGAGATCGAGATCATCGTCGTCCCACGTTCCGTGAAACCCGCCTTCTGCAGTCCAAAGCGTATCGACAAAATCGAGAACGTGCTCTTTTTGCGCTGAGAATTCCAGCTGTAATCCGTCAAGGGCGTGAAGCGCCACAGCGGTCGTCAATAGGTCGGGCATCGGGGCCATCGGGAATGGCTGGAAACCTCCGGATTCATGCATGCAATTCAAAATCCACGGGCCGGTCTCAGCGGGAATCGGAAGACGTAGATTGCGGCAAAGGGTCACGGCAGCCGCGGTTGCAGGAATGTTGGGGATGGGCAACTCGACATCATTTGCCCACGCGCCTCCCGGAACGGCGAGCGATTGAATGCACTGACGAACGCCATCGGTGTTTGGCATCTGACGGTTGTGATCGGAATAGGCGCCGTAGGCGAGGAAACAGGCATAGGCTGAGCCGGTCTGGGAATCGTCATCTTGATTGTAGCCGCCGTCTGCGGTGCGGTAGGATTCGATTCCGCTAAAAATAGCTTCCAGTCCGTCGCTCATCGAAATCGCCGACATTCCGCGAGCGAGACAGCAGAGATGAACGAAATCGAGTTCGGCAAGATTTTCTGCCTTTGCGGAGAAAAATCGCCGTAAATTTTTAGTCGGTAACTCGGACTGCAGAGCCGTCAGCGTATCGATCGCGAAACAGGTGTAATACAAATCCGCGACTCCATCACGATCGTGAAAGCCGCCGGTTTCATGCTGCTGAGAGAGCACAAATTTCTCGACCAGCTCGCAGGCATCACCGAGAATTGAAGGCGCGAGTCGCGCGACTTGGAGCATTTCGAGTCGAAGAGACATTAATTGAATTCAGTTGGTAAACTCCACTGTGTTTCCTCAAATCGGAACCGCTTTGTCCAAAACAGCAGGGCGAGTTGGATCGTTCGCGTAAAAGTGCGCGAGACCAATCGCGAGGGCATCGGCGGCATCGTGCGGGGGAGTTTCGGTCAGATGCAGCAGTGCTCGCATCATGAAAGCGACTTGTTGTTTATCTGCGGATCCGCGACCGACAACGGCTTGTTTGACTCGTTTCGGAGCGTATTCAAAAACTTCCATACCGTGCTCGGCAGCGGCCAAAATCGCAGCTCCACGGGCAGCTCCCATCGTAATGGCTGTTTTGTAGCTCTGGACGAAAATCACGCCTTCAACGGCACACACTTCGGGAGAGAACTCGTCGATCACATCTTTGATCTGTTCGCGAATTTGAACGAGGCAACCGGATTGACGAAGCTTGGGAGCATTTTTGATGACCCCGTATGTCAGCGCTTTGAAGTCAGGTTTTGAACCTCTGATTTTTGGATCAGGCGCGATTCGCTCCACAACGGCGTAACCGGTGTTGCGAAGGGCAGGGTCGATAGAGAGAACGCGCATTTTGTGAAACGCAAAATTAACCTCCGAACCGTAAGTCCGCCACAGCCAATATTTAAGTATTCCAAATCAAAATCGGCATTGCCGAAGCGCGAAAACAAATCGTGACATTTTTAGTAGTAAGATTTTAGCTGGTGGAGGCATAGTTTCCGTACCCTCATGATTAAATTTTTCCCGATTTTTCTCCTTTTTTCGACTGCGGTATCTGCGGTCGATTTCAATCGCGATATCCGGCCGATTTTATCGGACAAATGTTTCGCGTGCCATGGCTTTGATGAAGCGGAACGAAAAGCGGATTTGCGATTGGACACAAAGGAAGGGGCGTTCACCGACTTGGATGGGTATTTCGCATTGGTGGCCGGAGAGCCTGAGGAGAGCGAGGCGTGGCTGCGGATTGATTTACCGGAGGACGATGAAGATGTGATGCCGCCGGAGAAATTTCACAAAAAGCTGACGAATGAGGAAAAGACGCTGATCAAACAATGGATCACGGAGGGGGCGAAATACGATCTGCACTGGTCCTACAAGCCGATTCAAAAGCCCGAGATTGATGGGATTGATTCTTTGATCAACAAACGGCTTGCTCAGAAAAGCCTGAAAATGTCTCCTGCTGCGGACAAGATCACCCTCGCGCGCCGCCTGCATTTGGATTTGTTGGGGCTGCCACCAACCATTGAGGCCGTTGATCAATTCGCAAAAGACAAATCGCCGGATGCGTACGAAAAACTTGTCGATGAACTGCTGGAAAACCCTGCTTTTGGCGAGCGGATGGCAGTTTACTGGCTGGACCTGGTTCGCTACGCAGACACGATCGGTTATCACTCAGACACTTACATGGAGGTGTCTGCCTATCGAGATTATGTGATCGAAGCCTTCAACGACAACATGCCTTATGATCAGTTTACAATTGAACAATTGGCGGGTGACCTTTTGCCAAATCCAACGGTGAAACAAAAAGTCGCGTCGGGCTACAATCGTCTGCTGCAAACCACGGAGGAGGGCGGTGCACAAGCTGCCGAATACATGGTGATTCATGCGGCCGACCGGGTTCGCAATGTTTCGGAAGTATGGCTTGGATCAACGATCGGCTGCGCCCAGTGTCACGATCACAAATACGATCCTTTCACCGCTCGCGATTTCTATTCGATGGCAGCTTTTTTTGCGGACGTGAAAGAAAAACCAATTGGAAAGCGCCAACCTAATTTGAAATTACCGACTCCTGATGAGGAAAAGCGGATTGCGGAGTTGAAGAAAAACCTGGCCGAAAAAACTCCGGCGAAACTAGCTGCGACCGATTCTGCTTTGGGTGCCAAGATCAGTGAAGCGCAAACAAAATGGGAAGCCGAAATTGCTTCGCAATTAACAGAAGATCGCTCTGACTGGACTGTCGCTGAAGCCCCGAAAACTAAATCGTCCGGCGGTCAAACTTTCGAAAAATTACCGGACGGATCCATTTTGACCAAAGGGAAAAACCCGGGCAGCGAGAATTACGTGCTTACGCTCAAAGGCAGCGGAAAAATTACGGCAATCCGATTGGAGACTTTGACGCACGAATCCTTTGTTAAAAAGGGTCTGTCGCGAGCGAATGGAAACTTTGTCCTCACGAATACGAAGGTGCGAAAAAGCGATGGGACCGAAGTTACAATCGCCAGCGGAAAAGCTGACTTCGAGCAGTCTGGCTGGCCGGTTGCAAACGCATTTGATGGCAAATCCAATACGGGATGGGCAGTCGACGGACACAACAATCCAGCAGATCATGTCGCGATGTTTGTTTTGGCCGAAGGAATCGATCTTGGCAAAAATGGAACGCTTGAACTTGAGTTTCAATTTCGTTCTCCACATCAAAAGCATCACTTCGGAAGATTTCGCCTTGGGCTGACCACAGCGGAAGATCCGAAACTCATCGGCGGATTGAATCTTCCCCCAGCTGTATCTGAGGCGTTGAAGTTAACCTCGGAAAAGCGGTCCGCCGAACAGAAGAAAGCGATCGCCGATCATTTCCTGACCGAAACAAAATTACTCGCTGACGCTCGAAAAAATCTGACCGATTGGAAAAAAGATCTCGTCGCTATTGAGAAAAATGTAAAGACTATGCTCGCTTCCGAGCCACTTCCCGAACCCCGCATGACGCGCGTCCTCGCACGCGGAAACTGGCTGGATAAAGACGGCGAAGTGGTTCAGGCAGCTCTCCCCACTTTCCTGCCAAAAGATAAAGACAACGTGATTGCAAAAGGCGAGCGTGCGAACCGCCTCGATCTCGCTCATTGGATCATGGCGGACAGCAATCCCCTCACCGCACGAACGTTTACCAACCGAATGTGGAAGCTGTTCTTCGGAGCCGGTATCTCGCGCGATTTGAAAGATCTCGGAGGACAAGGTAAGCCCCCTTCTCACCCAGAGGTGCTGAATCTGCTGTCGGTTGAGTTTCGCGAGAGCGGTTGGGATATGAAGCAACTGGTGAAATCAATTTTGATGTCCGATGCCTATAAGCAAGTTTCAACCGTATCCGCAGAGGCCAGAGAAGCCGATCCCGGCAACCAACTTTTCAGTCGTCAGGGACGATGGCGAATCGAAGCCGAATTCGTTCGCGACACTGCACTGCAGCTCAGCGGATTGCTCGTCGATGAAAAACTTGGCGGCAAAAGCGTGAAGCCGTATCAGCCCGCTGGATATTGGCAGCATTTAAATTTTCCAAAACGAACCTGGCAGGCAGGCAAAGGCGAAGATCTCTATCGCCGAGGCGTTTATACGTTCTGGTGCCGAACGTTCCCACATCCGGCAATGGTCGCGTTCGATGCCCCAAGTCGCGAAGAGTGCACCGCTGAGCGACCTCGATCGAATATTCCGCAGCAAGCATTGGTTCTCTTGAACGATCCGGTTTTTGTCGAGGCAGCCAAGAAATTTGGCGAACACATTGCAACCTTTGAGGGTGGCGATGCAATTTCTCAAGCGTGGAAATATGCAACCAGTCGAAATCCGACCGCCGAAGAGAAAGCGGTTCTCAGTCAGCTTTTTGAAAGTCAGAAAGCACGTTTCGAAAGTGACGCAGCTGCAGCCAAAGATTTCCTCAGCATTGGCGAGGCTCCGGTCTCCGACAATATTTCCGCTGCCGAAGCTGCTGCTTTTGCAAACGTTGCTCGCGCCATTTTGAACGCTTACGAAACAACATCCCGCTTCTAAAACGATGAACCTTTTTTCACAACAACTCAACCGCCGCGCGTTCCTGAATCGCTCCGCCGTCGGGATCGGATCGATGGCGCTTACGTCGCAACTTTTGGCTGAAGGCGGTGCTCAACAGGCGTTCGCAGGTGCGGTAAAGCCACACCACATGGCTAAAGCGAAACGCGTCATTTTTCTTTGTATGGCAGGCGGGCCATCCCATTTGGAGACGCTCGACTACAAGCCCGAGCTTGCCAAAATGGATGGCAATCCAATGCCACCTTCTATTACCGAAGGTCAGCCGATCGCCCAGCTTCAAGGCAAAGTTTTGACCTGCCTTGGCCCGCAGCGCGAGTTTGTTAAATACGGAAAATCGGGACAGATGATGGCCGACGTTTTCCCGCACATCGGAAAACACGCCGATGACCTCGCAATCGTGAACTCGTTGGTAACCGAGCAAATCAATCACGATCCGGCCCACACCTTCATGAATACCGGAACTCAGATTTCCGGTCGCCCCTGCATGGGATCATGGATCAATTACGGCCTCGGAACCGAATCTAAAGACCTTCCCGGTTTTGTCGTTTTGACATCAATCGGCGGCGGACAAAGCCAACCGATTGCTTCGCGTCAGTGGCATTCGGGATTTTTACCAAGCCGCTATCAAGGAGTTCAATTCCACTCAACCGGCGATCCTGTGTTGTATGTGGGCAATCCCAAAGGCGTTACTCGCAACGATCAGAAACAAGTTGTCGATGCAGTGAATTCATTGAATCGATTGCGGAACGACGTCGTGGCCGACCCTGAAATCTCGACCAAAATCACGCAATACGAAATGGCGTTCAAAATGCAAATGAGCGTACCTGAATTGGTCGATCTTTCCGATGAGCCACAGTCCGTTCTCGACATGTATGGCGCGAAACCGGGCGACGGCTCTTTCGCCAGCAACTGCCTTCTGGCACGTCGATTGGCAGAACGCGGTGTGCGTTTTATCCATCTTTACCACCGCGGATGGGATCACCATGGCGGCGTGAAGAACGGCGTCGAAAACGTTGCAAAACTCGTTGATCAGGGAACCGGCGCACTGCTCGAAGATTTGAAACAACGCGACATGCTGAAAGACACTCTCGTCGTTTGGTCTGGCGAATTTGGTCGCACCCCAATGTCGCAAGGCGGCGGAGCAAATCCGGGGCGCGATCACCATATTAAAGGCTTCTCCTGCTGGATGGCTGGAGGCGGCGTCAAAGGCGGCATCACTCATGGCGCCACCGATGACTTCGGTTACAACGCTGTGGATAATATCGTTCACGTTCGCGATCTACACGCGACGATGCTGCATCTGTTAGGAATCCAGCACGATCGGTTCACGTTCAAATATCAAGGATTGGATATGAAACTGACCGGCGTCGAACACGCGCATGTTGTGAAGGAGTTGGTGGCGTAAGAAGCCTTTCACGCAAGGGTTCCTTCAACAACACCGAGCTTGGACTCGACTCGAAGCCGCTCCCAGAGTTGGGCTCCGTCGGAATTTCCAGCCATTAAGTTTTGATACGCACGAATCGTGGTCTCTGCGTCCTCGCGATTTTCCTTCAGTAGCTCGACGCGAAATTTGCGAAGTCCTGCTCGCGTGAGGTCATCAAAGAAACGAGCACCGGTTTGGGCTCGGCCATTGAACAAGGTATTTCGACAGCCCACGTCAGCAGTCAAAATGTGATGCTGGCCAACGCGGTCCCGCAATTCAACTTCATGCGTATCACAAGGGCGCCCGCAGTTTGTGACGTCGGTCCCTTCAGACATAAACGCGCAGAAAACGCAGTGCTCCATGTGAAACATCGGCATGTGCTGATGAAGCGTGATTTCAAACCATGAAGGCGGAGCCTTTTCTAACAAATCCAAAACCTGCTTGATGTTAAGGTCATACGAAATCGTGAGATTCAAAAATCCCTGTTTCATAAAAAACTCTGCGCTGAGGGGATTCGCGACATTCAACGAAAAATCGCCGACCATCTCCAGCGCATCGTTTTTCCGAAAATGATTCACCCCGCCCAGATTTCGGACAATCACACCGTCAGGCTGGGCTTTTTCAACAACGCGGAACAGCCCGCTTTCACCGGCTTTTTGGATACGGGGAGTTGCCAGAAAAATCCGGGATTCCGTTCCTGAATCCCGAACCATTGAGACCACGTACCGATACCGTTTCACATCTTCAAAATCGGCATAGATAGTTTTTACTCCGAGTTCAAGAGCCGCTTCAATTTGATCTGAGTTGCGACAAAGCACGTGGAGTTGTGGCTCTGTCTTTTCAAAAACATCCGGCGTTTCCGGAAGTAAATTGCTTACGGAGATTGCGACGGATTCGCGAGCAGGTTTTCCCTCAGGTTGAGTTTGTTCAATCTGCTCAACAAGACTGCGGCGCATTTTGTTGACCTCACTGACGGGCAACATCACTTCGCCTTCGATTCCGAAATACAATGTTCCAAGTTCGAAAGACGTGTTTCCGAGACGCCCGAGTTGCTTCGTCAAAAACTCCTCAGTCAGCGGGCGCTGCTCGGCTTTTTGTAGCGGAATCGTCGATTCAATTTTTAACCCTGATTGCAAATCGATCAACACAAGTAGCTCCCCCTCACTCCCAGAAACAGCCCAATCCAGGCCGCGTGATTTTGGCTTAAGCCGCGACTCGTGCCACGACTTCTGAAGTTCAGCATTCAAGGCCGGATCATCGGTTTTCCAAACACGGTCGCCAATTTTCAGATTTTCAAATTGAATCTTACCGCGCTGAAATTTGAGTTTTCGACCCTGGATTTCGTAGATCCGTCCTCCCTGTTCATGATCTGTATTTCCGCCGGTATCAAAGGCAATTCCATCTCCGTTTTTGATGGGAACCTCGGGGTTCACTTCAATCCAGTCGTGACCGACCTCAGATATCTTTCCAATAAAGGCTCCCCGTTTTTTTCCAAATCGGGCGTGAACGAGTTCCTGATTATTGATGCCGTTCAGCCAACCACTGTGAAGCCCTCGAGAAAAAGCCATCTCCAATTCATAATGATCGGACTCGTCCGGCGCATCAACGGCTTCACCTGCTACCGCATCAATTGCCTTTCGATAAACCCGCGTCACTGCAGCAACATATTCAGGGGTTTTGAGACGCCCTTCGACTTTGAAACTTGATACACCAGCCGCGATCAAATCAGGAATTTCATTCACCCCAGCCAAATCCTGTGGCGATAACAAATAACGCTTATCGCCAAGATCGCGGAGTTCCCCATCTACGATCAGATCATATGTCATGCGACAGGCTTGAGCGCACTCCCCGCGATTCGCGCTGCGCTGGCCAAGTGATTCGCTGGTGAGACATTGCCCAGAATAAGCCACACAAAGGGCACCGTGAACAAACGTCTCCAGCTTCACTGCGCCAGGTTCATTGGCTTTAAAAAACCGCATTTCTTTGAGCGAATTCTCCCGGGCAATGACTGCGCAATCGAGATTGAACGCTTCGTTCACAAACTCCAGCGCTTCCGGCGACGTGATCGTCATCTGGGTCGACGCATGCAATTCAAGCTCGGGAGCAATCGCCCGCGCCATCCGGGCGAGTCCAATATCCTGAACAATAATCGCGTCAACTCCGGCTTCATTGATGAGGCGAAGTTGGCGCTCTGCTGCCTCAAGCTCGGACGTGAAAATCAGGGTGTTGAATGCGACAAATCCACGAACTCCATGAGCATGAAGGAAATCCATCAACTCGGGTAAATCTGCTTCTGAGAAATTGTCAGCCCGAATCCGGGCATTAAATGTGGGAAGTCCGAAATAGATCGCATCGGCTCCGTTGGCCACGGCAGCGCGAGCGCACTCCCAGTTTCCCGCAGGGGAAAGGAGTTCAAGAGGATGACCGTGGGGCGTTGAGAAAGGGACTGACATTCGCTGGAATGTAGCACGGCCAACGCAGAGCGCGAGGCATCAGAAAAAACGACTCTTGCTACGAACGAACCAGAAATTCGTCAAGATTCAGAATCACCCGAACGGTTGCAATCCAGCTAGCAGTTTCAACCGGGTCACCTTTCTCCTGGAGATAATTTCCCGCCATTTTTTTAGCCTCCTCCGGATTCGCCCGGTAAAAAGAGCGCGTCCCGGCAAGAAGGCTCGAAAGCCGATCAACCTCCGAAACCTCGGGAGGTCGGCTGAGGCAAAGGCGAAATGCGTGCTCTATTTTTGAAGCATCATCTCCTTCGCCTTGCGTGGTCAACACGCGCCGGGCAAGTGCCTGCGCAGCTTCGGTGAAGGTTTCGTTATTCAACGTAATGAGCGCCGCCAGCGGTGTATTTGACCGGGTGCGCTCGACACTGGTTACGTTTGAATCAGGACAATCAAAACTCATCAAATTCGGATGCGGGGCGGTCCGTTTAAAAAACGTATACATTCCACGACGATAGCGATCTTCGCCTTGGCTGACCTTCCACTTGAAACTCGAATTGTAATTTGCATCGATGACTCCGGGCGGAATGGGTGGAAAGACCGAAGGGCCTCCAATTTTTTCCGATAGCAATCCGGCCGCTGCGAGCGAAATATCACGGACGGTTTCAGCCTCGACACGAAATCGGTTTTGTCGAACGAGTAGCCGATTTTTTGGATCAATCTCCAAAAGCTCAGGCCGGTGATCCGATGATTGCTGATACGTCTTCGACATCACGATCGTCTTGATCATTTTCTTCCGCGACCAACCCTTTTGGATAAACTCAGTTGCCAACCAATCGAGCAATTTCGGATGGCTGGGACGATCGCCCCGAACCCCAAAATCATTTACGGTCGTCACGAGACCGCTTCCAAACAAGTGCCCCCAAATACGGTTCACAACCACCCGCGGTGGAAGCGGATTATCACCAGAAACCAGCCAACGAGCCAGGTCCAGTCGATCTCCATTCTCATTCCGATTCTCAACTGGCGGAAGGGTTGCCAGCGTTCCGGTTTGAACCTCATCAATCGGCTGCTTGAATTCGCCACGCCGAAAAATATTCGTCTTCCGACGGTCCCCTTTTCGTTCAGATAAGACTCGAATGTTCATCGCCGGACGCTCTGGCATTTTCGATTCAATACTGTTAATTCGATGAACCAGCCCTGTTGCTTCGGAATCCCATTTTACGTAAAAACGATCCAATAGGGTCTGTTCGTCGAGCTTACCCTTTATTTTAATTGGGCTATCTTCCGACTGCTTCGCAAAATGCTCGCGCAGAGCTTTGGGAACAGCGAGATGCGTCGGCGAGGTCAGCGCGGTGATCCGGAACTTTCCGATCATATGACTGCTGCCGTAATTTTGAATCAGTTGAATTGAAAATGTCGCGGCCTTCTTGATTTCAACGGGACGAACCAATCCAAAAACGGCGTGATGCGGCTTTCCGTATTCCGGCCCGATAGCCCAACCGTTTCCTTCATTTTTAGGTTTTGCATTGGGATCGAGGGCACCCGTTACATTCCACGTTTTCTCCTGTGAATGATCAGCTTCTGCATCCCCAAAAACCTGAGACTTCCCGTCGATTTTCAGGGTGATGTGATTGAGAACGAAGTTGCCGTGCTCAACGCGACCGGGCCCGTTTTGGGGTAATGACTTATCGGGGAGAACTTCGAGTTTTATCCCTGAAATTGTGGTTCCGGCAGGGACTCTTCCTGCAACAACATAGGTTCCTTCAGCCGCATTGGTTCCGCCAACAAGGACAGCACCATCCTTTTTATTGTGAGAAAACGTGACACCTTTTGGTCCAGTAAATTTTTCGAGAACGAGCGGAGTGAAGGTCTGCTTTGCCTGTGCCGCAGAAATCGTTGCCTTGGTTTCAGCAATGAGTCGAGGGAGTTGTGGCTTCAATTTTTTGGTCACGACCGCGAGCTCCGACTTCGCTTTTTCCAAGTCTTTCTGCGCGGCGGCGTGTTGCTTTTTCCATTTTGAAATGGCCTCAGGCGTGTGATCGATTCGGCTGGAGGTTTCATCGCCGTTATTAAAATAAGCGAAGAATTGGTAGTACTCGGCATGGGTAATTTCGTCATATTTGTGGGTATGGCATCGAGCACATCCCACGGTGAGACCCATCCACACCGCCCCCATCGTTTCGACACGATCCATCACGGCTGCGACACGCCATTGTTCTTTGTCGGTTCCGCCTTCGGTATTGGTCAGTGTTTGGCGGTTGAACGCGGTGGCGAGAAGTTGGAGGTCCGTTGGATTTTCGAGAAGATCCCCGGCGAATTGTTCGATGGTGAACTGATCAAACGGCATGTCGGCATTGACGGCATCGATCACCCAATCGCGATAGCGCCACGCATTCAGCCGGTTGTTGTCTTTCTCATAGCCATCGGAATCGGCGTAGCGAGCATGGTCGAGCCAATGGCGTCCCCAACGTTCTCCGAAATGTGGGCTTACAAGCAAATCATCGACGAGACGTTCCACTGCCGCGGCGCGATCTTTTTCAAAACGTGGGAAATGATCTTCGACCTGTTCAATCGTCGGTTGTCGGCCCATCAGGTCATAGAAGAGCCGGCGGATCAAGGTAATGTTGTCGGCAGCACGGGGCTCGACATGGGCACTCGGAATATTGAGCTTCGAACGGGTGTCTTCGATCTGTTTTCGGACAAAGTAGTCGATTGGATGATTCGAACCGTTTGACGTCGGCAGTTCAATTTTCGAAAATTGAAGTTCATCATAGGCCCAGTGCTTGGGCCAGTCAGCTCCTTCGGCGATCCACTGTTTCAGCTTTGATTTTTCCGAATCGGTGAGTGGTTCCGCTTTATCCGGCGGCGGCATGATGTCATCCGGATCGGCAGAATGGATTCTATCGATCAGGCTGGATTTTGCGGGATCTCCCGGAACGATCGCGATTTCGCCTGACTTCAGTTTTTGTGAAGCAAAGTCAATTCCTGTAAGTCGCAGCCCTCCCTTTTTGTCATCCGGTCCGTGACAAAGCATGCATTTCTCTGCAAGGATCGGCCGGATCTCCGACTCGAAATCAATGTTCGCCGCAAGAATTGAACCCGCCGCGACGATAAAGAAAAAAAACGCAAGATATCGGATCGCCAGCCTGTTCTTCATTCTTACAGGTTCATGAAAAACAAGGCTCAGGTCAACATCCGTGAAAACGGTTTTGCTGTTAGTCCTGCCGAAGGAAAATTCGGCTTTCGCGATAGGTGATCACACCGTTGAGCTCGCGCATGAAATCGGCGCCAAAAATAGCCCCGAAACCAGGTTTTCCCGACTGGTCTTTAAAAAGGTCAGCGGAGATCAACGAACGATTGGTAATGTCTGCGGTCCCCAATTTAATGAGCTTTACTTTGGTAATTGCAGCTGGCGCTTCGCCACCCACTCCATAAATCACCTGATCCAGAGGCCCGACTTCACATCCGGTTTCCCTCGCGGTGTTGATATGAAGCACAGTGGTTTGAGCCCCTGTATCGATCATGAAAGTGGTATCGGTTTCATTGAGAAGGCCATCGACATAAATGTGATTTCCCCGCCGCTCATATTCGAACGATTCGTAGCTGCGGAGTTCAAGCAAATCTTCAACGGTAAGCCCGCGGCAATACTTCAAAAACGTAGCGCGCTGCGGAGACCAATCATCAATGTATTCCTGATCAGCTTCAGAGAGACTGGAAATCGAGATTTGAGATTCATTTCCATCTTCGGTAACGATTTTTACGGCAGATCGGGATTTTTCCGAAACGTTCCCTTTATAAGTTTTTCCGTTCAATGTTTTAAAAAGACGAAATTCAGGGACTTTCTCCACTTCTCCGTCACCGCCGGCCAAATCAGGGCGAAGGAAAATTCGGCCTTCTTTATAAGAAATTACGGCTCGTAGTTGGGTAAGAAATTCAGCTCCAAAGATCGCGTCTTCCATCTGACGAGATCCTTCAGGACGGTCTTTCATCAGGTCTGCGGAAAGCAGCCTTTGATTTCGAATGACGGATTCCCCGAGTCTAATCTCGCTGACATCGGTCCAAGCAGCCGGGGCTTCGCCACCGATTCCTCGAATTTTTTGATCCATTTCTCCAACTGTGCAATCCATGTTTCGAGCAGACTGAACGTGTAGCACCGACGCATGCGCACCGGTGTCGATGAGAAACTTGGCGGGATGTCCATTCAACTTCCCCTCAACAATCATACTGTTGTTGTCGAGTCGAAATGTGAAGGACTCGTAACCCCGCAACTCCAGCAATTCACGCACGGTCAGGCCGACACATTGCTCAAGGAAAACGGCTCGTTCTTTACTCCATTTTTTCACGAAATCCTGATCGCCTGCGCTGAGTTTATCGTAGTCAATCACGACGCGCTGTCCGTTTTTCATCTTCAAGATCGCTTTGGCTTTCTCATCTGATTTATCAACGAGAATCGCTTGGATCGTTTTACCATTGGAGCCTACAAAATCGCGAAATTCAGGGTCTCCTTTCCCTTGCGATAAAGCGGACGGGGAGAATGCGAACAGTGCCGTGATGGCGAGAAATGTGAATGGAATTTTCATCGTGTATTTAAGAGTTGCCGGCTTCTAAAACGCATCAGTCTTTGAACGCTGAACTGCTGATGAATTCGGTCCATGCGATTTCCAAAGCTTCCGGGGTTTCGAATCCGAAGATTTTAGCAATTTCGATCGCCTCGGGAATTTGCCGTGACGACTCGGCTCTTTCAATCATTTTTGTGTAAGCCGCGAGTCGCCCCATATCACCCTGCATGAAATAGCTAAAAGAATACAACAGAACCAATTCTTCCGGCGTCAACGTATCTGCCTCGTATTTATACAACGCTTCGATCGATGGCTTAACCGTTCCTTTACGAACGAGTTTTTTCAATTCCTTGGCCCAGTCGGTCCCGTTCGCAAAGCCGCGGGCACTTTGAATATCACTAGAGTCATATTTTGCAGAGATTAGAGAAGTCCCAGATTCGCCAGCGAGCTGAATTTCTTTGTAATAAGAGTGCCCAGTCACAATCGAAAAACGACCTGCTGCACCAAAACTCGAGGTGCCGCCCATCTGAGTGGTAAGCATATCGGACGCCACACAATGCGTTACAAATGGCGTGAACACTTTCTTAAATGAACTGTCGTTCTCTTTCGTCACTTTGAAAACGCGAGCGGTGCTCAAGAGGCCGCGCGGCTCAGCTATTTCAGGTGGCAGATTGATTTGGCCACCGGTTGATTTGGGCCACGTGATGGCCAATTTTAAGGACTGCTCATGTCCTCCGTTATTACTGAGCCACTCGCGATACCATTCACCAAGCATCTTGTGGGTATCTTCATCATCGACCACAAAAATCGCACGACGGTTTTCCCCCCATTTATTACGGAATGTTGGATGCTGAAACGCCATTCCGTGCCAAAGCCGTTCAGCGGTTTCTGCAATGTTTTTGGGACGAAATGAACCTTTCGTCAAAATGAGAAAGTGCTCCGTCTCCATCGCATCAAAGGTGATTTCGGTATCCGGAAAAATGAATGGGTCGGGCAGCTCCGTGAAGGTTTTGATATCAATTCGAGCGTCTTTTTCCGGAGTTCCGACCTTGCCGCTCAATACAACAGCTTCTCCTCCCCCGTATTCCGTCAGGTAGTTGTTATCATTCGAACTGAGAAGTGAACGATTGATTCGAATTTCTTTCCCATTCTTCAGAGTAATTATCGCCTCTTCCCCATCGATTTTTTCGAGCTTTCCTTCGAGGGTCCGCCCCTTCTTATCCGTCCACATCCGTATTTCAGCAGCCCAACTCAGAGTTGAAATGAAGATGACAAGCGACACAATTGCGGCGCGAAATTTCGGATGGGGGTTGCTCAACCTTTTCATAATCATAAAAGCCTATCATCTTAGGAAAAATAATGCATTCAAATTCGGCGGCTCTTAAAGGAGGTCTTTATCAGCTTTTTAAGCAGCGCAACCGAGACGGAATTACAAGAAGGCACTACAAATGGCTCGCGTTCTTGCCGTGCGATGATCAACTGGAGATCATGCGTTCTCGACTTTTTATTGTCTTCATTTCCTTGATCGGTTCCGCACTCGCCAATCTCCACGCACAAAACGATTCAACAGGGTCCGCTCAACAATCGAACCCTATTGGTTCGAAAATTGTCAAAGCTGAAGATGGTGGATTTTCGCTCTCGGTAAATGGGAAAGCTTTCAAAGTGAAAGGCGCTGGAGGCAGTGGTTCTCTATCGTTGCTTGCTGAGTTGGGAGGAAATTCAATTCGAACTTGGGGCATCGATGAAAAAACGGGCAAGCTTCTTGATGAGGCTCAGAAAAATGGTCTCAAGGTGACACTCGGTTTCTGGCTGGGCCATGAGCGCCATGGATTTTCCTATGAGAATTTTGAGCAGGTAACGAAACAAATTTCCGACCTTCGGGCCGCCGTTGAGAAATACAAAAATCATCCGGCATTACTGATGTGGAGCATCGGAAATGAAATGGAAGGTTTTGATGAAGGCGACAATCCTGCGATCTGGATGCACATCGAGCATTGCGCGCAGATGGTAAAATCGCTGGATCCAAATCATCCCATTATGACAGTCACCGCGGAAATCGGCGGCCGGAAAGTCGAAGCAATGAACCATTTTTGTCCCAGTGTCGATATTCATGGGATCAATAGCTACGGCGGAATCACTTCGGTCGCTGAGCGCTACCGGAAAGCTGGCGGGGTGAAACCTTACCTGATTACCGAATACGGAATAGCTGGAACCTGGGAAACAGAGCCGGGGAAATGGGGAATGCCTGAAGAATTAAGCAGCACGGCGAAAGCCACTTTTTACAAAGATGCCTATGCTGCAGCGGACAAAGATCCGCTCTGCCTGGGTAGTTATGCTTTTACCTGGGGGGCGAAGCAGGAGGCCTCGGCGACGTGGTTGGGAATGCTACTTCCCAGTGGTGAAAGGCTCGCCACGGCCGACGCAGTGAGCGAGATGTGGACAGGAAAACCAGTCGAAAACCAATGTCCGCGAATTGAATTGCTCACGCTGGTTGGGGAAAATAAAGTACTCGAACCGGGCGCAGAAATCAAATTCGCCCTCAAAGCATCCGATCCCGAAAACGACAAGCTGAATGTTCATTGGATTTTGACCGAAGACTGGAAAGAGATCGCCGAAGGAGGCGACTCCCGTCCAAGCCCGCCGAAATTTCCTGAATCCATTTTAGAAAGCTCAGCCGCTGGAGCCAAAATTAAAATGCCGGACGGCGGGGGAACCTATCGCGTCTATGTTTATTTGAAAGATGGCAACGGCGGAGCAGCTACTGCAAACCTATCCCTGAAGGTAGAAGGAGAGCGCAAGGCACCTTTGGGATCCAAAATTAAACTTCCCCTCACGATCACTGGCGGTGATCCCAACGCTAAACAGCTCTTCTTTTCAAGTGGTTGGATGGGAGATACCGACAAAATGAAGCTGAGCCTCGATTCTCAGGAAAACCCAAAAATCGGAAAAACCTGTCTGAAACTTGAATTCACTGAACCCGCTGGCTGGGGAGGAATTGTCTGGCAAAGCCCGGCGGGTGATTGGGGGGATCAACCCGGCGGATTTGATTTTACAGGCGCAAAAAAGCTTACCTTCTGGGCTCGGGGGGGAAAAGGAGGTGAAACTGCGAAGTTCGGGTTCGGTATCATTAAAGAAGACAAATTGCACTTCGACACCACGCGGGAAGAGATTTCCGTGACCTTAAAGTCCGAGTGGGAGAAATTTGAAATCCCGCTCGAAGGAAAAAATCTCCGACGAATCAAATCCGGGTTTTATCTGATTACCGAGGCCAAGGGATTGCCGTTCGAGTTCTTTGTCGACGAAGTTGTGGCGGAATAAGTTACCCAATCACGCGCTTGAGTGTCGCAAACGTCATGGCGAATTCATTCTCCGCATCGGCCTCAAACCGTTCTTCATCCACAATTTCCCATTTCGCCACAGCCTCGTAACCAGGAAAGTGATGCTCACCTTCGACTTCGGCTTCGACAAAAGTTAGGATGAGTTCATCAGCAAAGCTCAGGGCCGCTTGATAAATAGACGCCCCTCCGCTCACAACGAGTTCGGAGGCGCTTTGCTCGCGAGCGATTGAAACTGCCCTTTCCACTGAATCGGCCACAAATCCCTCCTTCACATCAAAATTGAAATCTCGGGTTAGCACGACAGGAGTCTGCGTCGTGAACCATCCGTCCATTTCCTCAAACGTGGTTCTACCCAGAAGCATGAATTTTCCTGCCGTATAATTTCTGAAATGGGCTGAATCACGAGGAAGACTCCAGGGGATTCCGCCGTCTTTTCCTCCGATGACACGGTTTCGTGCCATTGCAGCTATCATCGATATTTTCGGATTGGGTCGCTTCATGGCTCTAATACACGGATTGTGGGCGGCAATTTCCTAGGCTGACAATTCAAATCTGACAATTTTCGCTCGATTTGGAAAAGAGGAACCCAAAAATAAGG
>ERZ887942.741-NODE-741-length-25060-cov-20.857828_pt1 | contig 25060 bp, 21 predicted proteins | sample MGYA00521099_ERZ887942 | MGnify/ENA primary metagenome ERZ887942 (study PRJEB32303, sample SAMEA104408605) | aquatic metagenome | biome: Brackish water; feature: Pelagic; material: water | place: Baltic Sea | collected 2014-06-07T06:48:00 | depth 16,251 m ...
CGAATCTGGAACTCACCCCGAAAACTCTGTGTGAGAAGATGAGGTCGGATCGCTGCCTTCTTTCCGAGCATCGCGGGCAGCATGTCGAAGCTATCGGTCGCGGCCTTGTCGGGAAGTTGATATCCGATCACGGAAGCAATCGTCGCCATGATGTCGGTGGTATTGGTCATCTGATTCGAAACCTGCCCCTTGGGGATTCTCCCCGGCCATCTCGCAATAAATGGAACACGGTGCCCCCCTTCCCAACCATCCCGCTTGACCCCGCGAAAGCCGCCGGAGGGATCGTGCTGATGATCCTGCCTCATCCAATCAACATGAACGGTTTCGGCTCCATTGTCGGCGTTGAAAAGAACGAGCGTTTCTTCATCGATCTCCAACTCGTTTAGCAGATCAAAAACGCGGCCCACCAAAGCATCGAGCTGAAAGACAAAGTCCCCCCGGGGACCGGCCTTGGTGGAGCCATTGAACTCCGCAGCGGTAAGAACAGGTGCGTGCGCGATCTGGGTGGAGAAGACTGCGAAGAAAGGTTTTCCGGGAGTTTTCTCCCGATGGTCTGTGATGAAATCCTTTGTCTTCTCATAGAAGAGCAGGTCGGCATCCACAAATTTGTAGCCCGGAGCCATCCAACCGGCGTCATTGTCCCAGCGCCACTTTCCTCCGGGATTGGGGGTACTCTTGGGATCATATCGCCTGTCTGCCGGAACCGGCACCATTCCGTTTTCGATGTAAACGTAAAGAGGATCGGTCGTCGGGCAGTTGGGCGTCACAAACGATTCATCGAAGCCCCTCTTATTGGGACCATCGATGAGAGGAGTGCTTTTTTCGTAGTCAATCAGGAGGGAATTCTTGAACCCTCCACCCAATCGTTTGCCTTCTTTATCAAGCCAGGTCAACCCGACATGCCACTTCCCAAAGATTCCCGTCCGATATCCTTTTTCCTGAAGTATCCCGCCCAAGGTCAGGGTTCCCGGCTTGAGATAGCTGGGACCACCGGGGCCCTCAAACGCTCCCCCACCACGGCCGGTTGACCGGTAAATCTGTTGACCCGAAAAAAGGCCGTAACGGGAAGGAGAACAAATCGTTGAAGGACTGTGCGCATCCGTAAAGCGGATTCCTTCCGCCGCCATCTGATCCAATCTCGTAGTTTGATAGGCAGACTTGGGATTGTAGCAAGAGAGATCCCCAACGCCCAAATCATCGGCATAAATAATCACGATGTTCGGCAGCTTGGCAGAAGCCGAAACTGCCAACACTGTCAGGGAAAAACAAAGTGACCGAATCACCTCTCCACCTCCCCACGTCCAAGATCAATGAGACGTGAAAAGAGATGCTCCCCTCCGACCCGGAGGCCACAGTGTTCATATTCGCTGGTATAAAAGGCTTTCATATTCGGAACTGATTCGATGGTTTCACGGGAGAACCTGGCATTCACAAACATGTCGTTGGCGTAAACGGCACAAGCGACCGGCACCGTATTCCGGCTCAGAACGTCCTTGTCATACAAAGCAGGCCAACCGTCGTAGTCCGCAAGAATATTGGCAGCTTCCTTCATCCCCTTGAGTTCTGAAATTTCATCGAACATCCAGGGGAAGACCATTTCCCCGTAAAAGAGGAAATCCTCAAAATTATTGAAGTGAGGATAGCTTTCCTTCTGCACTGCGTCGCACGCCCAGGCGCTCGCGCTGCCCTGTGCATAGATCGCTTCGTGCAGAATGGCAAAGATCGGATTCGTGTCGAACCGGAGCGCAGCTTGCAGCCCCATCTTAAAAGTGTGGCTCACGATCTCCTGATCACCGGCTTGGACAAAGGCTTCCTCCAGAAGAAAGTGAATCTCCTCGGCAGTGTGGGCAAAACCGAACTTCAATCCCAACAACTGAACCAACTGCGGAATGACACGGTCACCATTTGGGAAGCGCACGTCGTTTTCCTGAAGATGTCGGGCCAGCTTCACCAGCCGCTCTTTATCCATCGGGAACTTTTCAAAATACTGACGATTCCGCTCCTCAACAAAAGGAAAAGTCCCCTCGTAAATCTCCCGCGCTGTTCGGTCCAAACCGGGAACCCCTCCAAAGATGAAGCACTCCTTCAAACCCTCGGGGTGAAGACTCAGGTAGGTCATCGTGCACCATCCTCCGTAGCTTTGACCGATTGTTGACCACGGAGTATCCGGGCTCATTTCAGCACGAATTGCTTCGGCATCACGCACAATATTGTCCTGACGAAAGTGTTTGAGATAATCAGCCTGGGCCCGGGCATCGCCCTCCAGTACAAGGGCCTGATAATCCACCGCGCTGCTCAGACCATTGCCACGCGTATCATACATCAGAACACGAAATTCAGTGAGAGCCCGCTTCAGCCAGCCTTCCTTGCGAATGGGCAGTGGAGCCCTGAATCCGGGACCACCTTGTAGAAAAAGGAGGAAAGGTTTGTCTTTGCTCTTGGGATCAAGATCACAAACCTCGCGAACGAAAACGTTGATCTTGCGGCCGCCGGGATTGCCATGGTCGAGAGGAACCTCGAAGGTGTGATCGATCAATTCGAGACCGGGAATTCGATAGGGATTGGATGAAGTCATTCTTTTGATTTTGATTCCACGAGATAGGGCATCTTCGCTCCGGATTCCTTGAGCCAACGATTCAGCTCCTTCCGCATTTCCAGGGCCAGCGCTGGCTTTTCATTCGCCAGATTCTTCTTCTCGCCCAGATCTTTCACCACGTCGTAAAGCTCGACAGAGTCGTCGTCATAAAAGTGGATCAATTTGTAATCCCCTTTCCGAATCGCTCCACCCAGACGATTTCTCTTATGAAAGGCATAGTTGGGATAGTGGAAGAAAAGGGACTCGCGCTTCAACTTTCCACTTCCTGTGAGAATGGGGATCAGACTCTCTCCGTCGAGGGGAGTTCCTTCTTTTGGTTTCAAACCAGCGACCTCCAGAAGAGTGGGGAAAACATCCGTGCTGATCACGGGAGTGTCGTTACGACTTCCCGGCTTGATCTTCCCCGGCCAGCGAATCGCCCAGGGAACCCGTATCCCGCCTTCGTAAAGATGCCCTTTGTTTGCCCGCAGCGGACCATTGCTGAAAAGCGACCCGTTGTCCGAGGTGAAAATCACGATGGTATTTTCGGTGAGACCAAGGTCATCAAGGGACTTCAAAAGTCGACCAATGGACCGGTCCATCCCTTCAATCATGGCCGCGTAGGCAGGGTTCTCAACCGAACGACTCTTGTACTTTTTAATGAGATCCTCTGGAGCCTCGATGGGATAGTGCACCGAGTAGTTCCAGAAGGTCAGGAAGAAGGGCCCCTTTTTCTGATCCTTGATAAAGTCAATGCACTCCCCGGCCAATCGGTCGGGCAAATACTCTCCGTCTTTTCCTTCTTTGAGAGTTGGGATTTTATAAGGCGCGAAGTAAGTCGGAGGACCTCCCCGGTCATACCCGCCAATGTTCAAATCATATCCTTGATGCTCCGGACGCAGTTGGGGCTCGAATTTTTTCCCGGCCTCATCCGCTCCCTTCCGGTGCGAGAGGTGCCATTTCCCGACAAACCCCGTCGTATAACCGGCCTCCTTCTTTAATCGCTCGGCCAAAGTCGTGGCCTCAATTGGCAAATAAGTCAGCTTCTTCGCTCCGGCTTGTTGCCGCCCCTCGGGCACCATTCCGTCCTTATGCCCGGGCGCATGGTTGGTAATGGACAGACGAGCCGGAGAAATCCCCGTCAGCATCGCCGCCCTCGTCGGAGTGCAAACGGGAGCCGCCGCATATCCATGGGGAAACATCATTCCTTCGGTCACAAACTGGTCCAAGGAGGGCGTATCCAAATTCTCATTCCCCTGAAAATGAGCATCAAACCACCCAAGATCATCGGCCATGATCAATACGATGTTTGGAGGTTCCTTCCCTGCGGCAATCATGACCGCGCAACAAAACGTGAATAGAGTCTTCTTCATCTTAATAATAATTGTTAAATCCCTTACTTCTTTTCCAGCTCCAACATGGATTCGGCCAAGGCCTTGCCAAAGCGCACGAATGTCTTTCCGCTCCCGAGATAGTGATACTCGGCATTTGAAGCACAGCGCTTCCACATGCGATCCTCATCTGCCGTTAACTCGCCATCGCCAAAACCAAAATTTTCGCACTCCTCCCGGTAATCCCCTGTCGTCATCCTGCCATCCTTAACCCGTCGCTTCCACTCCCCGGTCATTCTTCTCTTCCAGTAAATGTCACTCAAAGGCAAGTCGTAGAATGGCCCGCTATCGACCGCGATCACTTTCCCGCGAAACTCCGGAGCAACACGGTCATCGTAATTTTTCACCGCGGCAAACTGGGCCTTCCTGAAGTCGGTCACCGGAAGTCCCTTGTCGAATTTCCGGCGATCAGGATCTGGACCGTAAACTCCCAGGATTCCCACGATAAAGGGCAACTGTGGCGATTTGAATTCCTTCCTCACATCCGTGATGAAATGAATCATGTTGTCGGTATACTGTTCAATATGATGCCGGTTGCACATGTCGTTCCACCCTTGAAACCAAACAAACCCGGCAAGTTCATATCCCGTCTCCTCCTGATAGCCCGGCACCACTTTTTTGATACTGCCGCTATCCTTTAAGGTCTCCTTCACAAATTGAATCATCTCGCGGTAGTAATGCCCCACTTCCTCCTTCTTCGGGAGATTCCCATTCTTCGTTTCCCTTTCACTTGGACGATACGGCCCCGCCCCCGGAGGGCGAAAATCCACCGCCAGTGACTTTCCGCCCCAAGCCGTTTTGATGATGAGAACCGGCTCTTCGAGCGCCTGATCCAGGTAGATCCCAAATCCGAACTCAGGCCCGATTCGATTTTCATCAAACCCATATCCAACTTTCACCTTCCCCATCAAGGTAATGCCGGAACCACCACGGTTAGTATGGCAGGCAACCCAGGCATTCGTGCTCACGACCGGATTTCCCCGCTCGTCCAATATCACCTTCAGAAGGGGAGCCGTCGCGGGATCGTCGCCAATTGCCGCAAATGTGCTTTGATGGGCGGACCCTTGCATATTGGACTGTCCGGCAAGGATGTAGACTTTCAATGGTTTCGCAAATGCCGTGCCCACACCGGCAAACAAAGTGAGGCACAGGAAACTTAAAACACGGGCTACCTTGATTCGTCCTGTCATTGACCCGGAACTCTGAACGGTCATTCCAAGAAGACCAGAAAATCCCTTCCGGCTGATCTCCACAAACCACAATTCAATTGACCACCACCCCCCTCTCCCCTAACCCTCCCGGCCTTATGGAAAATGAATCCGTCGCTGACCTCCTGGCGATCGACACCGGCTCAATCGAGAGCCGCCTGTCGGAACTCAGGAGGTATCTTTGACATCCCCTTGCTGACCGACAAAATCGCAGAACTTGAGACCAAGGCTGCCATCCCCGGGTTCTGGAACAAACAGGATCTGGCCCGCGAAGTTCTGGCCGAGACCAAGCTCCACAAGGACAAGCTGGATCCTTTCCTGAAACTCGAGGAGGAATTTGAAAACCTCACCTCCGGCATCGAACTTGCCAGGGAATTCGACGACATCGATTCGGCCCGCGAAGCCCGCGCCACCTTTGACCGACTTTCCAAAGACCTCGAATCCTTTGAGCTTATCACACTGCTGGATGCTCCTTCCGATCCGAAAAATGCCTACATGACCATTCAGGCTGGAGCCGGCGGCACGGAGGCCGGTGATTGGGCCGGCATGCTTTACCGAATGTATAATCGCTGGGCCGAGAAACATGACTTCAAGGTCACCGTCACCGATTATCAGGAAGGTGAGGAAGCCGGGCTTTCCTCCGCTTCGCTCAAGATCGAAGGCCCCTACGCCTACGGTTACCTCAAAGCCGAACGCGGCGTCCACCGCCTCGTTCGCATCTCCCCCTTCGACAGCGCCGGAAAACGCCACACTTCCTTCGCCTCCATCGACGTCACCCCCGAAATCGACGATAGCATCGTCATCGAAATCCCGGACTCGGACGTGGAAATCTCCACCGCTCGTTCCGGCGGCAAAGGCGGTCAAAACGTCAACAAAGTCGAAACCGCAGTCCTCATGAAACACCTCCCCACCGGAATCATGATTCGCTCAACCCAGGAACGTTCCCAGCTCCGCAACCGTGAAGTCGCGTGGGAAACCCTCCGGGCCAAGCTTTACCAAATCGAGGAGGACAAGCAGAAGGCCGAAGCCGACCGAACCTACTCCGAAAAAGGAGAAATCGGTTGGGGAAGCCAGATCCGTTCCTACGTTTTTCAGCCCTACCAGATGGTCAAGGACCTCCGCACCGGCGAGGAGACGGGCAACATCCAAAACGTCATGGACGGAGCCATCGATCCCTTCATCGAGGCCATGCTCCGTGGTCAAAAACGTTAAGGCATCTTCCGCCAGGAAAGTGAAACAGCCAATCCTGGAAACTCATCCGGGATCGTTTTCGAGCCCAGAAGACTCATCGGCCCATCATGCCGCAAAAAGTTGGAGTTTGAGGAATCGGTCAAACAACTTCATGATTTGGATGACAAAAACTCAAACCGACCTCCTTTCTGACTGACAAGCCCCTATCCATTGAGGATAAACTCTCCGGATCAAAGTAGGGCAAACAAGTGCCGAACAATCACTTGTGCGTCTGCCGGTCCACACCCCCCGCAACCTTCAATAATTCCACCGGCTGATCCTCATGCTGGATCTTTCCAACGGCTGTCTTGAACTTGCCGACTTCAAGACTCCCTTTGAAGCAATGCCATTCCACTCAACCCGTCACCAACCTTCATGATAACATTTCCACCCTCCCCCCGAACCCTCGGCCTGTTCTTTCTTTTAAGTCTGCCCGCTCTTTCCGCGCCACAGATTACCGAGTTTGTCGCCGATAACCGAAATTCCCTGGTGGACGGAGATGGCAGGTCGAGCGATTGGATCGAGATCCACAATCCTGACGGAGAAGATCTTGATCTGACCGGTTACCACCTCACCGATGATGCCGGCAACGCGACCAAATACACCTTTCCGGCTGGCACAACGCTGCAAGCGGGACAACGTCTCGTCGTATTTGCATCCAATCAGGACGACTCCAATCACACCGACGGAGGAGGAAATCTTCACACCAACTTTTCCCTCGATCCTGATGGAGAATATCTCGCGCTCACGGCACCCGATGGTTTGACCATCCAGGAATTCGCTCCCAAGTATCCCAGGCAATTTGAGGACATTGCCTTTGGAATCGGAAGCGCCTCTCCGACCGATTCGCTGATCTCCACCGGAGCCCCCTCCAAATGGTTCGTTCCCGTCCGCGATATCGGCACGACCTGGCGAGACCTTGGCTTCGATGATTCCACATGGACTTCAGCGGAGACAGGAATCGGATACAGCGGCGACTACGAAGACTTCATCGGCACAAACGGAAACATCCAAAATGCGATGTGGTTCATCAATAGCACCGTCTATCTGAGGGTCCCGTTCCAGGTCGATGATCCCGCCGCCTTTTCCTCCCTGACCCTAAGGATGAGCTATGAGGATGGATTTGCGGCCTATCTCAATGGCGTCCCCGTGGTATCGACCAATGCGCCCGGCGAGGAATCTCTCGGCCATACCTCGGAAGCGACAGCGGCGCATCCGGACGAAGAGGCCATCGTTCCCGAGGACTTCACCTTCTCACCCGACGCTTTGATTGCGGGCACCAACATCCTCGCCTTTCAAGGACTGAACCTCACCAAATCGGGCTCAAACTCCAACGATTTCCTTCTCCTTCCGGAACTTCTCGCCGCCGGCTCCACAGCCAATGTCGTGACCGGTTACTTTATCCAAGCCAGTCCGGGGCAGCCCAACCCCAGCGAGATCTTCACCGACTACGTTCGAGACACCACATTCTCAGTTGATCGCGGATACCATGCCGAAGCCTTCGATCTCGCAATCACCACCTCCACCGAAGAAGCCACCATCATTTACACCCTCGATGGCACGGCCCCGTCATCTGCCAACGGGCTCACTTACACCGCACCCATTTCCATCGACAAATCCACCACCATCCGCGTGATGGCGATGAAAGATGGTTTCCTCCCCACAAACATCGACACCCAGACCTATCTTTTCGTTTCCGACATCGTTCGGCAGACCCGCCCGGCAGGCTACCCGACCACTTGGGGTGGCGGAAACGCCGACTACGCAATGGACCCCGAAGTGGTCACTGATCCGGACTACTCCCACAATTTCGAAGAAGCCTTTGCCGCTCTTCCCACCTTGTCGCTGGTCTTCAATCCCGATGCCCTATTCCATCCGACCACGGGAATCTACCAGAAACCACAATCGGAGGGCATCAACTGGGAACGGCCGACTTCTGCGGAGTTTATTTTCCCGGATGGCTCTGAAAATGGATTCCAGATTGATGCGGGCGTTCGCATTCAGGGCGGGTCATCCCGATCCACCGACACCCCCAAGCACTCTCTTTCGCTCCGCTTTCGATCCGACTACGGGGCGGCAAAACTCAAGTATCCTCTCTTTGAAAATTCCCCGGAGGGAGAATCAGCGGTCGAGGAGTTCGATGCTCTTCAGTTGCGACCGGAATACAACTTCGGCTGGATGCACCGCCACTGGTATCAATGCGATCATGCCCTCTATGGTCGCGACCAATGGGCCAGCGATCTCTTCTTGAAAATGGGGCAAAACGGGTCTCACGGTCGATGGGTTCATCTTTTTTTAAATGGCATCTACTGGGGACTCTACGATGTCCACGAACGCCCCGACGCCGACCACATGGCCAATTATTTCGGAGGACAAGATGATGATTACGACACCGTGAATTCATCCGTCGCGACCAACGGGGATTTAAATGCCTACAATACCATGATGAATCTGGCCTACGGTTCGATTCAAACTGAATCCACCTACGCGGCCATTCAGAACTACCTCGATCTCGATGCCTTCATCGATTATATGATGCTGAACGCCTATGTTGGAAACCGTGACTGGGACGGCCACAACTGGCGCGCTGCTCGAAAACGAGAAGCCGGAGCACCTTACCTGTTTTTCCCCTGGGACACCGAGTTCGCAGTGAGCCACGTTTCCGGTGGGGCTTTCCCGACGCCTCCCAATTTCTTTACGACCTCCCTGAAAACCAACGTGACCGGCAACAATGGAAACCGCCGACCCACCGGATTGCAGCAGCGGCTTGCGCTCAATCCTGAGTATCGCTTGCGCTATGCCGACCGCGTTCGGGCTCACATGTTCAATGGTGGGCCCCTCACTCCGGAATCTTCGGCTGCCACCTGGACAACCCGCTCTGCCCCCATGTCGAACGCGATCGTTGCCGAATCGGCACGATGGGGCGACTTCCGAAGAGACGTCAACAGCAGCCGCTGGACCTCCTCTCAATTTGATCTCTACACCCGGGACGACCACTATACCCCGATGAACGAGTGGTTGTTGAACACCTACATTCCTCAACGAACGGACATCGTTTTGGGGCAACTTGAAGCCCGTAACCTGTATCCGTCCACCGACGCTCCGGACTTTTCAATTCATGGCGGAAGAATCCCTCGCGGAAGTGAAATTGAAATCAGCGCTCCTTCGACCGTTTACTATACCATCGACGGCCCGGATCCCCGCGCACCCGGTGGTGCCGTTGGAGCATCGGCGGCTGCCATCGCTCCGGGAGGAAAGATCACCATGAACACCTCGACCCTCTTGAGAGCTCGAACGCGCACAGGCGGAGGCCAATGGTCCGCTCTCACTGAAGCGACCTTCACCATAGGAGCAGACGGACTTGTCATCAGCGAAATCATGTATCGTCCCCAGGGAAACTCACAGGCTGAGTTTCTTGAGATCCACAACACCAGTGGTTTTGAGGTCTCCCTCACCGGACTTCGCTTCACCAAAGGGATCATCTTCAACTTTGATGATCATTCGGCCTTGGCATCTTTACCCGCCGGTGGACGCGTTCTCATTGTCCGTGATCTTGCCGCCTTTCAATCGATTTATGGAAACACTCACGATGCCATCATTGCCGGCGTATTTCAGGAAGGAACGGCCCTTTCCAATGACGGTGAAACTCTGACTCTGGCAGATGCCGAAGGCACCGAAATTTTCACGGTGAAATATAACGACGCCGTCCCCTGGCCAGGTGAAGCCGATGGCAGCGGCCCATCCTTGGTTTATCGCGGAGGCACTCCGCAGGCCCCGGAAAGCTGGCGAATCTCCTCAGCCGGCAATGGGAATCCCGGGACCACCGATTCGACCCGTTACGAAGAAGGCCCGCTCACCTCTTACGCACTCGCCGGCCCCATGATCATCACCGGTGACGAGACTTCGAGCACTGCTTCATTCCGGGCCTGGCTCACAGCTGATGATGTCGACTTCACGGTCGCTTACTCACCCGACCTCTCGATCTGGACTGAGGTCTCCTCAATTCCCAGCTCCCAGGTTGCCAACGATGACGGATCCCGCACCCTCTCCGTTGACGTTCCCCCGGGACAAAAAGGATTTGCCCGGCTCATCATCACCCTGCGTTAGAAAATGTCGTTGAGAGATTTTTGGACAAACTCTCCTTCAATGGATAAAAGGCGTGTGTGAAACAACTTTTTATCGCCACCCTCGCCTGCTCCATCGCGAGCGCACAACAATTCCCCTTTCCTTCCGCAGGCTCCATCGAACGGCTCGATCCCGCTCTTGATCAGCTCATTGCTCCCGGAGCAAAAATCGAGGTCATTGCCTCCGGCTTCACTTGGTCGGAGGGTCCGGTTTGGGACAAGGCGAACAACCGCCTTCTCTTCTCTGACGTCCCCGAAAACACCGTCTTTCAATGGAGCCTTAAAGATGGCCTTGCTATTTTCCTAAAACCATCAGGCTACACCGGAGTTAGCGACTATGGCGGCGAGCCCGGATCCAATGGGCTGACTTTCGATCGTCAGGGACGTCTCCTTTTCTGCGAACATGGCGACCGTCGCGTGTCCATGATCACCAAAGACGGGGGTGGGAAAATCACTCTCGCCGATCAGTTCGAGGGAAAACGTTTCAATTCCCCCAACGACCTCTGCGTGCATTCAACTGGAATCATTTTTTTCACCGACCCTCCCTACGGACTGCCAAAAAAGGAAAACGACCCCCGCCGGGAGATCGATGCCTTTGGGGTCTATCGGATCGGGCTCGACGGAAAAGTCTCGATGGCGGTTCCGGATTTGAAGCGACCCAACGGAGTCACTCTCTCAAACGACGGCAAGACCCTCTATGTTGCCCAATCCCACCCGGCCGAAGCATGGGTGATGTCCTATCCTGTTGATGAGAAAGGAAACGTTGGCAAAGGAAAGCTCCTCTTCGACGCCACCGAACTCGGCAAAACGGACCAGGGACTCCCCGATGGTTTGAAAACCGACACCAAGGGAAACATCTGGTGCACCGGCCCCGGCGGAGTGATGGTTATCAGCCCGGCGGGCAAGCTCCTCGGACGTATTCTCACCGGACATCGCACCGCCAACTGTGCTTGGGGAGATGACGGATCAACCCTCTACCTCACTGCGGATTACTACATCATGCGTCTCAAAACCCTCACCAAAGGCACAGGCTTTTAAAAGATGGCTCAACGCAGCGACACCATCATCAAGGCTCTCGAACAAGAGATCATGCAGGGGAAACTCACCCCTGGTGAGCGTCTTCCTTCCGAGGAAAAACTCTGCACCCGCTTCGACGCCAGCCGCACCGTGGTTCGCGAGGCCATTCAGCAACTCCGGGGCCGGGGCCTCCTCCGCACCCTCAAAGGTTCAGGTTCCTACATCGCCGATCCCAGCCTGGAAACTCTGGCCGGAGCAGTCGAAACCTACTCCGTTCTAACGGGGGACGACTCCTATCTGGAGCTCATGGACTTTCGAATTCTTCTGGAGACCGAATGCGCCCGGCTTGCCGCCATTCATGCCGGGGAAAAAATCATCGAGATCATGCAAAGGGCCATCGACAAGATGGAGGACTCGCGCGGAGACCGGAAACGATTCAGCGAAGCCGACATCGCCTTCCACCTCGCCATTGCCGCAGGTTCCAGACACAACCTCTTCGCGACTGTTCTTAGCGCTCTCGAAAAACGCTCGATCGAATACGCAAACGTCAACCGGGGAAACAGCGAGTGGTACCAAAGCGTGATCACCACACACCAGGAAATCTTCGAGGCCATCTCGGAAGGCCAACCCGAGAAAGCGGCCATCGCAATGAAACGTCACCTTATTCTCTCAAGACGTCATTACGTCGATCTCGAGAAATAAATCCCGGGAATGGTAAAAAGCCTCTCGCCTTCAGATTCAACATTCTTTAAACAGCATCAGCTATGATCCGCATCATCATCACTTTCACTGTTCTTGCCGCAGCTTCTCTTCTTAGCTCTTGCTGCTGCCTCTAGGAGCATTCTTCGGACAATGTCCAAAATTCCGTTGAACTTTCGGGAGTATCCCGAAAGTGAGATGCTCGCACGCTCTCAACGGTTCCGTGATGAGTTAATTTCACGCCGAACCGTCCGGGATTTCTCCAATCGCCCCATCCCTGCCGGAATCCTGGAGGCCTGCCTTGAGTCGGCTGTCACTGCGCCCAATGGCGCCAATCTCCAACCGTGGCATTTCACGGTCATCCGGAATCCCACTGTCAAACAAACCATCCGCCTGGCTGCGGAGGAAGAAGAGCGGGAATTTTACCAATCTCGTGCGCCGGACGAGTGGCTGGATGCCCTCTCCCCCATTGGGACAGATGCTCAAAAGCCCTTTCTCGAAAACGCTCCAGCTCTCGTTGCCATCTTCCAAAAATCGGAGATTACCCGTCCGGATGGAAGCTCCTCGCGAACCTACTATCCCAAGGAATCAGTCGGAATCGCTACCGGATTTCTCATTGCAGCCTTGCATCATGCCGGACTTGCCAGCCTCACCCATACCCCGAGTCCCATGAAATTTCTCAATGAAATTCTGGATCGCCCCTCGACTGAAAAGCCCTTTCTCCTTCTGATTGTAGGCTTTCCCTCCACTGATTGTCAGGTCCCGGATCTCAAAAGACTCCCCCCCGGAGAGATGGTCGATTTTTGCTAACTGGACAGCAAAACGTATTTCTCATAGAAACTGGCACGCGTATTGCTCACTACGACTCAACGCAACAGTTATCCGAAGACCATGAAAAAAATCGAAGCTATCATCAAGCCGTTCAAACTCGAAGAGGTCAAAGAAGCCCTCGCTGAAGTTGATGTCCAGGGAATGACCGTGACCGAGGTCAAAGGCTTTGGTCGCCAAAAAGGCCATACCGAGATCTACCGAGGTTCGGAATACACCGTCGACTTCCTTCCCAAAGTGAAGATTGAAATCGTGGTCAATGACGAAGACTCCCAAAAAGTGGCTGAGGCCATCGTAAAGAGCTCAAACACCGGGAAAATCGGTGATGGAAAAGTATTCATTTCCCCTGTCGAAGAGGCCATCCGTATTCGGACCGGCGAAACCGGTGCCGAAGCGGTCAACGTGAGCTAGGCTCGCGCTTCTTCAAACTTTTCAACCACAAAACCGCCCCGCGAAAGTTGGGCGGCTTCTTTTGTTTCTCAATCCAAACAGGAATTTGCTGATCCAACGACAGCGGAAGTAAACTTAACTCAAATCCTCCGCCGTCACACTCCGCTGCTCGCGAGTGCCCAGCTCCACCGCCTGGTCCACCACCCGGGACGGATCCGCATCAAAACGATAGCCGTGGCAGTTCGGACAAATCACCACTTCGGCGGTCACAATGGAATCACACCCCTCACAAACCTTGTAAGCCACGGGATTGTTCGCGATTTGCCTCGCTTTGGCGAGTCGGTCTTGTTGGGCGGCATCAGACATGGATCAATAAAAAGGGATAAAAAAGAAGGGCCATGAGGAAGATTCCTCGTGGCCCGTCAAAAAATGAAAATTGCTCGGAGGAAAACTAGGCTGGTTTGATAGCCTTGTTGGTCCGGCTTTTCAAGTTCGCAGCTTTATTTTTTTGGAAGATATTATTTTTCGCAGCCTTGTCCACTGCGGAGCTAAACTCCTGGAAGGTTTTGAGAGCTTCCTCGTTCTTGCCCTCTTCGGCAGCAGCAAACGCCTTCTTTTGAAGGGTCTTGATGCGGCTCTTCGCGGCACGGTTTCTCTCAGTGCGTTTCTCGATCTGACGCACTCTTTTTTCTGCTGACTTATTGTTGGCCATAGGACATTCCCGCTTGGGCGGAGCGGGAAAATAGGCAAAACAAGCGAGGTGTCAAGTTCCAGTCCACGGAATTTTCAATAGCACCCCTGCCCTTCCTGTGTGAGAATCCCCCCATGAAATCAAGTACCGCTCTCCTCTTAGGCCTCCTTGTTGGATTGGCCTCCGCTCAGGAGAAGCCCGCAATCCCGGAAGACCTCCTCGATGACGAGCAGGTCCGCGACGAAGCGGCGTTGAATGAATTCACGGTCCCCTCAATTGCAAAAGTCTTCAACGAGCTCGAAAAAATCTCCCCCCTCTCATACAACTCTGATCATCTTAAAGACTACGAACGTCTTCCGTTCGACGAATCACGTCTCGCCCTGCGCCTCGGAACCCTGATCGCCGATGGCTTCATCGCAGTGCAGACCGGAAACTCGGACGATGTCCCAATAATCGCCAAACACATTTCCAACTACGCCGCGGCCCTTAGTGCTGGCAAAAGTCTTAAAAAACACGCCGCCGCCCTCCTCGAACACGCCAAGGCCAAGGATCTCCCCAAACTCAAAAAAGCCCTCGCCGCCACCCAGCGCGATGTCGAACACGATTTTGTCAGGCTTCGTAACCCCGATCTCTCACACCTCATCTCTCTCGGCGGTTGGCTTCAAGCCCTCAACTCCGCCTCCATCGCGGTCGACAAAAAATACACCCCCGAACGGGCCCTCACTCTTTTCCGGGAAGATGTTGCCGATTATTATGCCGAATCCATCGGATCTCTCCATCCTGACACCAGTTCCCGTCCCCACCTCGTCAAGATGAGACTGCTCCTTCAAGGCCTCCGCAATGCCATGGTCCTCGAGGAAGGTGCCAAACCAACCGCAAAACAGGTCAAAGAAGTGACCGAGGTCTCCGCTGAACTTGTTAAAATTGCCCGTAAATAAATCACCCACTATGACCCTCCTCCTCGGACTTGGAATCATCGGGTCCCGCAGTGCCGACCAACTCGTCGCCGCCGGACATCCCCTCAAAACCTGGAACCGCACCCCTAAAGATCGCCCCGATTCAGTCGATGACCCGGCATCTGCCACAGCCGAAGCTGATGTTATTATCTCCTATCTCCGCGATGAACTCGCCGTTCGCGAGGTTTTTTCCGGCATCAAAAGCCAACTCGATGAAAGCAAGACTTTCATCAACCACTCCACGATTGATCCTGACACAACCATTTGGCTCGATCGTCAGTGCCGTGAGATCGGCTGCGGCTTTCTCGACGCCCCCTTCACCGGTTCACGCGATGCTGCTGCCGGAGGGAATCTTGTTTACTACATCGCAGGTGATCAGGACCTCCTTGAAAAACACCGCCCCTTTCTCGAAATCACGTCACGCGAGATCCTCTACCTTGGTCAATCTCCTGCCGCCACCGTGGTTAAGGTCACCACCAACCTCGCCACCGCCGCCGCCGTCCAGGCTTTGACCGAAGCGCTCGAAATCTCCCGCCGCTACGGGGTCGATCCCCGTGCCTGGCACGAGGCCGCCAAACTGAACGGGTGCTATTCTCCCGTCATGGGCATGAAAATCCCGACCCTGCTGGAGAATGATTTCACGCCTCACTTCTCAACCGAGAACATGGCCAAGGACACCCGGTATGCCATCCAACTCGCTGACGCGGCCGGCATCACCGCCGACCTCAACCATCTGACCTGGGCCCGGCTTTTCGAAGCTGAAATGCGTGATGCCTCCGAGGACTTTTCCGCAACCATCCGCCAACACCAAACCACTGACCTGGAATTGGAGGATGAGGATGAAATCTCCTGTAGCCGCATCCGCCTCTCCGGCCCCGACGCCGGGCGCTACCTCAACGGACAGGTCAGCAACGACATCCGCCTCACCGAAGACGGCCGCCTCATTGAGGCCTGTCTCCTCAACGCCAAAGGGCGCCTCCAGTTCTACGTGCAAATCCATCGCGAAGGCGATGACTTCATCGTGCAAGGTCCCATCGATCTCGCTGAAGAACTTCTCGCCCGCCTCGACAAATACCTCATCGCCGACGACGTCGAGCTCATCGACGAGAGCATGGACGACACCGCTCACCTCACCGTTCCCAACGAGACCCGTCGCATCCTTGACGGAATCCCCAAGTGGCCCAACGAACTCTTCTCCGGCATCCTCCCTCCCGAAGCCGGAATCGAGACCCGCGCCATTTCCTACACCAAAGGTTGCTACACCGGGCAGGAAGTCATCTCCCGCATGAAACGTGCCGGAAAAACCAACCGCCACCTCGTCAAACTCTCACTCGACAAGCCCCTGATCCCGACTCACTCAAAACTAATGATCGATGGGAAAGAGGGCGGACTGATCACCTCCGTCGCCTCCCACGTCGGCGAAGGTGAGGTTGCCCTCGGCTATCGATTGAGGAAATTCGAAGACCACACCGAATTCGACATCGCCTCTCCCGCTTCCGGCGAAATTATCGGCAAGGCGACAATCCGATAATCTTTTGATTCAGACTCCCGCTAACCAGGGCTGATGCGCTGAATGTTCCCTCATCTTTTTCAGTCGGCGGACTTCAATCTAAAGAAGGAGGCCCTTTAAGATTGCCGACAAGAGCCCGAAACGGTCAAAGGAAGGCGCAGGGGAATTCGAACAAACCATCCTCAGTCCCTGATGTGCTGCACTCTAAAGATTCAGAAAGTTCGCCAAGATCTGCTTTCCCGAATCGGTCAAAATTGACTCCGGATGAAACTGGACCCCATGGACATTCAGGTCCTTGTGCTTAAGACCCATAATGATTCCATCCTCCGTCCAAGCAGTGACTTCGAGACAGTCGGGAAGGGTTTCCTTTTTGACGATGAGTGAATGATAGCGGGTCGCTTCGAAGGGATCGGGGAGGCCCTTGAAAACACTTCCGCCTCCGTGATGAATCATCGAAGTCTTGCCGTGCATCAGCTTTTTGGCTCGCACAACTTCCCCGCCGTAGACTTGGCCGATCGCTTGGTGGCCCAAGCACACTCCAAAAATTGGAAGCTCTTTTCCAAAAGCCTCAATCACCTCACAGGAAATCCCGGCCTCATTCGGAGTACACGGTCCCGGTGAAACACAGATTCGGGTAGGCTTCAGATCGCGCAGTTCATCCACCGTGACGGCGTCGTTTCGAAGAACCTTCATTTCCGCTCCCAACTCGCCAAAGTATTGGACGAGATTGTAGGTGAACGAATCGTAATTATCGATAACAACTAACATGGCATGGTAGGATTCATTGCTTCCTGACAATTGAAGCAAACGTCAAAATTCCCGGGATTCATCTCACCGCACGACGGACAAGCCACTTCAACCTCGGAGCCCGCTGCCATTCGTTCGTCGTGTTTCTTGAGAAGCTCGGCGGCACGGGGAAACTCATCGTCATTTAAAACACACAGATTTGGAAAAAATTCGGGAATCGGGGCATCACTAACGCTCAAGGCCTCGTTTCGGACCAGGGTCTCAATTCCTGCGCTTTCCAGGATATCTCGATACCGGGTCACCCGGTGTAATTCAGAGTGTCTGAAAATCTCCTTCATGGCTTTACGAGTGTCTTGGCCAGGCCAACCGCGCGCATCATCGCCGCAGCCTTATTGACCGTTTCATTGTATTCATAGGTCGGATCACTGTCCGCCACCACTCCAGCTCCGGCTTGAATGTAAACCTTGTCGTCCTTCAAGACACAGGTCCGCAGAGCAATGCAGGAATCGTGATTCCCATCCCACCCGAAATAACCCACCGCACCGGAATAGGTTCCACGTTTATTCTTCTCCAGCGAGTTAATGATCTGCATCGCCCGAATCTTGGGCGCGCCACTCACAGTGCCTGCCGGAAAGGTCGAACGTAAAACATCATAGGAATTGTGTTCGGGCGAAAGCTTCCCACTCACGTTTGAAACAATATGCATCACGTGGCTATATCGCTCCACGATCATCTGATCATCGACCGAAACAGAACCAGCCTCGGAAATTCTCCCGACATCATTCCGGGCCAAATCGATCAGCATCACGTGTTCCGCACATTCTTTTTCATCCGCCAGCAAGTCCGCCGCAAGAGCATCGTCCTCCTCCTTCGTTTTGCCTCTCCATCGCGTTCCCGCAATCGGGCGAATATCAATGCGACCGTCGATCGCCCGCACATGCACCTCCGGCGAACTTCCTACCAGGGAAAAATCGGGCGTCTCGTAAACAAACATGTAGGGCGAGGGATTAATGTGCCGAAGAGCTCGATAGAGATCGATATTACTTCCTTCAAAATCCGCCTCAAACCGCTGGCTGGGCACCACCTGGAAGGCGTCTCCTGCAGCAATGTATTCTTTGGCCTCAAGGACCATCTTCTCGTATTCCGCTTGCGTGGTATTACTGCGCGGCTCGGGAGTCTCAATTTCCGCCAGCCCGTTGAGTGGCGAAACATGGAGCGGCCGGTCAAGCATTCCAATCAATGCCCCAATGCGCCCAACCGCCATCGCATAAGCTTCCTCCGGGGAAGAAGCCTCATCCAACATGGCGTTGGCCACCACCAGCAGCCGACGCAACTTGTGGTCAAAAATCACCATCGTGTCCGCGAGAAAGAAAATTGATTCGGGAAGTCCGAGATCATCCTCCGGCGATTCTGAAACAGTGGGCTCGAATTGCCGGACGGCATCGTAACCCACGTAACCCACCGCTCCGCCAAAAAACGGAGGAGCATCACCATGTTTCACCGGCTTATATCCGGACATGAGGCGCTGCACCTCGTCAAGAACATCACCCTCACGCTTTCGTGTCTCCACTTCTCCACCACGTTCAATCGTCACCTCATCGCCCCGCGAGGTGAAGACCCACCGTGGCTGGCTTCCCACAATCGACCATCGTCCGCTTGCATCCGTGCTCTCCGCGCTCTCAAAGAGAAAGGCATTCCTGCCATCGCGGAGCTTCAAAAAGGCAGAGACCGGAGTCTCGAAGTCAGCAGCAAGCTGAGCATAGACAGGCACGACATTTCCGGCCTGCGCTAACTCAACAAACTCCTCGGCACTGGGCTTGACTGGAACCTGATTCACGCGGGCGACAGTTTGGCGACGTCACCACGAAGAGCAACGCGAAATTCACGATCCTCCAAAGAGTTCACCATAAAAGGCCGGATCAACTTCGGGTTCGATACTCTGCCAGGCCGTGACCTCGTTCTGGGCGGCGGCGCAAATCTCGAGTTCACCACCTGCGATCTTCTCGCGAACCACTTCGACCGCCTTGAGGGGGCAGTTGCAATCACCACTCAGGTGCCCGAGGACCACGCGCTTCAACCCATCCCCGAGAATCTCCGCAATGAGCTCGGCCGCCTGGTCATTGGAAAGGTGGCCGTGTTGCGAGGAAATGCGCTGCTTGGTGCTGAAGGGACGCTTGGTATCGGCTTCAAGCATCTGCCATTCGTAATTGGCTTCAAGAACGAGCCCTTCCACCCCACGGAGGGCACTCATCACCTCTCGATCGACGTGCCCCAGATCGGTCGCCACCCCAACACTCCGCTCACCCCTCGCAATGACATAGCCCACGGGTTCGACGGCATCGTGTGGGAGCGCAAAAGTCGTCAAATCAAATCCTTCCCAGTGAAATTTCTGCCCGCTTTCAAATGCCACCCATTGAGCCTGCTCCCGGAGGTTTTCCTGAACCACCCGTCCCGTCATGATGGATGCGAGAACGGGAACCTTGCACTTTCTTAAAAAGACATCCAATCCCCGCACATGATCTCCGTGCTCATGCGTGAGTAGGATTCCCGTGAGCTTTTCGGCCGGAACGCCGAGCATCTCAAGCCGCAGATTCAGCTGCTTTGCACTCAGTCCCGCATCAACCAGAAGATACTTCCCCTCACATTCCACGATGGTGGAATTCCCACCGCTGCCACTACCCAAAACCGCGAAACGCATCTCACCGGCTTGATGCCCAAATCAACCGCCTCTGGCAATCCCGGATTACCAGTAACGCCTCACTTTGGGGTCCCGGAGATACTGTTGCTTAAAGGCAGACTCGGGCTCAATCCGTATCATCATCCGCGCGACCAGCCCAAACACCGCGCCCGCAACAAAACCGCCAATGTGAGTCGCATAAGCTACCCCGCCGGATTCGCCCACATTCTGAAGAGTTCCCGCCCCTTGAACCAACTGCATCACAATCCACATTCCCAGAACGATGATTGCCGGAACTGAAATCACCCGGAAAAAGAAGACCGCATTCACTTTGTTACGGGGGAACAGAACAAGATAGGCTCCAAGAACCCCGGAAATCGCCCCGGAAGCACCCAGATTGGGAATGAGACTCTCCGGCCCAAGGGCAATCTGCGCGGCCGAGGCAATCAACCCGCTCAGCAAATAGAAGATCAAAAATAACACCGAACCAAACCGATGCTCAACGTTGTCCCCAAAGATCCAAAGATAGAGCATATTCCCGCCAAGGTGCATCCACCCACCGTGCATGAACATCGAGCTCAAAAGCGTCAGATAGATCGGGGTTGGTCCGACCACGTGTTCGATCTGATTCTGCAACACTTGATCACCAAGATAAAAGGTCCCCACGAGATCTTCGCCCGATGTGATCTCTTTTGGCACAACACTCCAACCCCAGGTGAAATCCGGATTTACCATTTGATAAAGAAAGACCGCCACGTTGATCACCAGAAGCGAGATCGAAACATACGCCGGCTTCATCAGATGCCGGTCATCGTCGCTGATCGGAAAGAACATGCCGGACCACTATCACCCCGGCACTGCCCTGACCAGAAATCAAGGCCCCGGCGCAACACGACGAAAACCACGGCAGGCCGGATCACCCCCATTCATAATGTCACCCGTCAAAGGAACGGCGCCTTGAACATCATCGGGATCACTCTGAACGTCCCAGATCGCTTTCGCTCCATTCTCCATCTTAATTTCCTTCCTGTTGTAGCGCGTCCCTCTGAAGATGAACAAAAATTGATTGTCACACTCATTAATACCTGATTTCGTCAGGCATTGCCGGGATGGTGGAATTGGTAGACACGCGTGATTTAGGATCACGTGCCCTTGGGCGTGCAGGTTCGACCCCTGTTCCCGGTACTTAAAATCAATAGACTAATGGACGAACTCAAAGAAAAATTAGCCGCTCTCGGAATTGGAGAGGACCAGGTCGACGGGGTCATTGAGACCGTCCTCGGCTTCATCAAAGACAAAATGCCTGATGGCATGGAGGGGATGCTCGATTCCGTCCTGAAAGGCGAAATGCCCGACGTCGGTGGCGACATGCTCGACAAGGTCAAAGGCCTCTTCGGCGGATAATCCACTCACAGAAAAAGATTCCTCACCACAAGGCCCGCCACACCAGGCGGGTTTTTTTGTTTCTTTGGCACTCGCAATTGCCCTTCCGAAAAATTCCACGAAATTCTCCGTATCAACCCCCTGCCCATGAGATCTGCCCTCGTCATTCTCGCACTCCCATCAGTCCTTCTTGCCGCTCCCGACAAGATCGACTTCTCGCGGGATGTTCGCCCCATCCTTAACAGCAATTGTCTGAGCTGCCACGGCGGGGTTAAAAAGAACGGCAAAGTCTCTTTTCTCTATCGTGAGGAAGCCCTCGCCAAGGGAAAATCCGGAAAATCCACCGTAGTGCCCGGTGATCCCGAGGCCTCGGAAATGATGATTCGCATCCTTTCTGATGATCCCGACGAAGTCATGCCCAAGCCCGAGCATGGCCCACCTCTCAAACCTGACGAAATCGCCCTCATTCGCCGTTGGATCCAGGAAGGAGCCGAGTGGAACAACCATTGGTCTTTTGAAAAACCGACCCGCCACAAAGCGTCCGGAGTCTCCGAGCCATCATGGCCCAGAAACGCCATCGACCCCTTCATCCTCGCGATGCTCGACGAGAAGGAACTCAAGCCCTCCCCTCCCGCCTCTGCCGACCGCCTTCTCCGACGCCTCCACCTCGACCTCACCGGCTATCCACCATCCCTCGGACAACTCGATGCTTTCGATGAGGCCTTTCACCAAGACGCCGATCAAGCGGTTTCGGAAGTCGTCGATCGTCTCTTGAAGAACGAAAGCTTCGGTGAAAAATGGGCCAGCCAATGGCTCGACGTGGCCCGCTACGCCGACTCGGAGGGCCTCGGCGCCGACCGTCGCTGGAACGCGTGGCCCTACCGCGACTGGGTCATTCGCGCCCTCAATACCGACATGCCCTACGATCAATTCCTGATCAAACAACTCGCCGGCGACCTTCTTCCCGACCCTACCCTCGACGACCTCATCGCCACCAACTTCCACCGCCTCAGCCAACAAAACGCGGAAGGCGGAACCGACAACGAAGAATTCCGTATCATGGCCGTCATGGATCGGGTCAACACCACCTGGAAAGGGATTCAAGGAATCACCTTCGAGTGCGTTCAGTGCCACGAGCACCCTTACGAGCCCATTCATCACGACGACTACTACAAGTTCCTCGCTTTCTTCAACAACTCCCGGGATCTCGATCTCAACACTCATTTCCCCACTCTCAAAGTCCCCGCCGACCCAGCGGAATTCCCGACCCAGGCGGCGCTCCGAAAAAAATACCGGCAACTGCAGTCCGCCCTCCAGGACCATTCAAGAAAAGTCATCGCCGACACGTCCTGGACCAAAATCAATAAGATGACGGTCAAGTCCGAGCGCGTCGGCTCCAGGTCACGACAACTCGACGGCTACCAGGAATTCCTCACCGATGGCACCATTCCCAACAACATCGTTTTCAAACTCGATATCCCCCGCCCGGATAACCTCCAAAAACTCACCGCCCTCCGCATCCACACCCTGCCCCTCGATCTTGAGAAAGCCATCCACTCCTCCGGGCTTGGAGCCGTTCTTTCCCGCATCTTCGTCAAAGCCACCATTCCCGGTCAGGATCAACCCGTCGACCTCTCCATCACCCGTGTCCTCGGCGATGATGATTTCCCCATGTGGGACCCCGACGACTCCCTCAAAAAAGGCGGCTCCGGCTGGGGAGCCTACACTCATCAAAACCAACCCCGTTCCTGTGTCATTGTGCTACAAGATCCCCTCGACCTTCCCGAAGGAACAATGATCCACCTCGAGCTCCATCACAATGCCGCCGCTCCAACCGGCCCCATGGCCACAAAACGAGGCCGCATCGACGTCACCGACACACCCACTTTCCAAACCTGGCTCACCAACCCCGCCACCGTCCAATCCATCAAGGATCGCGACGCCGCACTCGCAGCTTACAACAAACTGGGTAAAATCTCTCTCGCCGTCATGGACCGCCTCCAGCCCGATCGCCAACGTGACACCCGCACTTTTAAACGCGGCAACTGGCTTGAAAAGGACGAGACCCCGCTTGTCCCGGGAACACCCGAATCCCTCCATCCGCTTCAAGTCGAAGATGGCAAATCTCCCACCCGTCTTGAGCTGGCCCACTGGATCGCGAGCGATGACAACCCCTTCACGTCCCGTGTCCTCGTTGCCCGCATTTGGGAACAAATCTTCGGCCGCTCTCTCGTCCTCACGCTCGAAGACTTCGGCTCCTCCGGTGTTCCACCCTCCCACCCCGATCTCCTCGACGACCTTGCCATTCGTTTCCAAACCGAGATGAATCGTTCCGTCAAAACCCTCATCCGTGAAATCCTCCTCTCAGCAACCTACCGGCAGAGCAGCAAGACCACTTCACTCGCCCAGGAAAAAGATCCCGAAAACATCTACCTCTCGCGCGGCCCCCGTAATCGACTTAGTGCCGAAATCGTCCGGGATCATCATCTCACCGTATCCGGCCTCATCAAACCCATTCTCTTTGGCCCTCCCGTCCGCCCACCAATCCCGGCGGGCGTCTGGAAGCCCTTCAGCGACGGCCCCTGGAACGCTGCGAAAATCGGTGACCCCAACCGCTATCGCCGCTCCCTATACACTTACACCAAACGCAGCATCCCTTTTCCGGCTTCCGGTGCCTTTGATGCGCCCACCCGCGAGACCTGCAGCAGTCGCCGCCTCGTTTCCAACACCCCCCTCGCCGCCCTCGCCACCCTCAACGACGAAGCCTTCTCCGAAATGGCGCAAGGCCTGGCCCGCCGTATGAAATACGACATCGAAGGTGACTTTAAAACCAAGATCACCGCCGGCTTCCGCATGGCCACCAGCCTCAAGCCCACCGGGCGCCAACTTCAGATCCTCACCGACCTCTACAACGACACTGTCAAAGACTTCGAAGCCAATCCCGGGCAATACGACGGCCTTGCAGAAACCTCCGACGGAGCTGCCTTCACCATCGTCGCCAGCACTCTCCTCAACATGGACGACACGCTGACGAAGTGATCCAAGCCACTCCGGAGAAATTTTCACCCGGGCAAGGCCTCTCCTCCCCCAAACCCCGAACGATAAAAAGGACGGCCGCTCCCCTGTAAGCCGGATTCTGTTCCATCCACCCTGTGTGGACTTCGGCAGTCATTTATCTTTGCGACTATTACCCGGGGATCAAACGGACGAGCAGCCCTTCCCCTGTTCTGTCTTGCACTGTGAGAGGTTTACCCTGCCACCTCGGTTACCCTCGGCGCGGTGGGCTCTTACCCCACCATTTCACCCTTACCTTTCGAAAAAGGCGGTATATTTTCTGCGGCACTTTCTGTTCAGCGGTCCTTCCGAACCACTGTCCCTCTTTTTCAAGAGGCACACTGCTCTTTAGTGTCCGGACTTTCCTCCAACTTTCTTGCGAAAACCAGCGACTGCCCGGGGAGCGGACCGAAAAACTAGAGCTGCCGCTCCCAATAGACCAGCCCCAAAATAAGTTTCGCAATTGAGTGACAAAGCAAGTTGACCCGTTCCGTAGAAATGTGTCTCTTCCATCAACTATGAAAAAACTCGCTCTGTTACCCTTTCTCATTGCCGGACTCCACGGCCAGGAAACCCACAA
>ERZ887942.743-NODE-743-length-25048-cov-6.816229_pt1 | contig 25048 bp, 17 predicted proteins | sample MGYA00521099_ERZ887942 | MGnify/ENA primary metagenome ERZ887942 (study PRJEB32303, sample SAMEA104408605) | aquatic metagenome | biome: Brackish water; feature: Pelagic; material: water | place: Baltic Sea | collected 2014-06-07T06:48:00 | depth 16,251 m ...
AGCTCCTTCTCGGTGAACGGCGCATGTATCGGATTTTTATCACGATAGCTTTTCACTTGCTCGGCCGAGATCGGCTTGGCACCGTTGCCCCAATCGTTGCGAATGTAAGTCATGACTGACGCCAAATCTGCATCGGTAAATTCTGGATTGGCTCGCAATCCCGGCATTAGCGGCTGAATTGCGGGTGCCTCGTATTTTTTGCCATTTACATGAATCGGCCCCATCGCGCCGTCCATGATGATAGCGATAAGACGATTGTCCGGACCGGAGACCCATTCCGAATTAATCAACGGCGGCGCAAGGGCGAGCTGACCTTTTCCATCGGGCATGTGACACGCGATGCAGAGGCGGGCGTAGTTTGCTTTCCCTTCGGTGAATTGTTTTTTGTGCTGGGCCGTTTTCAAGAAGCTGATTTCTTTCGCTGATTTTGTGGTGAAAAGCGCTGCGGCGAATTTTGCGTCTTCCGAACCTGGAAGTGAACCGATGCTCATCTTCTTGAACTTTTTGTCCTTCGCGGCGGAAAGCATGCCTTCGCGAATTTTCTTCTTCTGCTTGTCCGATCCAGCAAACGCCAACAGCGGCGTCACCGCTTTGGTATTGCGGGACTTTGCGGTGTCTTTTGCAATGTGATAAAAATCATCGTCGAATTTCACGGATGCAGCGAGTTCTCCGGATTCAGAACCTGCGGCACGAACGGCGGTCGTGATCAAACTGCGGCGAGCGCCGTGCTTTTCAGGCAACGCTGCGAGCAGCTTCGCCTCGTGTCCAGATGCTGAGCTGATCGCAAGCGCACCAACCTGCTGGTCGTTTGAACCGGCCATCAATTTAGCCAATTCTTTTACACCGGCTTCGCCATGAAGTCCGAGCGATGCGGCCAACTGACGCTGAACGACGATCGATTTACTCTTCAATGCGGGAGTCAATGCGGCGAAGATTGTCTTGTCACCTGCGAACGAATCGGAAGCCCGAATCGTTTCTGCGACCGCCCAGGGATGATCTGATTTCACACCTGCTGCCACATCAGCCGCCGCCAGTTCTCCGAGGCCTTCTAGCGTCCATGCTGCGTGGACTCGAGCCAAATGATTGTCAGAAGTCGCCAACACCTTACGCAACGGAGTAACCGCCGATTTATCTCCACGCTCAACGATCAAACGCTGCGCTGTGTCACGCCACCAACCGTTCGGATGACTGAGATGCTCCACCAACTCGACACTGGTTTTCTGCTGCATCTTCGGGGCTTCACCACGAGGCTTCCCTTTTGTATGCCGGACGCGCCAAATTCTTCCCAGCCCGACAGGTACGTCGAGCGCACGCTCCTCGTATTGAGCGCGAAGATATGAAGTGACATAGGTGGCGTGCTGGATGATGCCTCGGTAAAAGTCGACGAGGTAAATCGTGCCGTCTGGTGCGGTGAAACAATTCACGATCCGCGAACGTTCGTCTGTAGAGGTGAAAAACTCGCTTCCTTCATACGCCGGCGTGATTTCGTAACCGCCTTCAGGGGACTCTTTCAAAAGCGCTCGCTTCACCAAATTTCCGCCCGGCTCGTTTAAGAAAAGGCTGTTGGAGTATTCCGAGGGGAATTGATCACCCCGATAAACCGCCAGTCCAGAAGCTGCGGTTGGTTTGTAGAGGTAACCGTCTTCCGTGAGAGTTCCCTTAATATATCCACGGTTTACGCCGGGATTGATTCGGCTCGGATACGTTTTCTGGTCTTTCATTCCCGTGGTTTTCCGAGCGGTGAAATCCTGATTCTTATTCCGAATTGACAAGCCGGGGGCCAGCGCATCGGCAGTTACGAAATTTGAATTCGTGTTCGTGAAAAGCCGCCCGTAGTTGTCTTGAGAAATTCCCCATTGGCCGCGCGATTCGGTTTTTTCGTTCACCCATTTGCCGTCGATTTTCTTGTATCGTTTGTCACTCTTTGAATTGTAGCGCCAGTTATCAAGCGCAGGCATAAAGCCGTTCTCCTTGTGCTCCGGGTTCCCCCCGTGGGCGTAGTCAGGGAGAGAGGCATTGGTTTTTCCGGCAGAAATCGTGCCGTCGTTAGCGATGTTGATTTCCGTTTCAAAAAGTGTCGATCCATTCGCCCACTGCAAGATTTTGTCCGCTCCACCCAGCGCAACGGCGCGTGGCATCACCAGCTTGTCGAGAAATACCGTGCTTTTATCGATCGAACCGTTGTTGTCGGTATCTTCCAAAACCACAATTCGTCCGTTTTCCACGTCTTCGCCTTTTCCGTCGATGTTCGGCATGTAGCCGCGCATTTCTGCCACCCAGATGCGTCCGTTTCCATCAAAAGCAAGAGCGACTGGGTCGTGAATCATGGGTTCAGCCGCAACGAGTTCGACTTCAAACCCATCTTCGACCGCCAATGATTTGATTGCCCGTTCAGCCGTCAAAACCGGAGCCGGTGGGATTTTCCAATGCGCTGGAGGTGGCTGCATGTCGTGCCCTTTACGATCTCCTCGTTGGGCAATCGCAAGGCTGGAAATAGTAGCTGAAAGAACAAAAAAGAAGACAATCCGACGCATATGTATTTAACGCACAAAAACAGAATTTAGCCGCTGGCACGATGACGTGGCTGTTGTTTTTTTCGAATCAATAGGGTTAGTTCATCGAACGCATACTGTTGGTTCGTGAAGGTATTTCGAACAGACCCTAATGGTTCGTCGAACGCAGCCTGTTCGTTCGAAAGAGGTCAACGCCAAAGGTGTTCTGGATCGTAGCCCAGGGTACTCGAACCCTGGGAAAATACGCAATATAACCAATTGAACTCCACCGGAGTTCTGGAAACGGGGAGATTCCGCAATCCCGTTGGGATTGATTAAAAACGGGATCTCAAATCTCAGAGTTCAAGAACCTTCGGCTACAATACGAAACGCCTTTGGCGTTAAGGTGCACAAAATTCACTCACCGTTTCGTATAGGGTCTCGATACCCCATTTGAATTCGTCGATCGGAATCCGCTCATTATCGCCGTGGAACATTGCTGCGAAATCGAGTTCGGGATCGAGTTTCAGTGGATAGAATCCGTAACAGTCTGCGCCGAGACGCGCGTAATTCTGGCTGTCGGTGAAACCGGGGATCATCGACGGTACCACGATGCCTTCGGGATCGCGTTGGGCCATGACGTCGCGGATTTTTTCGAAAAACGGAGTTTCGGAATTGAACTGAACGGCAGGGAATTCTTGAAGGATCTCGATTTCAAAGTCGTCGTCGGCGATCACTGATTTGATTTCGCGAATGAGATCGTCAGCGGTTTGCCCCGGAGCCAATCGTCCATCGAGATCGAGTGTGGCGAGACTCGGGGAAACGTTGATTTTTGATCCTGCAGAAAAAACGGTCGGTGTGGCGGTATTTCGCAACAGTGCTTCGAAATTCGGCTGGCGGTTCTTTGGCACGACGAGTTTCATCAGTTTCGGGCCGAGCGTGGGATTGAGCAAAAGCCGTTCGCAAAAGGCCTTGGCCCCAAATCCGGCGTGGGCAGCGATTCCGGTGATGAAGGTGCGGGCTGGATCGCTGACGTGCCACGGCAGGCGCGCGCGGCTGAGTTTTGCGGCAGCTTCGCCGAGACGGGCGATCGCGTTTTCTGATTGAGGCAGGGAACTGTGACCTGGTTTTCCGCGAACCGACATTCGCAGCCAGGCGACACCTTTTTCGGCAACTTGAACGGGGTAAAATCGTTTGCCGTGCTGATGCAGGGTAAAGCCGCCAACCTCGTTGATGACGTATTCGGGATCGTCGCCGAGAATGTCCGGCCGGTTCTCGACGAGCCAGCGTGAACCGAATTCAGTCCCAGCTTCTTCGTCAGCGACGGCGGCAAAAATAATGTCTCGATCAATCGGAATGTTGTCGGACTTCAGCCGCAAAATGGTGGTCAGTGCCATCACGGCGAAACCTTTCATGTCGATCGCGCCGCGTCCCCAGATGCAGCCATCGGCTTCGACACCGGAAAACGGCGGATGAGTCCAGCGCTCTGGATCAGCAGGGACGACGTCGAGGTGACAACTCAAGACGAGCGGTCGATGGCGACAGTTTTCAGGATCAGCAGCGAGTTTTGCGACTAGATTAGGTCGATCTGGATCGGGGCCGACGAGTTCAGGTGTGAAGCCCGCGTCGCGTAAAATGCTGGCGATAAACTCAGATGCAGGCCGCTCGTTTCCGGGCGGATTGGTCGTGTCGAAACGGATCAGGCTTCGCAGTGTTTCGACGGGATCGATGGGAAGCATCTCGAAATTTCAATTCACGGACGGAGCTCGTTTTTATCGAACAACTTCTTCGGGAAATTCTGCAGCTTCACGTTGCTGAATTTCAAATCGACCGTGCGGTTGCCGTCTTTGACGATCATCCGTGATAGGAATGGCGCGCCGTTGACTTTGTTGTCGTATTCCATCGTCGAAGTGCGAACTAGCTTGCCTGATTTGGTGTAAAATTCGGCTTTCTTGCCAAGGTTGCCGGCCTTCGTCACCCAATACTTGATCTGTTTGTATGTGTCGCCGAATCCAGTCGCTTTCATCGTGTAAACGGTGGCTGGCTCGCCGTCGACTTCGCCACTTTCGGAGCCTTCCACCTTGTAGCCATCGACAAAACTTGTTGATGCGATGTCACCGATTGCGGCATCACCTGAGAGTCGTTGGCGTTTTGAAACGGAAACGGCGCTGTTGAGACCGGGTTTCCAAAACCACATTTTGCCATCAGCTTCGGCAATGTAACGACGGCCCGCAGCATCGGCAGGCTCGAGGATTTCAGCGAAAATTTTGCCACCTTGTGAAGATGATTGAAATTTTGCTTTCCGGTCTGCGCTGGTCACGTTCACCGTCCAGCCCACGCCAGTATTGCCAGTCATGATGCCGCGGGCCTTTTCAGCAGCGAGCAACGCAGCATCCTGAGCCGTCGCAAAAGTCGGCATCAAAATTGCGGTGAGAAGTGGTAGAAAAACGAAACGTTTCATAGATTTGTGGGAAGTTTTGAGGAGATAATAGACGCGGGGCCGTGACGATTCAATAGTATTGATCTGTCACAAATAATTGACGTGCAAAGATGACAAAAAATTCAGCAGATCTGAAGTTTGCCGTTAAATTCCAGCTTCTTTTATTGATATGAAGTTCGGCGATCTACGCGGCATTTTGCAATACGTCCCCCAGTTTCGGGGACGGACGTTCGTGATTGCGCTTGATGGTGCGGTCCTCGCATCGTCGGCGTTTTCAGATATTTTGCTGGATTTAGCCGTACTGCGCTCGCTGAACATTCGAGTCGTATTGGTGCACGGGGCTGAATTTCAGATCCAGAGGCTGGCGGAAAAACGAGGGGTAATTCTGACTAGTTGCAACGGGATTGGCGTAACGGATGAAACGACGATGGAGGTCAGCCTTGATGCGATCACCCGGGTCAGCAGTGACATCATGCAGAAACTTTCTGCCCTGAAGATCCGAGCTGCCAGTGCGAATGCGATCCATGCTCACCCGGCGGGAATTCGAAAAGGTGTCGATTTCGGCCACACCGGCGAGATGGAAAAAATTGATGGGGAATCGATCATTGGATTTCTAGATCAAGACATTTTGCCGGTGATTTCTCCCGTGGGATATCATTCGGCGGCAGGAACGTTGCGGCTTAATTCCGATGCGGTTGCGATGGAAACGGCGTCGATCATTGATGCCGATAAGATGATTTTTATGGTTCGGGAATCGCTCGATCCATTGTTCGAAAAGCTGGGTGGCCGGCAAATCACATCAGCGGGAGCCGAGACGTTTGTCTCGTCACAGACAGATCAGGCGGACTGGTCGATTTCGAAGATGGAGCATGCTTTTGAAGCGGCCAAACACGGAATTCCCCGGACCCATTTAATCAGTATCGAGCACGAGGACGCTCTTCTCGCCGAGCTTTTCAGTAATGCTGGAGTTGGGGTGATGATTTCCGATGAATCTTACCAGCGCTTCCGCGAAGCGACTCCGGGGGATATTGACGAGCTGATGTTTATTCTTCGGCGTGCAGTCGATTCCGATAAAATCCTGCGCCGGAGCCGCGAGGAATTGCTCGCGATGCTGAGTGATTTCATTTTGTTGGAGATTGATGGCAACGTCGTAGGGTGCGTAGCTGTTCACAGGGGAAATGACAGCAGCGCCGCTGAGATCGCCTGCATGTATGTGAAAAATTCGCACATAGGTCAGGGCTATGGTCATCTCCTGCTCGAGGAAGCTGTCCGGAAAGCGGCGGCACTCGGGGCAACTCAAATGTTCGCGATTTCGACTCAGGCAATTGGATTTTTTGAACTCTGCGGATTTTCCAGAAAAGAAGCACTTGCCGAAATGCCGGAAGCGCGTCGGGAGAAATGGGAAACCAACGGCCGGAATGCAGTGCTTCTGGTTAAGGCGCTGGATTAATTGGAGGCGGCGGCGAGTTTGGAGGCGGTGCCGGGGAATTTGCTGGAGCTAAACCGGGGGCGGGAGTCCGAAGTCGGAACAGGGGCTGGTTCCACGGCGGATTCTACCTTAGCGAGCGAGGGAAAGAGGGCGTTTGAGATTTGAAAAGGTTCTTTTTCGTCGTCCTCAGAAAAAGCAGGGAGGTCGGCTTCCTTTACAAACTCGGTCGTGCCGGACATGCGGGTGCTGCCGGATCCGCGATACGCCGACGCAACGTAGTACACCTTCGTACGATTCTCGTAGCCGAGCTGCAACGTCAACCAATCGATATTTGACTGAATCCGATCGCTCTGAGATTTCATGGCGACCGAAAATTCATCAGGGCGTTTGCTGATCACTTCTTCAATCAAATGCTGTGCCTCTCGCATCTTTTTGAAGGCTTCACCAAAATCCTTTACCTGAAGGCGCTCCATCTCGCCCTTCTCGATCATTTCGATTGCATCGAAGTACAGCATCGTAATTTCATGATCCGAAGCGGTCAGCTTTTCGTTCGTCTCGGCGATCATTTCTTTCAGCTTTTCCATGCGGTAAGCAAGAATGTCCGGCTCGTATTCCAGATAATTTTCAACCACAGCAGCAAATTGTTTCAGCGATTCCGAATAGCTCGCAGCGGCCATTGTTCAAGAGCCGCGATATTTTTCCCCGTTTGCAGCCATGCGAACGCGCTCGACCACAGATCAGAGGCGTCATTTGTCTACTCCTGGGTAAGGTCGGCCCAAGCGGCATGCGAAAATAGCACCGCTGCCGCAAAGACTGTTTTCAAAAAATTCATAAAGGAGACGTTGAAAAGATACGCCACCTGATTAGACGTCACAAATGCTTGTGGATAAGGCGATTTTATGCGGCCAACCGCGCCGAATAGATGGCTGAAATTCCACCCATCAGTGGCTCGAACGTCGGTTCGTGGGATTCCGCTGCGCCGAAGTTTTCTTCGATCAAATCCTGCATCGCCGCGCCTTTCGGGAAGCGTTCGATCGAGTCTCCCAGGTAAGCGTAGGCAGCGCGATTTCCAGCGAGTACGCCCGCGATTTTTGGCAATACGTGGTGAAGATAAAAGCGATACGTGCTTCGAAACAACCCCTTCTCCGGCAACGAGAAATCGAGAACGACGAGACGGCCACCGGGTTTCACGACGCGTTTGAATTCACGCAACGCAGCCGCCCAGTCCGCCATATTTCGCAGGCCAAAACCAATCGTCAACGCGTCGAACGAGTTGTCTTCAAACGGAAGGTCGAGCCCGTCCGCGACGATCAAATTTTCGAGCCCTCGCTTGCGGGCATTCTCCAACATCTCCGGGCAAAAGTCCGAGCCGATGATTTTTGCATTCGGGCAGGCTTTGCTGACTTCTGCCGCGAGATCACCGCTCCCCGTTGCCACATCGAGGATGTTTTTTGGATCATCCGCCGCGACGATTTCTGCAACCCGTTTTCGCCAAAAAATATCGATCCCCATGCTGAGGACATGATTCGTCAGCACATAGCGCTTCGCGATCGAAGCGAACGCATTTTTCACAAAAACCGGATCTTGGTCGGACATCGTAGAAGATTACGACGGGAAATCAGGATTTGCCGCAAAAATTCCGCAGGGAGGAATGATTTCCCGATTTCAGAAAGCCGCAGCAATTCCCGCCAATTCTGGAAAATTCGTTCCAATTCCCGTTCGAAATCGAGATGGATACGAGCGTGAAAAGTCGGCGATTCCGATGATACGAAGCACGGTTATTTGCCCCTGTGTTTCACGAACGAGCAGTATCCGTTCGACGAGCCAACCCTGTTGGTTCGAAAATTCCCAATTTGACCGTGGAAAAGATAATTCTCGAGCGTGATACCAACGGATCAATAATGCTGGAAATTTCACTGAAGTCAGCGCGGGAGGAACTGACACGCTTGATGAATTGGTAATGTGAACTCCGGGAATCAAAGGCCCCGGGCCAGACCCAGGGCTAGTTGAAGGGGGGGGGAGTTTGGTCGGGAATACCTAAATTCCCTGACCCAACAGCTTTGAAAGTCCTATCGTTGCCTTTGAATTTTGTTTTGATAGTTAGGAGGCTTGATATCAAAAGCATCACTATCAACACAGTTATCCCGCTGAATTGAATGTCGGAGGCAAACATAAACGAATCCGATGAAATCTCCGCGAAGCCTGTGCCTGTTTCGCGAGGCAATCCCCGTCGGATCAGAGTTTCCATTGTATTTATCGTTTTTGGGGCAGCCATCGGATTAGTCTCGCTTGCGCTGGTTTCGAACCAATTCGGCAACACTGATTCGATCGGCCTCTTTTTGTTCGGGGGCGCGGGGTGCATCTTCGTGACCGGGGTAGCTTATTTGTTTGTCCGCTTTCCCTATGCTGTTCTGGCGGGTATCGTTGCCGCCCCGCTTTTGGTTGGACTCCTGTTTGTCCTGTTTTGGATGGCGTTGTTTGCTTCAGCCTTTCAAAATCGGGACCACCAAGATTTTGCCGCCAATGGTGTTTCGAAGGTTCAGCCTGCTTTGCAGATGGAGAATCTATACGATGACTGTCGTCACTAGATCACTTATGGTCAGGATGGTCCGTTGTTTAATTCGGTCGCATATTTCGGTGACCGGTATGAACTAACAATGCAGGTTCAGATTGAAATCCGATCCAAAACGTCTGGATCAACGATAGGAGAACCGAGATGTCACCTCAATGAAATCAGTGCTGTTTCTGTTTCGCCATCAGGACAGGTCGGTGCTTCTTTTTCCCGAAGTCTCCAATTCGGCTCGTCTGAATAGCAAACCGTGTATAAATCCAATGGCGACATCAGTAAAATAGGATTTTACATCAAGCCAACTGGTGTGCCTGGCTTTCGAAAATACGCTGACGCATCGCGACCCTCCAACTAAACGAGTTTCGCAGAAAATCTTCAAAAATCCGTTCCTGCTCAATCCGAGAATCCGTGCTAATCTCCTAGCGTGAAATGGTTCGTAATTAGCTCGCTTTTCCTGACGACGGCAATCATCGCCCAACAACCGGTGGCGAAATTCCAGGCGCTGCCGTGTTTGGCTCCGTTGGCGAAGCAGGCGAGATCGGGATTGGAGCCGCTTTCGTTTCAAGAAGCGTTCTTTGATGGGCCTTATCGACGGGTGGCAGGTGATGATTTAAAAGCGCAGGGATTTGCGGCGTTGCATCGCTTTGATGATGGTGAGGCGCAGCGGATTTTTCGTGAAATGACGATTCGGGAGCCGGATTCTGCTGCGGGCTACTTTGGTTTGATGCTGGCAAATTTAAGCGATGAACGACGGGCGCGGACTTTTTTGGAACGCGCCAAATCGTTGGCGAAATCGTCAGAGGATCGAATGTGGACGGAGCTTTATGATGGGTTTCTGAATTCCTGGCCGGAGACTAAATCGACGTCGAATCAGCCACGATTTCGGAGATTGGCGGAGGAGTTGGAGTCGTTGGCGCTGGAGAAGGATGACGCGCATTTGCGCTTGTGGATGTTGCGAACGTTGATCCTCAATCAGCGCCGAGAGGGAATTCCAATCGCAAGCCGAATGGGTGTGGATGCGCTTTTTTCGGGCAAGCATCTGGATTTGGTTTATCGGCTGCTGTTGTGGCAGGATAAGGCGGAAAAAAGTCCGATTGGTGGGGACTTGCCAAATTTAAAATCGTCGTCGGAGCTGCGAATTGCGGCAGATTTTTTCCGATTGCGGGGCGATTTTGAAAAGGCGCTCGATTTTCTGAAACAAGCGATCGAGGTCGATTTGAAATCGTCCCCCGTTATGTTGGATCAGGCTGGAAATCTGGCTTCGAACACGATGGCGGCGGCGCGGTTGTTGACGGATTTGGGGAGGGAGTCTGAAGCGAAGGAGGTCTTGAATTGGTTGATTGATCAGCCTGAAACGCCGGCGATGAAGCGGAATGTTCGCGAGGATGCAAAAGCGCAGCTGGCCCGAATTTCGGAGTCAAAACCGTCGACTTTCTGGATTGGGCGAGGGAATTCGTTTGGCCCTGTGGCTGACAAAATATTGAAGGCAAAAACTCCGAAAGAGGCTCAGTTTCTAGTCACGAAACAGTTCCGGCAAATGTGGGCATCAGTTGATGATGATTTGGGAATTCACTCGCAACTGGAGCCAATCATTGGGAAACGTCCGACCTCGGTCGATTCAAAGATCAACTGGCCGAGAAGAAATTTGAATCAAAGCGAAGGATTCGCGTTGCCCAACGCAGATGGTTCGATCATCGATCTGGCGTCGTATCGCGGGAAGCCGGTGGTGGTGATTTTCTTTTTGGGAGGCGGCTGTTTGCACTGCGTTCAGCAACTGACGGCGTTTGCGCCGAAAGCGGAAGTTTTTCGCGAACAGGGCATCGAAATGATTGCGGTGAGCACCGATGGCATCGCAGATTTGAAATCTGGTTTTGAAAAGTCAGCCATCAAACTCGATTTCCCGATTGTCTCGGGAGAAGGACTTTCGGTTTTCAAAAAATGGGGCGTTTACGACGAGTTCGAAGATCGTCCGCTCCACGGGACGTTTCTCCTAGATGGTAAGGGCGGAGTGCAGTGGCTAGAAGTCGGGCACGAGCCGTTCATGGAAGCTGATTTTTTGTTAAGTGAAGCAAAGCTTCTTTTGAAATAGAAAAATGGAATTTGATGTAGAGATTTGGTCGCTGCGTTCGATTGGGAGGTGATGGCAATTGATCAAAAAGAAATTTTGAATCTGATCTTTCGGGAGCGGAACGAATTTCTTGCGTACATCAATTCGTTTTTGAACGATTTTTACTTGGCCGAAGATTGCTTTCAGGAAGTTGCGTTAGCGGCTTTGGCCAAGGGGATTGGATTTGAAGATTCGCCCCACGTTATTCGGTGGGCGCTTCGGGTGGCTCGGAATAAGGCAATCGATCTGGCTCGAAAAAGGGAGCGGCAGCCATCTCAGTTGCCGGAAGATGTTTTTGATTTGCTTGAAGAGCAGTGGGCTGTGGCGATTTCCCGAAATTCGAGCGAGGTTTCTTCCGGTGTGACCCATCTCGTTGCGTGCGTTGAAGACCTCGCGCCGCATTCACGGAAGCTTGTGGCGCTGCGTTATTTTGACGGATTGAAATCCTCTCGCGGCGCAGAGGTTGTCGAGATGAAAAAGGAATCTGTTTATCAGGCATTAACGCGGGCTCTTGCTGTTTTGAGGAAATGTGTTGCCCAAAAAAGGGCGGAAGGAACTCAGTCGACTTTACAAAATGGATAACTCTTTTGAACCAGATCTTGGATTTTCAATGCGACTGGCTCGCTATGAAAATCAAGAGTTGACTGAACCTGAACTCGAGGCGTTTGCCGAAGAGTTGCGATTGGATTCGTCGAAACGGGAGGCGTTTGTCCAGCATTTTCAAATGACGCAGGAATTGAGATCTGTCGGTGGAATTGCTGAGGCGGAACACGCCGTGAATAGTCTGATCCAGCAATTCATTCCGCCGCCGGATGAGCCGAAGTTGGAGGTCTTCCGACCTGTTGGGCCAAGGAAAAGGAGACGTTCCCCTCGGCCGAAGCCGGTGGTTTTTGACGATAAATCCAATTGGCTTTGGAAAGTGGCGGCCGTTTTGATCATCGGGATTGTAGGGAATTGGGCCTTCATCCAACATCAATCGGGAGGCGAGATAAATCAAACGTCCCCGGAAATTGCGAAGGAGGGTGGCAAATCAGAATTGAGTCCAAAGCATGTTATCTCCGGTCCGGTGACGCCGGTAAATGAAGAGCGCCTGTCGAACGAAAACGATTCGACTAATGGCGCTAACGGCTCCGATGAAAATAAAACATCACCAACTGTTGATTTGGTAAAACAGGATCAAGAGCAAGAAGTGAATCCCAATTCGAATTCTGTCATGGTGCCCGATCCGGAAGTTTCGACGGAGACACTTGGGTTTGTATGGAAAACAGAATTGAGAACGGATGAGTGGTATCCTGAGCGAGAGATTAGAGCGGGTGACTATTCTATCGGAAAAGGTGAAGTCGAAGTGCGACTTCTGAATGGCGTTCGATTGTCGCTTGTCGGCCCAACAGAGTTTTCGATTGAGAACACCGAGGGAATTCGTCTGAAGTCGGGGAAGATGTCAGCTGAAATCAATCCTGCGGTGGCGTCATTTAAGGTAGATACGGATTCTGTCAAAGTGGTCGATCTAGGGACGCGTTTTGCGGTGACCGCAAATTCAAAAGGAGACGCCGCTGTCCACGTCTACGATGGTAAGGTTTCGGCCGCTGTTAACACTGCTTTGGAAAAAGCCGAGATGCTTGAAACGGGTGGCACGGTGAAGTTGGATACCCGAACGGATCAGCTTAAACCCATCGCGTTTGATCAGGACTTTTTTGCCCCAAGGCCCGAACGGCTTGGAATCATAGAAGGGAATGGAGCTGGATCCAGGGTTCTTGATCGAGCTCCGAGAAGAATATCTGATGAGACGGCAGGAGACGTGGCGTTCATCATCTTTCAGGAAAGAAGTGAACTCAAGTTGGCGCGTGATTTGGAATTGGATGCATCCGGGCATGAGCTTGGTGAAGGAGCGGGATCGTCAATTACAACACCCAAAGAGTTGATTATTCCTGCTGGAACTAAAGTCTCAACCTTCTTGATATGCGGCAATGATGTGCCTCCATCGGCACAAACCTATCTTGCAGACAATTTCGTGCGTTTTGATGGACCTATATTGGGAGTTGTTTCAAAGGGTGAAAAACTTGAGGAAACAACTCGTCGGGGCGGATCAACGCGGACTCGATATCCTGATAATATGAAAGCGAAAGGGATCGTCATCCCTAAACATCATGCTCAAGTTAGCGAAGATCTCCATCAAATTTCCCTAAGGCGCGGGTCTTTCGGGAAGTTTATCCGAGTCTATGTCGCGCGCGACTAAGTGCGCAGGCTCAAGTGCCTGTGAATGCATGAACTACTCCACTTTTTACTTGGAAAAAACGTCGATTTACTTAAGAATTTTCAATCTTCGAAAAATAATCAAAATAGGTGTCGAGATTTTCACCTAAATTTCGATAGGATAGCAGAAGACCAATTTGGCGACTAAATCGCCACCTCATTTTTAGAAAAGAATTCAATGGTTTGCTCATTCAATAATATCTGGAGATCGCTGTTGCTCATCACGGGGCTTACAATCTCGCTTGGATCTGATGCTGCGGATGTCGATCTTGATGGCAACGGTTTGGATGACGTCTGGGAATTGCTTTACAACGCGGGCGGCCTCGTGGCCGACGACGACGCGGATGGTGACGGCGATTCCAACGTGATGGAGGAAGAAGCAGGGACAAATCCGCTCGATCGGGATTCGAAATTACGGGTCGGGAATGTGGATTTGTCCGGTAGTGACGCGACGGTGACTTTTGCGGCTCAGGCCGGAAAGCGCTATAAATTGCTCGGTGGAGCCATCTCTGACGGAACTGATTTCACGGAATTGGGAACGTTGGATGCAATTTCTGAGGCTGGTGAAATTTCAGTGACGGGATTGGCTGCCGGTGTTCGGTTCTTTCAAATATCTGCCGAAGACCTTGATTCCGATAACGATGGCATTCGCGATTGGTCGGAACTGCAACTGGACGGTTATGAACCGGATAGCGCGAATTCACGTGACCCGTTCATCAATGATCGTGGGTTTTTGATTCAGATGCTGAATGCCGAGACTGGTGCTTTTCAGATGACGGTGATCGAAGCCGAAGGATTTGAAAATGGTGGCGGTGGTGCTCCGACGCCGCTGAAAGTTCGAATTTCGCGGACAGGTGGAGTTTCTCCGGTCACTCTTTTTTATACGGCAGCTGGTTCAACAGACCCTGCGAAAGAACCTGCGGTGGAAGCAGATTATGCGGCGCTCAGCGGAATGGTTGCGTTTGCAAATGGTGAGACCGCTCACGATGTCGAGATCGTGCCAACGGTTGATGGTATCTACGAATTTCCAAATTCGCTGATCTTCTCGCTGGATCCTCATACGGACTATGACTTGGGAATAGAAAGGTCGGGGGAATTAACGATTTTTGATGCGACAAACGATCCTGAAAATCAGGTGAACTTTGTCGGGCAAATGCGTCCAGAGCGGAATTCGGAAACGAGTGCTTCGGGATATGGTTTTATCAAGCTGAATGGCAAGCGCGATACAGCGTTGGTGACGATGCGTTTTTCGGGGTTGACCACGACTCAAATTGCCGCGCACATCCACCAGTCAACCATTGCAGGGGATGGCATCAATATCACCAACGGGCCTGTTGTGGAGAGTTTGCCGCTGGGACAAATGACGGATTACGTTTGGAATATTCGCAGGACGGGAGCCAATTCAGCGCAGAATTTGATTGATGCGCTGGCTGCTCAGAATGGTAGACCGCCTCTCTACTGCAATGCCCACTCGATGCAGAATCCAGGTGGTGAAATCTGGGCGTTTTTCGGCAAAACAAATGGCTCGACCGAGTTTGAAGTTCCTGATGCACCTCCGGCAATCGAGCCGCTCACGGGTGATGATTTGACGCGGGACGTTCAACGTTTTCTTACGCAGGCTACCTTCGGGGCTCGCGAGGGAGAAATCCAAGCGCTGGTGGATGACATCAACAATAATCACGGCGGTGATCGGATGGCGGGGTATGAAGCGTGGATTGATGCCCAGTATGCGCTTGATCAAACCCGCCTCTACGATCTGGCGTATTTCGCCGATCAGATGGAGTGGGACCGTCTCGGGCTTGATCCGGCGAATTTGGTGAACAACCCGCCGCAGCCACGGCAATCCAATCGTCAGGGAGGATTTTACGCGATTGCGATGAATGCGCACGATCAGCTTCGGCAGCGAGTGGCGTTTGCTTTGAGCGAGATTTTGGTGATCTCAGAATTGGAAGGAATCGTAAATAGTCGCCACTATGGGACCGCAAAATACTACGACATGCTGGGGAATCACACTGATGGCCATTTTCTTCAGATTCTTCGCGATGTCTCGAAAAGCCCGATGATGGGGCAGTATCTCAGTTCGTTGAGAAACTCGAAGGCAACGTTGGATGGGCAGGGAAATGTCATCATTGCGCCGGATGAAAACTACGCTCGCGAGATCATGCAGCTATTCTCGATCGGTCTGCTTGAACTTCACCCCGACGGCTCGCTGATTCTGGACGAGAACGGCCTGCCTTCACAGACTTACACCAACGACGGGATTACCGAATTGGCTCGGGTTTTCACTGGTTGGAGCTTTGGCAAGCGCAATGGAGCCAAGAACAGTGGCTATCCGGTTGAGAACAACACTAATTATTTTCAGGGTGGCGGGCCGCTGTATTTTCAGGCTTCCTGGGAAAATTTGATGAAGAATTTTGCGGATTATCACGATCAAAACGCTAAGACAATTTTTGGTCAAACGTTGGCGGCGGGACGCAATGGTTATCAGGATCTAAATGACGCGACGTCGATTCTTGACAGTCACCCGAATACCGGGCCGTTTATCGCGCGGCTCATGATTCAGCGTTTGGTCACTTCAAATCCGAGTGCGGGTTACATTTATCGCGTCGGGAAGGTGATGTCCGATAACGATGGCGGAACGGGCGGTCAAATGAAGAAAGTCGTAACAGCCATTTTACTCGATTACGAAGCACGCAGTCTCACCAATGTGGAGAAAGTAGGATATGGGAAACAGAAGGAGCCTATGCTGCGATACCTTCAGCTGATGCGGGCGCTAGATTCAAAATCACAACTCTCATTAGATATGCTGAACGAACACGGCTACCCCGCCGGGCAGCGAAACAACTTTCCCGCTGATGCGACAATGCTTCGCTGGACCACCCATTTACATTCGTGGTTCAGCCAATCGCATCTACGCGCGCCCACGGTTTTCAACTGGTTTTTGCCGGATCAACAGGTCGGCGGTCCACTGCAAGAAGCCGGTTTGGTAGCCCCTGAATTCACCGCCACCAATGAATATCAGGTGATTCGCTGGGTCAATTATGCCCGAAATCTCATCGTATCGACAAATGGTTTTGGAGCGCGCGAATTGCCGAACCAACGGACCGACGAAGCGTTGAACGACCCTACAGGGCTGCTCGATAACATTAAAAACGATCACACGATCACTGCCTATGTTACGATGTTGAACGACTACATTGCCAATGGCGATACCGAAGAAATCGCGACGGAGAAAATTCTCGATCAGCTCGATCTGCGCCTTACCGGCGGGCGAATGAAAGTCAAATACGGCTCCGATACCACTGGGGATAATCCGCGAAACGCGATCCTTGCGCAGGCGACTTACGTTTACGATCCCGGAAGTTCGAGCAGCCATATTTGGACCATTCGCGATATCTTTTACCTCCTCTCCACCAGCCCTGAGTTCATCACCCAGAAGTGATTTAGACGATTTTGATTAATGAAAACCAGAGATAAAAACCTGAAAAGCCGCCGTGACTTTCTTCGGCAAGCTGCCTGCGCCAAGCTCGGCTATTTCGGGTTGGTCAGTGGCCTCTCGCAAATGCGGCTTTTCAACGCATCCTTGGCTGCTCAGGAAAATACCAGCGATTACAAAGCGCTCGTCTGCCTCTTTCTTTTTGGTGGAAACGACTCGAACAACCTTCTGGTTCCCTACGCCAACGGCCAGCGTAGCACCTACCAAAATAAGCGCGGGATTTTGGCACTGCCGAAAGCGGAGATGCAACGCATCAACCCGACCAATGCAAACGGAAACGAGCAGTGGGGCCTGCATCCGAATTGCACGGGCATGGCCAGCCTTTTCGAATCCGAGAAACTTGCGTTCATTCAGAATGTTGGAACCCTCGCGTATCCCATCGCAAACCGGGCCGAATATTTGAGCGGAAACGTGCCGCTTCCCCCGCAAGTTTTTTCGCACTCTGATCAGCAAACTCAGTGGCAAAGTTCAGTTCCCGATAAACCGTTCACCTCTGGCTGGGGCGGCCGCGTCGCGGATTTGGTTGATGCTGGTTATAACGGAAGCGGCAACGTTTCCATGAATATTTCCCTTGCTGGGATCAATTCCTATCAGGTTGGGCAAAACGTCATTCAGTATGTCGTCAATCGTAATGAAGGAGCGACCTCGCTGTGGGGATACGGCACCTCGGCTGACCGCTACGCCTATGCCTTGAATGAAGACGGCAGCTACAAAAACAATTGGGACGGCCAGCGACTTCGCCGATTTGAGGAGATCATGAATTTCTCCCACGCAAATTTACAGGAGGAAGCCTACACAACCGTGGTGCGTCGAGCTCGTGAATACGAAGGTGTCATTGGCGGAGCGATTACCGATTCTGGAACTGCCGGTGTCGACTTCGATGTCATGTTTGAGCAGGCGCAAACTCCGCTGGGCGATCAGCTTAAAATGATTGCCAAATTGATCGCTGGACGAGGCACCACCGGAAATAATCGTCAGATTTTCTTTGCTTCAGCTGGTGGATACGACACCCACGCGAGCCAACTTCCGAGTCACGCCAATCTCATGACCGAGCTTAGTGGCGGCCTTCTCGCATTCCAAAATACGCTCGACGCACTTGGAGTTTCCGATAACGTGGTCACTTTCGAAAACAGCGATTTCACACGAACCTTCACTCCTAACGGAAGCAACGCCGCCTCCTCCGGTTCCGATCACGGTTGGGGCGGTCACCAGTTCATCATGGGCGGTCCGGTGAAAGGTAAAAAGCTCTACGGGAAATTTCCGAACCTCACGCCCGGTGGTGTCGATGACGCAGGCGGTACCCGCGGACGCTGGATTCCGTCAACGGCGGTGGACCAATACAGCTCCGTCATCGCCAACTGGTTCGGCGTCGATTCCAACTCCATGGAAACCATTTTCCCAAATCTCGGGCGCTTCGAAGATCCGTTCGGCGCGACTGCAAACCTTGATTTCCTCTAATAAAACGTGAACGAGAAAACGATCAAAATCTTAGCTGGAGCAATCATTGCGTTTGTGGTGATCGTGACTGCTTGGCAGTTGGTCACGGTGGCTCCCGATAACACAGCTCAGTCGACGAAAAATCCGGAAGTTGGGATGCAAGCGAAGCCGGATGATGTGAAAATTCCAGAAGATCTTTCAGTTTCTCACCAAGAAATTACTAAATTCCCCGGCTCTACCGAAATCGCAGCAAACCTCAATTCTTCCGAAACCGAGCCTGTTGAAGACATCCAGACAATTCAGCAAATCTTCACGATTTTCCGAAAAGCAAACGGCAAGAATCCATTTGGCTCAGAAAACTTTGAGATCGTTGCCGGATTGATCGGTAACAACGACAATAAACTCGCGGTTCTTGCTTCCAATCATCCGGCGATCAACGAAAGCGGCGAACTTACCGACCGCTGGGGCACGCCTTATTTTTTCCACGCCGAAACTTCGAAGGACATGCAAATCGTCAGCGCCGGACCTGACAAACAGCTTTTTACCAAAGACGACGTTCAGCTTCCCGAAGCGATGTCGGCTCCGAAAGAAAATCACGAACTCCCCGAAGAAGAAATCGTTTTGTCTGCTGAATGAAAACCGTTCTAAACACATCTTTCGAACCAACAGGGTCTGTTCATCGAACCAACCCTATTGCTTCGTTTTTCGCGATTCTGCTTTTTGCGAGCGCGGCTTTTGGGCAGGTGAAATCACCGATCGTTGGCGTTTCTGAAAAGGACGTGATTGGCGGCTCAGATACGTTTTTTGGAATTCCGCTTCAGCGCGATGCGATTTATTCGGGAACGATTGATTCAGTGACTCCAGATACGTCAATCAATTGCACCACAATTACCCCGGATGGAAATCCCAGCTGGACGGCAGATGAATTTGCTTTCAGTGCCTTTGTCAGGATCACTTCAGGTCGCGCTGCAGGACGGATTGAATTAATTTCTGAAAATCAGGGATTCAATTTAACGGTGAAGACCGTTTTCGCTCCTCGGGTTGGCGACTCATTCGAAATTATTCCCGGTTGGACGTTGGATTCACTTTTCCCGCCCGCTACGCAAACCACATTTCACCTCTCGATCGGAAAGCTTCCGGCTGATCGCGGTTCTGAACTTCTTTTCTACCCGGAAAATGGGGAGGGAATCGAGACGTCGCCCATCAGTCTGGCATTTTTAACTTCTGGAGGATGGACTGGCCTCGGCGATTTATATCCCCGCTTCGGCGGAGTGGTTTTGTCACCTAGGTCGGTTTTCGCAATTCGCCATCCAGATGAAGCGGCGGACACGAAGCTGCCGTTGTTCGGAAATGTGGATGACTCACCTCGTTTGATTCCAATTCAAATTCTAAAAGGGCGGGCGAATGAAAATTTCACCACTCCAAACCGCGCGACTTCCACAACACTGCGTCGATTGGGTTTGAAGCTGGGATCTCGCGATCGTTTGCTCGTTTTTGATGACGCTGAACCGGACGTTTTCAGATTTGATGGAAGGAGTTGGCTCGATGAAACGGGAGCTTCTGCCAATAACATTGTTATTGAAGTCGGGGCGGCGCTCGCCATCCGAAAAGCCGCCGGAACTGCGGATAAACTTACGTTTTGGAAGCAACTGCCATGATTTTCCCGAAACACCAATTTCTTACCTTTTTCGTTGCAGCAACTGCCGTCTTTACAGCATTTGGTTCTGCTCAGGCTCGTCCGTCGGTTGAATTCGTGCTTGGAGGAGACAATGCCATTCCCGGAAATACGGTGGGTATTTTGGTAGCTGACCGGGCTGGAAACGGATTCCAAGCGCTGACTCATTCCTCGGTTGTCGGGACCGAACTGACAGCTGGAGAGGCTGTCGGATTAAGCGATGATCTGATCCTTCATGTTTTTCGTTCCGGGTCAGAGGGGTTTGATTCAGGCAATGGATTTGCCAGTTTGATTCCAAATCTTAAAATGGCCCACTGGCAGTTGGATTCCCAAACACCGCTCGCTTTTTATTGGTTCGGCGGGATTTCAAATCGTGGTCAAATGCTTGCGGCCAATGACGATTTTGCGTCGTTGCTGCTGTCAGAGAAACTCGATTTCCCTCAGAACCGCGGGCTTTTCACGATCGCCGTACTTACGCCGGCGAACGGAGGAAGCGCTGATGTTGCGGGTAACCGGACCGTTGGAAAAGTCGGAGAAGATCCGACCAATCAGGGTGAAAATGATCAGATCAATATTCCGGGGACGCCTTTTGAAGATGCGGAACTGACTGATGTCGGATTTTCCGATCCACAGCGAGGCCGATATGTAGGGCTCGTGCAAGGGGCAGACACCAGAATTCACGGTGAAGTTGGGCTAACGGTTGGCAAGGACGGCGCTGCGAGTTTTCTCGTCGTGATCGATGGCCGGGCCGCGAAACTGAGGGGAACATTTGATCCGGCGACTGGGTTGTTTTCGACGGTGGTTATTCGAGGCGTGGCTTATACATTCCAGTTGAGCCAATCTGCTGATGGAAATTTTTTCGTCACGGGAACGGCTGAGGAAAACGGCTCAACGTTCCTGATCGGAGCCGTTCAGCAAGCCTTGCCTGGTCAATTTGACAGTGATAAAATTTCCGGACGATACACGGTTGTTTTGCCTGCTGATGCGGATGCCAACTCGGCGATCTTGCCGGGTGGAAATGGGCATGCCATGGTTACTGTTTCTTCGAAAGGCTCAATCAAAGCGACGATGATTTTGGGAGACGGATCGGTCGCTTCGGATTCTACGTTTCTTGGTCGTGGAAATTCGTGGCAGCTGTTTTTACCGTTGTATCGCGGGAAAGGTTTTATCGCAGGTGAATTGAGATTCCGCAAAGAAAATAACGTTTCAGATGTTGATGGGTCGTTGCATTGGAGAAAAGGGCAGAACCCGAAGGATCGTCGCTACAGCATGGGATTTGAAACAGCCGTTCATGCTGTTGGCAGCAAATACCGGGCTCCATGGGCGGACGAACGAGGGCTGACTCAGCTTGCTGATTCGGACAGCAACGCCACGTGGAACTGGGGGTGGTCGGATGATACCCAAGTTGAGCAAACATTTACCTGGGCGGGCAGAAACAAGCTTGAGGGGCCGAGCGAAGCGTTCGTGACGGTTCCTAACGAACCCCTTCTTGATGGCGTTTTGAAACTGCGGCAGGCGTTTGTTTCAAAAACAGGTCAGATCGTCGGGTCCGTGGAAGTTCCTTCGTTCGCCGTTGCGATTCCGCCGGTGAACGGTCGTCCTCCAAAACCTGAGAGCGCCCGTTTCTATGGCGTGGTCCTGCAAAAACAGGGGATTGTTGCTGGTGTGGTTCGAAGAACGAGCTTCACGCAGGATTTTGTGATCGAGCCGGTCGGTGGTCCTAGTCTGATGGTGACTGATGCTGGAGGAAATCCACTCGCTACCGGCGATACAGTCGATTTTGGAGACATCGGCGTCGGCGGAGGAATCGGTGAGCGAGTCCTCGAAATTGGCAATGCAGGAAATGCGAATTTGTATCTCGGAGAAAATCCAGCCATCTCGCCGGAAGCATACTCACTGGAGGTGTGGCGTCGTGGTTACCTCGCACCGGGTGAGACTGCGCTGATTCGAGTTAGGGTCGATCCTGAAGCGATTGGTGCTGCTCCTGGTGAGCTGATTATTTCATCCAATGATCCGGCGAATAATCCTTTTAACCTCACTTTGGCGACGAACGGAGTGGCTGGCGATCAGTCGGATGTCGATTCTGAAACCGGCGGCAACACGAGCCTGACGCTTCCGGCTGAATTTGAGGCAGCCGAATTTTCCGATGCTGATTTCTTGCCTGAAAACGACGCAGGGCGTTATGGCGGCGCGATTTTGAGCGCTGGCGGTGGCAATGCGTCATTGCTGATTTCAGAATCTGGCGCTTTCTCAGGGCGGATCAAAATTGGAATAAATTACGCAAATGTTCGCGGAACGATGGGAGCGGATGGTTTCGGAACGGCGTCGTATTTCAAAGGACGGCTTGCCGCAACGCACCAAATCTCAGCGATTGAATTGCTCGAAAATCCAGATGGTGCCAACGCAATTTTGATCAATTTAGTTTCACCTGAAGGAGATGAAGCCGTGCTGCTTCAGCATCAGAATTTTGGAAAAACGAACCGAACCACGAAGGCTGGGAAATATACGTTTGTCCTGCCAAACACCGAAGACCTCGGGGCTGGATATCCGTCCGGCGACGGTGCTGGGGTGTTGTCGATTGATCGCTACGGAATTGTTCGAGCGAAGTTGAGGCTGGCAGATCGACAATCTCGATCGCTCACCGGGCGCCTAGCATCCGACGAAAGTTGGTCATTTTCGCAACGCTGGACCCTCGGGATTTTGACTGGGAAAGTTCATCTGACTGAGTCTGCCGAAGCCGATTTCCAAGGCAGCGCCAGCTACCAGCGACTTGCTCACCCGCGCGTCACGTTGTTTCCGCGTGGGTTTGCGATTCAGAATTCTATTCTCGGATCTCGTTTTGCGGCTGTGAAAGGCGAAAACTTGCTTGCGCTTGAAGCAACAACTGGAAATGCTCTGCTAAGCCTTGCAGGTGATCTCACGAATCCGATTGCTGGAATGCCGCTTAATTGGACGCCAAGTGGGCGTATCGCCGTCGAGACGCGAGCATCAGGGGAATCCATTCGATTCACAGTCAGTCGCACGAGTGGTTGGGTGACTGGAACATCTTCAATTCAGGGGGAGAAATCCGCTTTCTCAGGAGTTGCCTTTCAAAAGCAAAACCTAGTCACCGGAAGCTGGGGTTCAGGGGATAAAGTTGGCGCGTTTTTGATTACGCCGATATTGGGTTCAAAATGAGGGCAGATTAGTCACGACAAGACAGATTTAGCGGCGCTTATGCATTCACTGGAGCACGAGTTCCGGTGGCGACACTTTCAAAACTTCAAAGCAGGCGACTGTCGATGAGTTTTTGAAATGGTTTCCTGGGGCTGTTCGACAGAAGATCGAATCAGTTTTAAGGTTTGTTGCGGTGCAGGCGCCTTCGCAAGCTGCATTAAGATTCTTTTCGACCAAGCCTGAAGGATTTTTACCAATTACAAATTCGTTGAAAGTTTAGATGGAATTCCTCGAAATTATCCCCAGTTACCAAGCTCGTTTTCGGGGAGAGATGGCGTTCCGCGATCCGTCTGTGCCGTCGGAATTTAGAGAGCTGATTTCAAATAAAAAGAGTCTTCCTTTCTATTTAGCTCGAAAAGGGCAGCGGCTTTGGGTCGCTCATCAATTGGAGGTTAAAGTGATCGACCTGAGTCGGTGTCACCGGATTCGCCTGGCCAATATGACTCCGGCGAGAGGGCGAGGATTTATTTCAATCATGGCTGCGAGCAAGGGAAGGAAATCTGCTAATTCGATAATCTTAGACTACGATTTGCACACTCAAGTGCTCTTTGACGAGGCTACGCTGCTCGCGGAGGACATAGGTGCCTTCCTCGGATACAAAATCGAGGTATCCTATGGAGGTGCAGATTGTTAGCCCAAGGCTGACATTTGACCTGATTTTTTTGAATCTGGGACTTCCTGATTCAGATTGGAAAGCGAGTTATAGAGCGGCTGGATGCAGAGCCGACTCCTTAAACCCAACTATTCAGCAACCACCAGCCCAAGGCACAGGCGGCTCCAAACAGCACTAAAAACGCCAAGCCACTGCGCTCGCGCTGAGCTGCTTGTTGACGCTGCTGCCAGCGAGGGCTGCGTTTTGCTGATTTGTTATTTCCCCTTTTTGTCAGGGCTTTCCGCCACTGCTCGGGTGGCGGAAGGATGTTGCGATCGCGCATCTGACTGCGGCGCTCTTGTTTGGCTGCAGAGGTAGTGATGAAATCTTCGAGAACGCCGATCTTGGCGTGAAGTTTCTCGTATTCATGGTTCAGCATCGATTCCTTCGAAGCGGAACGCTTGCGTGTTGCCGCCGTTTTTGGGCGACGACGATTTTTTTTAGTGCGTGCGGACGTGAACATGGGATTTCAGACAGACTGAGAGAAGGAGCTGTGTTTTGAGAATCCCGAGGATTTCTATTTCTAAAAAGTCGAGCGGTCAGGCAGGGAGCAACTTTTTGAACCAATCAGAGAATCAGCTTCCAAAAATGGCCTTGATGATGCTCATCACGACTGCGAAGACCATCAGCGGAAGGGTGAAGGCAAGGCCTGCTTTCACCCAATAGTTGAAGGGCTGAGCGGTACCGGCCTGCTGTGATGTCGCAGGAGTGGAAGCAGATTTGAATGCTTTCTTTTTCTTCGCGCCCAGGCTTTGCAAGAGAGGGCTGTTTTTGGAAATGTCTTCCTCAGCAGCTTCGATGTAGCTGATGGCACGGGCGAGTTCGCCACGAAGATCAGTGCGGCTCCAGCTTTCGGGGCGGAGGCACTGCACGGTGCGCATGTGATGTTCGAAAATTTCTTTGGTATCGAGACATTCGTCAGCAAGGCGCTGAGAATCAGCTGCTTCAGTTCCGAGCGCGTTGCCATAATCTTCGAGCTCCTGGATGATGCGGAGACGACCTGCGGTGAATTCTTCCTTTTTCTGAGAAAGCTCTTCGAGTTCGGTTTTCTGACGCTCGAGCTGCTCTTGCTTTTGGCGAAGAGTGGCGAGCTGCTCCTGAGCGAAGTGGACTTGATCTTCGAAATCTTCTTGATACGGCGTCGCTGGCTCGAACGCGTTGTCATCAAACTGGATCATGAGATCCTGTTCGTCGGTTTCTTCTTCGTCTATGAACTGCGGCTGGAATTCTGCGATGGCTGACATGGGATTTTGGGCGTTAAATTTTATTAAGATAACTTAAT
>ERZ887942.746-NODE-746-length-24915-cov-19.142317_pt1 | contig 24915 bp, 21 predicted proteins | sample MGYA00521099_ERZ887942 | MGnify/ENA primary metagenome ERZ887942 (study PRJEB32303, sample SAMEA104408605) | aquatic metagenome | biome: Brackish water; feature: Pelagic; material: water | place: Baltic Sea | collected 2014-06-07T06:48:00 | depth 16,251 m ...
CGAAGAACCTCCTCTCGAAGAACCTCCCGCCGAAGAACCTCCCGTCGAAGAACCTCCCGTCGAAGAACCTTCCGCCGAAGAGCCTCCTGCCGAAGAACCTCCCGTCGAAGAGCCCCCTGTCGAAAAAACCGCCGCTCCATCGAAGAAAGCCGCCACTCGAAAAGCTAGCGGAAACAGCAAGACCGCCTCAAAGACCATGAAAAGGGCGGCTAAAAAGGCCGCTAATAATAAAGCAACACGATTAGCGAAAAAGAAGGCCAGACAGCGGAGAAAGAAGCGCAAGAAATAACCTTTATCTTTCCCCCACCCCTTCCACGCGCTTACTCTTTGGCATGCGCGAAGATGTGAAGCAGTTACTCGGCCTCCAGGAAACCGACCAGAAAATCGAAGCCCTTGAAGCTGACCTTGTTCGGATCCCCAAACTTCAGGAAGCCGCCAAGGAACGCCTCGCCAACGACACCCAGGCGCTCGCCACCGCAAAGTCCAATTACCAGTCCAACGAGATTGAAATTAAAAACGTCGAACTCGACATTGGCACCCGGCGAAATTCCATCGATCGGCTCAAGGTTCAGCAGTTCGAAACCAAGAAGAACGAGGAATACACCAAACTTGGGAGCGAGGTGATTCGTTACGAGGGACAGGTTGACGAACTGGAAACCCGCGAACTCGAACTCATGGAAATCGCCGACAACCTCCGCACCAAAATCGCGGAAGCCGATACCGCCCTCGCCAAAACCCAGGGCTTCGTGGATGAGGAAATTGCAGAACTCGAAGCGCGTGCCACCGAGCGCAAGGCCGAACTCGCAGAAGCCAAAGCAACCCGCGAAACAAAGGTCGCCGAAATTAACGACGAAGACCTCATGGACACTTACGCCCGCCTTTTCAACAAGCGCGAAGGTCAGGCCATTGTCCACGTCACCAACGCGCGGAGCTGCACCTCCTGCCACGTTCAAGTCACCCCCGCCACCTACGCCCTCGCCCAATCTGGTTCCGCCATCTCCCACTGCGACAATTGCGGCGCCATTCTCTTCCCCTAATCACGTTCCGGATCTTAAAAATTAACGGACAAGGTCGGTTTATCGCCTTCCCGCTTCATCCCCCAAGGCAGGCGCTACCTGGCAACTCCTGACCGCGAATCACCAGGAGGAAAGACGACGGCTCATCTTCCTTCGTCACTCGATTTTCCTTTGCCAAACCGTAAGATTACCTGATTCTCCGCCTCGTTATGGCGAAGCCTAAATCTGCAATCACTCCCACGCGCTCGGAGAACTTTCCCGAGTGGTATCAACAAGTCGTCCGCGCAGCCGACCTTGCTGAAAATTCCGAAACCCGGGGATGCATGGTGATCAAGCCGTGGGGCTTTGCCATTTGGGAAGCCATCCAGCGAGACCTCGACGGACGCTTCAAGGCCACCGGTCACCAAAACGCCTACTTCCCCCTCCTCATTCCTCTTTCCTACCTCGAAAAGGAAGCGGAACACGCCGAGGGCTTTGCCACCGAGTGTGCGGTTGTCACCCATCATCGCCTCGAAGCCGAAAAGGATGCTGTCACCGGAAAAACCAAGATGGTTCCCCGCGGCAAACTGACCGAGCCCTACGTCATCCGACCCACTTCCGAGACCATCATCGGGGCCGCTTTTTCACGCTGGACCGAGTCCTATCGCGACCTCCCCCTTCTCATCAACCAGTGGGCCAATGTCATGCGCTGGGAAATGCGCCCCCGCCTTTTCCTCCGCACCTCCGAGTTCCTTTGGCAGGAAGGCCACACTGCGCACGAAACCGAGGAAGAAGCTCTCGAGGAAACCCACATGATCCACCAGCTCTACGCTGATGCCATTCGCGACCTCCTCGCCATCCCCGTCATTATGGGAGAGAAGACCGAAGCCGAGCGCTTCCCCGGAGCAAAATCCACCCTCACGGTCGAAGCAATGGTACAGGATAAAAAAGCCATTCAAGCCGGCACTTCGCACTACCTTGGACAAAACTTCGCCAAGGCCCAAAACATCACTTTTGTCGACCGCGACAACAAGGAGCAGCACGTTCACACCACTTCATGGGGCGTCTCGACCCGCCTCGTCGGAACCCTCATCATGGCGCACTCGGATGACGACGGACTTGTCCTCCCACCCCGCGTTGCCCCCCAGCAGATCGTCATTGTCCCCGTCACTCCAAAAGATGACTCGCGCGATGCCATCATTGACGCCTGCCAGGCCCTTGCCGTCCGCCTCCGCGAACAATTCTATTGTCATGAAAATCTCCGGGTCCACGTCGATACCCGCGATCTCGGCGGCGGTGTCAAAAAGTGGGAGTGGGTCAAAAAAGGTGTTCCTCTGCGAATCGAAATCGGCCCCAGGGACCTCGAGGAGCGCAAAGTCTGCCTGCAGCGGCGGGACCAGGCTCCCAACGAAAAATCCTTTATTGAGAAGGAAGAATTCCTCCGCGACGTGGTCGAGATTTTGGACGACGTTCACCAATCCCTCCTCGAACGTGCCCGTGAATTTCGTGATCGTAACATCATTGCATGCACCGACATGGCCGCCTTCGAGAAGCACTGGGACGACTCCAATGAAAACCCCGGTTGGCTCATCACGCCATGGGCGGGGTCCCGGGAAGAGGAAGAAGAACTTTCGAAGCGCTTGAAAATCACGATCCGCTGCCTCCCCATGGACAAGCAGGATGAACCTGAATCCAACTGCCTCCTCACAGGAACCTCCACCAAGGCCCGCGCCATTTGGGGAAGGAGTTATTAGAAATCAATCACCTCTCCAGGCAGGGCTCTCTGATGAGGGCCCTGCTTTTTTTTTCACTGTGCATCTTCCGCCACAAGACATGCGCAGTCATCCGCAACCCGTGCGAAGCGGACTTGGTAATTTTGGATAGTCTCCGGATCATGAATCCGCGCCCTCCGGTCGACAAATCCTTCAGCAACTGGCTTGTCCAACGAAGCCTTAAAAACGGGGCTGCCAACAACGATCGTGCGGATTTTTGCATCGCCATCGAATCCCCCTGCTTCGTTTGCCAGCCGCGCGTTGCCGTCGACCTGGCCAGTTATCTCAACGAATTCGATGATAGTGACAATCATTCCAATTGGCTCCCCGTCACAGATCACCGCCTCGAGCAACTTCAGGCCCACGAAGAGTTTCGTGAAATGCTCAGTCACGAGGCCCCGAATGACCCGGACTCCGCCATCGACTACCTGAGCCATCAGGGAGGGGTCGTCCTGGAACTGCCAAAATGCCATGCCCAAACCGCAGACAATCCCCACGTCTTCCAGGTCAGCATGAGTTGCAAGGAACCTACCGATGGAAATCACCATCTCTGGATCAACGCCAAGCGCATCCCCGGGGAAACTCTTGTCCCCATGATTGCCAACGCCTTCTTCGACTGGGCTTGCAACGGTGGTGACCGGGTTGAGGAAAAAGCCAGCGCCAAACAACAATCATGAACGTCATCGCAATCACCCTCCTGGTCTCCATGGCCCTGGCGGGAATCTTCATTGTCTGCTTCGCCACCGAAGCCTTCCGCCGCCGAAAATCATCTCCCGAACGCGACTCCCTGCTCCCTCTCCAGGACGACTCCAACAGCTCTACCAAATGACCATCACATACGACGACAAAACACCTCGCCACTTCATGATCGCCTCCATCATTTGGGGCCTCGTGGGAATGCTTGTGGGGGTGATTGCCGCCACCCAGCTGAGTTGGTGGCAGGCGAACGGCCAAATTCTTGAAACGCTGACCTTTGGAGCGATTAAGACCGAGGGCATTTCATGGCTGACCTATGGCCGCCTCCGCCCCCTGCACACCAATGCGGTCATCTTTGCCTTTGTCGGCAATATGGCTTTCTCCGGCATCTACTACTCAACCCAACGGCTCTGTAAATGCCGCACCGCTTCGGACAAGCTTTCCAAAATTCACTTCTGGGGTTGGCAAAGCATCATTCTGGGAGCCGCGGTCACCCTGCCCCTCGGACTCACCCAGGGAAAGGAATACGCCGAGCTCATCTGGCCTCTCGATATTGCAGTCGCCCTGATCTGGGTGGTCTTTGCGATCAACTTTTTCTGGACTCTCTCAAAACGAAACGAGCCCAGCCTTTACGTCGCTCTGTGGTTCTACATCGCGACCATCATTACCGTGGCGATGCTTTACATCGTTAACAACCTCCAGATTCCGACCTCGATCACCCACTCCTATCCCATCTTTGGAGGGCTTCAGGATGCCCTTGTTCAGTGGTGGTATGGCCACAACGCGGTCGCCTTCTTTCTAACCACTCCAATCCTGGGCATCATGTATTACTTCCTGCCCAAGGCCGCGAATCGTCCGGTTTACTCCTACCGACTTTCCATCATTCACTTTTGGGCACTGGTCTTCATCTACATTTGGGCCGGCCCCCACCACCTGCTCAACACCGCTCTGCCGCACTGGCTGCAAACTCTCGGAATGCTCTTTTCCCTGATGCTCTGGGCCCCTTCCTGGGGAGGGATGCTCAACGGTCTCCTCACCCTTCGCGGCGGCTGGGCCCAACTCCGGACCGATCCCGTCATTAAATTCTTCGCCGCCGGTATCACCTTCTACGGCATGGCCACCTTCGAAGGCCCGCTCCTCTCAATCCGCGCGGTCAACGAACTCTCCCACTACACCGACTGGGGAATCGGACACGTTCACTCGGGAGCTCTTGGCTGGAATGGCCTGATGGCTGCCGGAATGTTTTACTGGCTCGCTCCGCGAATGTGGAACACCAAACTCTGGTCCAAGGGGCTCGCCAACCTCCACTTCTGGATCGCCCTTGTCGGAATCCTCCTCTACGTCGCGGCCATGTGGACGGCCGGCATCACCCAGGGCCTCATGCTCGGACAACTCAATGACCAGGGCACCGGACTGAAATATGAATTTGTCGACACCCTCCTCGCCATCCGCTGGCCTTACTACTTCAGAAGCATCGGAGGAACCCTCTACCTGATTGGCTTCGCTCTCTGTGCTTTCAACATCTGGAAGACCGCCAAATCCGGCGAACCCGTCGAAGGCACCGCCGAGGTCACTCCGCTTGACCGCAAGAAGAAAGACTTCCTCAGTCTCAAAGCGGTCTTTGGTCACAAGGCTGTTCAGCACGTCTTCTGCGTAGTCATCTTCACCATCTTCTGGATCTTTGCGCCCCGTGGTGGCGACTATGCCGCCCTGGCTCTTGTCATCGTCTTCTCGGTTCTCGCCGTCCGCGCGTTCCGGAGGGATGTGCAGAACTGGGCTGATTTCCACGATCGCCTCCTCGAAAACTACATTCCCCTCACCGTGCTGGCGTTCATTGCTGTCGCCATCGGTGGGGCCGTCCAAATCATCCCCACCCTCATGGTTGACCGGGCCAAGAACATCGAAGGACGACTTCAGGAACACTACACCCCGCTCGAACTCGCTGGTCGGGATCTCTACATCGATGAAGGTTGCTTCGGCTGTCACTCGCAGATGATCCGGACCCTGGTTCCCGATGTCATGCGTTACGGTCGCCAGGGAGTTGCCGACGATTACTCACACCTCGGAGAGTCCATTTATGACTTCCCGCACCAGTGGGGATCAAAGCGCACCGGACCCGACCTCGCCCGCGAAGGCGGACCCGCCACCGAAGAAGGCGGTCACGTTCGTAACGGAAGAAGGGACAACTTGTGGCACTTCAACCACTTCCTCAATCCGCGTCAAACATCACCGGGTTCCAATATGCCGCCTTATCCTTGGTTCTTTGAGGAAAAGACGAACTTCAAATCCCTCCCGGGACGTATCGCTGCGCAACGCCGCCTCGGAGTGCCGTATCCGGCGATGACGAAAGAGGAAATCGAACAAAATGCCCGTGAACAGGCTCTCGCCATCGCGGACACCTTGAAAGCCTCGGCCTTCATCCCCGGCAAAGAGGATCTCAGTGGAGACGAACTCCGCAACTACCTCGCCGAGCGCAAGATCATCGCCATGATCGCCTACATGCAGAAGCTCGGAACCTACACCGAGCAGAAGCTCGATAAGGAGAAGCCGGACACTTTCGATCCGGACCAGCAACGGAAACGCAAATAACCTCAGAAAATTGATCCGATGTTTAAAAGAATCCTCCACGAAGACTGGACGACCATTGTTCCCGTCATCGCCTTTGGCATTACCTTCACCTTCTTTATCGTGATGATTGTTCGTTCCATGCGTATGAAAAAATCCCAGAGGGATCACCTCTCGTCCTTACCCCTCGAAGACGACGCCCCCTCCGACTAAACCACCATCCCAACTGACGCTATGAGCTCAAAACCCAAACAAGAAGAACAACATCGTCGCGCGGATTTCGCCTCCAAAAAAGGAGAAGTGGTTTTGCGACCGCACGAATATGACGGTATCCAGGAATTTGATCAAAAGCTCCCCAACTGGTGGCTCCTCACATTCTATAGTGCGATCATCTTCTACCTCATTTATTGGTTCATCTACTATCAGGCCGGACTGATCAAAACCGATCAGGCGGCGGTGACCGAAGCCATTTCCGCAATCCAAATCCAGAAGGAAAAGGCTCTCGAAGAGACCCTCGCGACGCTCGATGACAAAACGCTGGTTCACGAATGGGCCACCGATGGCAGCATTGTTGCGGAGGGAGAAAAAATCTACTCCCAAGTCTGCATCGCCTGCCACGGCCCCGATCTGGATGCCCCCAACAAACTTGGTTTGTCGTTGGTCGATCACGAATGGAAGTATGGCGACACCCCCATGGACATCTTCAAAATCATCAACGCCGGCACCCCGGCCGAGAGTAAAGGCATGCCTCCCACCGGGGCTCGCATGATCCCCTGGGGGGCGACCTACACCGGCAAGCAAATCGCTCAATTGGTCGCCTTCATCATCTCCAAAAATCCCGAAGATTTCTCGAAGTTCTAGAAAGAGAATCATCGCGAACCCAATTTCAAAAAGCAGCCTTCGGGCTGCTTTTTTTGCTTGCAGCAATCAGTGCGAATGAAAAGGCAAGGAGTGCGTATCAAAGCATTCAAAATCTTGCTTACCTAGAGGGACTCCAAGAGAGCAATTCTCAATCAAACAATCGATATGAAAACACCCATCGCCATCGCCGCCACCATCGCCATGACCGGAGGAGCACTCGCACAAGACGCTTTCGCGGATGCGATCCGCCCGATCACCGCTCCCACCATCTTCGATCTTGCAGTGCCGCGCACCCAACTACACGGCTTTTACATGCACCAGTCGATGCCTTCGACGGTCAACACCACCGCCGGGGCGGTCGCAGTCGGAGGGAGCTTCGATGTCTACGCGCTCCAGTTTGAGATCGCTCTGAATGAGCGCACCTCCATCGTGGCGACCAAAGATGGCTACATCGATTTCAATCCCGACAATAACCTCTCCAAGCAGGAAGGCTTCGCGAACCTCGGTCTGGGAATCAAGCGCGCTTTGATTTACCAACCCGAGAACAAGTTCGTCCTGTCCGGTATTGCCACCGTGGAAATTCCCACCGGCGAATCAGAAGTCTGGCAAGGTGAAGGTGACGGAGCCGTCAATCTCAACCTCGCTGGCCTGAAGCTTTACGACGACCTCCAACTGGCTGGAAACATGGCGCTTCATATCCCCTTTAGTGACAGCCAGTCACTCACCGGAGCAGTGAGTCTCCATGCCAGCTATGAAATCTCGCCCTGGTTCATTCCCATCGTTGAACTGAACTGGTTTCACACCTTCGACGAAGGTGATGGCTCCACGACCTTCGTCAACCAACTCGGAAATACGGTTCCCGCGATTGCCGAGTTTGAAGGGGGCGATCTCATCAACCTCGGCTCCGCCAACGCCGGCGAAAACAGGGACACGGTCATTCTCGGACTGGGTTTCCGCTCACGTCTCAATGATTGCGCCACTCTTGGTTTCGCCTACGAAGTTCCTTTGACCGAGGATCAGGACGGACTCATGGACGACCGCCTCACCGTCGACTTCGTTTGGAAGTTCTAAAGAGGATTCCACCACTTGTCTTTTTCAAGCAGCTCCGGGTGAAAACCCGGAGCTGTTCGCTTTTCACGGTATGCCTAGCTTTCGGCAACCGGTGCGCAGCATATTCCCCAGGCATGTGCCACTCTCCCGACGTGCCCGAAAAAAAGTCACCCAATCTCGACAGTGTCACCACCGTCAATGACGACGGTTCCCACTACGTCCTTCACCCGGCTGATGTCTCGGGAAAATTCATGCTGGCCCGGCGGATCTTTGCCGTCGTTCTCCTTGTCGTCTACGTGGCGTTGCCATGGATCACCATCAACGAAGCCCCCGCGGTCTTTCTGGACATCGCGAAACGTGAGTTTCACTTCTTTGGAATCACCCTCTCACCCCAGGATCTCTGGGTTCTCTTCTTTGCCATCACCGGCACGGGCTTTGCCCTCTTTTTTATCACTGCCCTGCTTGGCCGCCTTTGGTGCGGTTGGGCCTGCCCCTACACCGTCTTCCTGGAACACGTTTTCCGACGTATCGAGCGCATCATCGATGGTGACTCAACGGCCCGGAAGAAGCTGGACTCGGCCCCCTGGCGATTTCCAAAAATCTGGCGACGTATCCTGAAGCACGGTCTCTACATCCTGATGTCGGCCCTTCTCTCGCACGTTTTCCTCTCCTACTTCGTGTCACTGGAACGCCTCTACAGATACGTTCAAGAGAATCCCATGAATCACTTTTCCGCCTTTGGCACCGTGATCTTTTTAACCGGCTCATTTTACTTCTGCTTCGCACACTTCCGCGAGCAATTCTGCATCATGGTTTGCCCATACGGACGCTTGCAATCCGCCATGACCGACGACGACACCATTATCATCGGATACGATGAAGAACGGGGAGAGCCACGTGGAAAGGCCAGTGATCCCGAAGCCGCCGACTGCATCGACTGCCGACGCTGTGTCAATGTCTGCCCCACCGGCATCGACATCCGAAATGGACTTCAGCTGGAATGCATCGGCTGTGCCGCCTGTGTCGATGCGTGCGACGACATCATGACGAAGATCAACCGTCCCACCGGCCTCGTGCGATACGACTCCCTCAACGGACTTTCCGGGAAAAAGCGACGCTTCATCCGGCCTCGTATTTTTCTTTACGCCTTCCTCGGCTGCCTTGGTCTGGGAGCCCTCACGGTGGCCGCGATTAACAAGGCGAAGCCCTACAACGTCACTTATTCGCGGATGGCAGGCCCGCCCTTCTATATCGATGGCGCTGCCGTTCGAAACAATTACCAACTGCGCCTTGCCAACAAGAGAAACCAAAGTGCCACCATTGAATTCAATCTCACCGAGGCACCCGAGGGCTATGAACTGAGCGGAGCCGGACAGATCATCGAACTTCCCGCCCACGGAGATGTCACCCGACCCGCCGTCATTATGGTCCCCTACGAATTCTACAAGGGCCCCTGCGAGGTCACCGTCGAGGTCATTGGACAACCCGGAGACGTCAAAATCACCCAAACGATCAGATTTGTCGGTCCAAATCCGGCGTCTCTCCATAAACCAAAGCAATAGCAGAGCATCAATTCACAGAAGATGCGCAGCCAAAAACTTCCTCTTTCCTCACTCTCCAACCCACATGAAAGCATTTCTCCAGCATCCCGCGACACTCGTCACCTTTGCCTTCGTTCTCCTGATTGCCGCCTGGTCGGTCATCGTCACCACGGCAGTGAAGCACCGTGCCGAATCTATTCCGGTTCAGGTCGAGGCCGCTGACAAGACCAAGTAGATGGACTCGGGCCTGACCATCGCAGCTGCTCTGGTGACCGGTCTGGTCACCAGCGTTCATTGCGTAGCGATGTGCGGCCCCCTCGCCTGCTCGGTGGGGAAAGTTGGAAAGGGCGAAACCCGTAACCTGATGGCCTACCTCGGTTATCATGGCGGTCGCCTCCTCGCCTACTCCGGCATCGGCGCGATCTGCGGCGCCATTGGCGAACAACCGCTAAAGTGGATTTTCAACTCCCCCGCCGTCGTCCTTCCATGGATGCTCGTCGCCCTCTTTCTGATCACCGCTCTCGGACTTTGGAAGAAGCTCCCTCGTCCGGCTTTTGTCGGTCGCCTCGTCGCCCGCGCCCGCTTCCGCTCGTTCAAACTCTCCGCCGGTCGCGGAGCGCTCGTCATGGGATTGGCCACGCCGCTCCTTCCCTGCGGCCCGCTTTACCTCCTTTTCGCCGCCACCCTTCTGAGTGGAAGCCCGCTTCGAGGGGCCGAATTTGCACTTGCATTCGGCATGGGCACCGTCCCCCTTCTCTGGCTTGCCCAGCAATCCTTTTCCCGACTCCGGGAAACGATGCCGGCTCTTCGCTTCAACCAACTTCAGCGCGGCCTCGCCATTATCGCCACCATCGTCATGATTTGGCGCCTTCAGGACACCCTGCCCAACCTGGGAGCAAGCCCTGAACCGGCGGCTGCTGACGCTGAAGCCGAACTTCCCTCCTGCTGCCATTGATGAAGGATTGCACCTGCAGGCACTGCCACACTCCCTTCACTCCCACCGCGCAGGAGTCGGAGTTTTGTTGCGGGGGGTGTCGCTTCGTCAACCAACTCCTGATTGGCGAAGGCCTCGACGATTTCTACAAACTCCAGGATGGGCAGGCCGGACGCCCTGTCGGCAAAAGACCTTTTGAAGCCACCAAAACCGATTGGCTCGAGCCCTTGATCGCCGCTCTTCCTAAAGATGAGGAGCAACACAGTCTCAAACTCCGCGTCAGCGGGGTAACCTGCGTGGGCTGCGTTTGGCTGATTGAACGCCTCTTCCTCGATCAACCCGGCGCGATCAGAGCGAGTGTCTTTCCGGCGACCGCCGAAGCTGAATTCGCCTGGCAGGCCGATTCGAATGCTTTGGCCCAACTGGCGGAAGACCTTCCCCGCTACGGATACGTTCTTGAGGACCCGGCCAATGCCGCCCCCCCGCAAGCCGAAAGCCGAAAGCTGATTCCCCGCCTTGGACTCTGCGGAGCTTTCGCCATGAACACCATGGCCTTTGCCCTCCCGCGTTATCTCGGCATGGAGGACAGTTTTCCCTTCGCCAGACTCTTCGACCTCATCGCCCTCCTTTCCTCGACCTTCACCCTGCTCATCGGAGGGACCTACTTTTTTGCGAAAGCCCTGGCGGCTCTCCGCCACCGCACCATTCACATCGATCTCCCGATCGCCCTTGGTCTCGCCCTGGCCTACATTGGATCCATCATCGGGTGGCTCAGTGGTGAGGCCCATCTCATCTACTTCGATTTCGTCGCGACCTTCACGGTCCTCATGCTTGGTGGCCGCTATCTCCACCTTGCCGCCGCCGAGAGAGCCCAAAGCCAGCTCCAAGGGCAATCAGCAATCGCCCGCGACATCACTCTCACCAACGGTTCCCGCAAAGCCACCGCAGCCCTGGCCAAGGACGATGACTTCCTCGTCTCTCCCGGTCAGGCCCTCCCGGTGAGCGCGACCCTCCTCGGCAATGATCAGGAATTTTCCCTCGCCTGGATGACCGGCGAACCAGATCCCCGGACTTTTGAAAAAGGAGCCGCCATCCCCGCCGGTGCCATTCCCCTTGGTGATGCCGATATCGAGCTCCGCGCGTCCGAAGCCTATGCCGATTCGCTTGTCGCCCGTCTCACACGGGAGGAATCCCGCCAAAGCTCGCCGCCCGCCGTTCAGCGAATTCTCAAATACTACCTCCTCACCATCATCGTCATTGGACTCTCGACCGGGATTGGTTGGGTCCTCGCGGGGACGCCCCCCCTCGTCGCTCTCCAGCGCATGATTTCGGTCTTCATCGTTTCCTGCCCCTGCGCAATTGGCGTCGCCATCCCACTCGTGGACCGACGGGCCGCTTCCGCCATGGCCCGCATCGGCGTCTTTGTTCAGAACCCCGCTCTTTGGCTCAATCTTTCCCGGATACACCACCTCATTTTTGACAAAACCGGCACCCTCACCCTGGAGAATCCCGAACTCATCAAATCAGACCAAGTCGCCCGACTCGACATCTCTTCGAGACAAGCCCTCCACGCCCTCACGACCGGATCACTTCATCCCCTTTCCAGGACCCTTTTTCAACACCTCTCCACGGAAAGGTCCCCCTTCGAAACCAAAGCGATCAACCAAGCCGGGCTCGGGACCATCGTTGAAATCAACAACGAACGCTGGACGCTCGGCAAACCCGGGTGGCGGGGCCGGGAAGATTTCACCCCCCTCGCCACCAACTCCCTCTCATGCGAACTCGCCCGCAACGGAGAGATCATCGCAACCTTCGGGTTTCGCGAAACCCTCCGCCCCCGGGCCATTCAAGCTCTCTCCGGTTTGGCTCAAAAATACGAACTTCATATCCTCTCGGGCGACCAGGAAGCGCGCGTCTCCAAGCTCGCCGACACTCTTGGAATTCCCCGGGAACATGCCCATGCCGGCCTCTCCCCCGATGAGAAAGCGACCCTCGTCACCTCACTCAAACCGTCTCTCTACCTCGGTGACGGCATGAATGACACCCTGGCCTTTGCAGCCGCGACTCTCTCGGGGACTCCCGTCGCCGACCGCTCGCTCCTCGATCGTCGGTCCGATTTTCTTTTCACCTGTCCGGGCCTCTCGTTTCTCCCGACTCTCTTTTCAATGGCACACTGGCGACGCCAAACTGTCGCCCTCATCCTCGCTTTCACCATCACCTACAACCTTGCCGCCGTTACCGCTTGCGTTTTGGGGCACATGACCCCACTTGCGGCGGCCATTCTGATGCCTCTCAGCTCCATCGCCAGCCTCCTCATCGCGCGACGAAGCTACGAGCCCTCTCCGAAAAATGAGTCGACAACGACTTCCGAAACCATCGCCGAAACAGCCTGATCATGCCAAACCCGCTCCCTGACCTTGTTGACCGTTCCGGCATCGAACTCCTCGTCAATTCTTTCTACGACACCGTTCGTGAAGACGAAACACTCGGCTTCATTTTCAATGAAGTCGCCAAAGTCAATTGGGAGACCCACCTCCCAAAAATGTATTCTTTTTGGGAAACCGTCCTCTTCCGCAGTGGCGGCTACAAGGGAAACCCGCTCGTGGCCCATGCCAAACTTGCTCCTTTGACCGAAATAGGGAAAAAGCAATTCGATCACTGGTTGCAACTCTTCGAAGAAACTGTCGACACCCACTTCGCGGGCGAAAATGCCGGACACATCAAACGCTGTGCCGCCGACATGGCCAACGTCATTCACGGCAAGATTAACGGCGTGCAGGATCCTAAATTCGACCCCGCCAATCTCACTCCGGAACAACGGGCCCGCTACGCCAAATACAAGAGCCAGCACGAGCAGGAATCATGAAAGAGCAACTCGACCGCTACTGCGCCGAGCCCTTTCGTGTCTTTTTTCCACTTGCCTTCCTGGCCTCCTTGATTGGAGTCGCCCTCTGGCCGCTCTCACTTGGCGGTTACCTGAACGGCCATCCGCTGGAGGCCCACGCCCGCTGGATGATCACCGGCTTTGGTGGCTGCCTCATCGTAGGCTTCATCGGCACCGCCGGGCCCCGCTTGCTCGAAGCCGGACCTTGGTCCCCTTTTGAACTCATTTGGCATTATTTGATGGCCACGGCCGTCCTCACGGCCCTCTTTTTTTCAGAAATCGGAGTGACCGATTTTCTCGCCGGGTTTTGGTTCCTGGGGATTCTTGGCTCCATGATTGCCCGGGTTCTCTTTGATCGAAATGACTACCCGCCGCCGGGAGTGTCCCTGGCCTTTCTCGGATTGCTCACGGCCGTGATTTCAAACTTCGCCCTATCCCTTCATTCCTTGCTCGGATTTTCATACCCATGGCTGCAATTTTGGCGGTCACTCTACTTTCAAGGCTTTCTTTGGCTGCCGATATTGGGAGTGGCTCCATACCTCCTGCCTCGTTTCTTTGGAAAAGCATCACTCCATTCCTTTCCCGATAGTGACAGTCTTCCCCCGGGCTGGCCGAAGTATGGCGCCTTCTCAATCACGGCCGGAGTTCTTTTAATTTCCACCTTTGCCGTTGAGATTTGGATTTCTCCCAAGGGAGGTTTGCTATTCCGCGCCGCCATTACTTTTTCATACCTTGCCCTCTTCGTTCCAGGACTTTTTTCATTCAGTAAGGTCAACGCCCTCGCTCTTTCCCTCAGGTGGGTCCCCTGGTGCGCCGCAAGTGCTTGGATTCTGGCTTCCTTTTTCATCCCCCTCCGCATTGGCATTCTCCACCTCATGTTCATTGGGGGGGCCGCCACGGTAATGCTGGCCGTCGCGACCCGCGTGATACTGGGACACCAGAACCGGCATGATCGCCTCGCAACTCCCCTCCGGTGGTATCACTTCGTCTGGAGCATGCTCTTATTGACAGCCGCCACCCGCCTGTCGGCAGACTTTGTTCCCAAGGTCAGAATGACCCACCTCTCATACGCCGCCGGGCTTTGGATCATCGTGATCGTCTTTTGGGCCCTCAAGATCAAAAAGGAACTCAGGATGCCCCTTCCCGATCCCTCGACCCGCGGGGAATGCCCAAAACGTCAAAAAAAGAGAGGACCTAACCTTTCTTGATCTAATTGGAATTTCTACATAGAACGCCCCCGTCGCTAGACAGGTTTCTTATGGCTGAATCAACTCTCCCGAATTTCGAAAAAGTGGTCTTTGGACGACTCAAGGAGTCGGATGAATTTCAGTCTTATGAAAATGCCTTCCGTTTGGCCACGGGCCTGCCCCTTCGCTTTGTGCGAATGGATGAAAAATGGTGCCTTAGCGAGCACAACGAAAATCAAAGCCCGTTCTGCGAAATCATCAACAAGTGTAAGAGCGCCTGCCAACAGTGCATCGAGACCAACCGTCAACTCCTGGAAAAAGTAGAGGTCGACGGCCCGATGACCTGCGGCTGTTTCGCAGGCCTTTGTGCCACCGCCGTCCCGGTTCGTCTGGGCTCCACCACTCTCGGGTTCTTAAAAACAGGTCAGGTTTTTCGCCAGCAACCCACGGAAGAGGATTTTCAGCGCGTGATCAAACGGCTCACCGGGCAAGGATTTGATTCTGAAAAATCCAAAATTCTGCATCAGGCCTACTTTCAGACGAAGACCATCGATCCAAAGCGATACGATAGCATGATTCTCCTTCTGGAGACATTCGCCGATCAACTCTCCCGACACGCTGATAATCTCGTCATCATCCTCGATGGCAGTGAACCCGAAGCGATTGCCAAGGCCCGCCGCCTCATCCACGCACGTCTCGACGAACCCATCAGGCTCGCCGATTTGGCCGCAGCCGCCGGACTGAGTGAGAGCCATTTCTGCCGCACCTTCAAAGAGGTCACCAAACTCACGGTCACCGATTACACCACAAGGGCTCGGATCTCTGCCGCCCGAAAAGAACTGCTCCGCCCGGCTTCGAGAATTTCCGATATCGCCTTTCAGGTCGGATTCCAGTCCCTCTCGCAGTTCAACCGCTCGTTCGCCAAGCTGGTGGGTTGCTCTCCCACGAAGTTCCGCGAAACGGAACTGGCCAAGGCCGAAATCCGCGCTTAGCGCTTTTTCCCTCCCGGTTCATCCTGGCGTCCGGGAAGCCGGTTCCGTGTCATCGCCCATTCCTCTTGAGCGATTCACCGGGATAAGCCGAGCCTCACGATTCACGGGAAAATCACTTCTTCTCCTTCTTGAGAGGCATTGAAATCACAAGCCCCGCGACCCTGTCTTCGAGGGATTTACGGTTGGGAACATGGCACTTGAGGCAGGCGTTGTGTAAAGCAATGGGGCCCGCTCGTCGAAAACGTCCTCCTTCCACCATTTCAAATTCCTCCTTGCCGGCCCTCAAGGCATCGACGGCCCTCCGCTCAAAGCCATCTTTGGGCTTGTGATCAACATTCATCGTCTTTCCTTCGACGCCAAGCCAACGCACCTCCACTTTTTGACTGATCGCCAAATCCTGGAACACCTCGTCCATCGTAGCGGAAGGAATGAAATCATGATCATTCGGATCAAAAAAATCACGATGCACCAACTGCAGCGTTCCATGAAGGATCTCGTGTAAAAGCCGCCCTCTCCCCCTCGCCTCCAAAATGGTCTCCGGGAGCAACACTTCCGGCTTTCTCCCTTCATCACCATTCGTCTTCGAGTCACTCCGTCCTTCAAAGACCAGAACAACCATCGCCCCTAAAACCAAAGGCAGGACATAGAAGCCGAAATATTTTCTCATCGCTCATTTTTCAACACCCGGACAGGACAACGAAGGGAAAAGAGAAAAGAATCACTCCTCTACTTCTTTGCTTTCTCCACTTCAATCCGGTCCATTCCGAACATGTAACCGGCGTCCGCGGCCTCATTCTTTCCGGTGAGATGAATATCGAGCTGCAGCGGTTCTCCCGGGCTCACATTGACATTTTTGAACACCAGCGGAACGCCTGGCAACACGGCCCCGGTATACAAATCCGCCTCCTGCAGCTGCCCGTTCATCGACACCCTGATTTTTGCGTAGTCCTTTGCCGTCGTTGGGAAAAGGGTCAGATGATAGGTGCCGGGCTTCAATTCTTTGAGTGTCAGAGTGAGGACATCCCCTGGTTTGCCACCGGCCCACCAAAGATGGTTGTCACCCGACCACCCCGGGCCGAAGCCTCCCATGCCCTGATCGGAAATTCTCCCCCGTCCCGCTTTGGCGGTTTTCACCAGGGACTCCCCTTCAATTCGGATGACCCCCTTGGATGGGGGGCCCACTTTTTCACCTGGAAGCGGAGCCTGCGGTCCTTCTCCGGGAAGCGGCACTTGCGAGGCACCGGCCAAATACTTCACCAAATCGGCAACCTTCTCGAGTGGCAGGGCCTCAAACAACCCGGGCGGCATAAGCGATTGGGCAAGTTCTTCCCGGTTCCTGATGTCCGCTTGTTTGACTTTCGAAACGGTTCCGCCGGGCATCGCAATTTCGATCTCCAAGTCCGATTGATGACGAATCATGCCACTGACCGAAGAACCATCTTTCAAGGTCAGGATGTTAAGCAGGTAGTCTTTCCCAACCACCGAACTGGGTGCGAGAACATTCTCAAGAACGTAGGAAAGGCTGGCCCGGTTTGAGCCGGTGAGATCGGGCCCGAGGGCGATCCCTTCTCCAAAGAGTTGGTGACAGGTTCCACAAGTCTCACCAAAGACCTTTCTCCCCCGGGAAGCGTTGGCTTTGGAAAGAACACCTGCGTTGAGTTTCTCTTCCCACTTCTTGATCGAATCCGAAAGCTGCGCCAGATCCACCGCAGTCCCGCTTCTCGACCAATTTCCCGCGATCAAGGCATCGATTTCCTCATCCTTGAATCGTCCAAATTGATCGAGCAGAACCAAGGAAACGAGTGATGCCGGAACTTTCTTCCCATCCACCGACTTCAACAGGACAAGTGCCATATCAGCACGGGACGCAAGGAGATTGATGGCATCGTTTCGCAACTTGAGAGGAAACTTGCTGAGGTTGGCAACCAGAGCTGCCGCAGTTTCATTCCCGGGACTGAGACGCAGGGCTTTGATCGCCGATTCTTGCAGACTCCCGACATGAAGGATCTTCCGTGCCAGGTCGCCCAGAGCCGGGTCACGTCCGGCGATCAGAAACTCCATCGCCCTGATGCGGGACGAAGTCCCCTGCTTTCCGTCCTCCGCAATCGAGCGCCAACGGGCAAAGAACTCCTGATCACCGAAGGGACCACCAAGTTGGGAAAGGAGATCTTCGATGGCCTTCCGGTTCCCTCCCAGTGTCCGGCCATGGGCTTTGATTGCGGCCCAATTGTCGGGAGCATCGCTCGATGAAACACTCTTCAACGATTCCAGTAACTGCTTTGCCAGAATTTCAAACTCCCCCGCATTGGCCGCTTTTGCCAAAGACTTCGTCATGGCCTGCCTCCCCTCGGGAGTGCCGGTGGCTCGTCTCACCAGGAATTGCTTCAACCGGGGCCAGGCCGCCTTGGACCCGAGCGATAATGCGCGCGCGGGATCCTCATCCACCAAGGGCTCGATGCCATACCAGCAGAGTAACGGGAGGTTGGGATCCCGGGCACTGAGAGAATGGCTGATCAGTCCTTCGGCGATCTCCCAACGTTGCTCATTGGGGAGCCGCTGCAGGAGAGAAGCGAGATAACGGCGAACGGTAAGATCCTTCTCCTGAGCTGCCATCTTTCCAAGAAAGGAGACGGTCTCCTTTAAAAGTGGCTTCTTGTTCTCACCCAGGAATTGAATCGCCCAGGCTCGCAGGTGAGGATCGGAATCGTTGATGGCCCCGGCAGTTTTGAAACCACAGAGATGACGGGTCCAGAGGGCACGGAGGCGAACTCTGCCGGAAGCACCCTCCATCAGTTTTGTCAGGGCCGCCTCTGCAATCTCATCATTCAAAAAACCCGCCGCTTTTCGCTCCTGCAGAAGACGTCTCGCCAAGCGTGAGACAACTTCGTTTTGATCCCCCACCCGTTTCACAAGCTCTCCGTCCAAAAGTTCGGTGAGATTGAGTGACGACGATTTTTGATCACCATACCTCACTCGAAAAATTCGCCCGTTGCTTCGATCCCAGATTTTAACATCGCGATGGTGACAGGTCTGCGGATCGACCCAATCTGTGAAGTAGAGTGCGCCATCGGGTCCTTGCATCAGGCCCACCCCAATGAAATCATGGTTGTTGGTTAAAAGAAAATCCGGTCGATGTCTGGCGAGGTATCCGGACCCGTGGCTCTCGAGCTTCTCACGGAGAATACGGTGCCCGTGAAGGTTATGTAAAAAGGGAGCACCACGATAGCGGGACGGAAATTCATCCGCCTGGTAGATCGTAAGTCCGCAATGAGCGTGCCCTCCGCCAAGGGCCGAGGTATCAGATGGAGCCGGACGGCGAGCGGTAAAATTGTCACCCCAAAAAGCGTGCTCGCTGATATTTCCCGCAAAATGCGAGTGATCTGCAATCGTCGGAATATCAGCGTAAGTGTACGGATTAAAATGCTGCCCCGCCTGACGTTGATAGCGACCGCCCTGAGAAAGATGGAAGAAATGCGGAATGACACAGGCACTCACAAACCAATCACCCGCTTCGTTGTAGTCGACTCCCCACGGATTACTGGTGCCATGCGCAAAGACCTCGAACTCCTTGCGAACCGGGTGAAATCTCCACACGCCGGCATTGATCCTTTGGCGCTGGTCATCCGTAGCGCCCGGCTTGCCAACATTCGAATGCGTAAACACTCCGTGACACCCGTAGAGCCAGCCATCCGGGCCCCAGGTGAAAGCATTGAGGGTTTCATGGGTGTCTTCATACCCCCAGCCATCCAGGAGGACCTCAGGTTCGCCATCGGGTTGATCGTCCTGATCCTTGTCAGGAAAAAAAAGTAAGTAGGGCGCGGCTCCGACATAGACTCCGCCAAAGCCAATCTCAATTCCACTGGCCAGATTGACACCCTCCGCAAAAACCTTACGCGAATCGAAGCTCCCGTCATTGTTGGTATCTTCAAAAATCAGAATGCGATCCTTCCCCTCACCTTCTTTTGCAGGAACCGGATAGGTGTGACCTTCGACAACCCAAATACGACCCTTGTGATCAAAACAGCTTGCAATAGGCTGGGTCACCTGCGGTTCAGATGCAATCAAATCAACCGTGAACCCTTCCGGAACTTCCATTTTGGCCAACGCCTCCCGCGCACCCATCTTATGCTGGTAGTCATCCTGAGGCCGGCCGCCCCCGACCTTCCATTTCAAAACCGGCTCGTGGGAGGCCTCCTTGTCCTGAAGGTGCACAATGAGCCCTTTCTTGTTGCTCGTGATCACGTCGGCACGCCCGTCCGCATTCAAATCGGCAACCTTAAGCTCCACCCCGACTCCGGAATTCCCGTCAATCAAGTGCGGAACAAACTCCACTCCCCCTGCTTTCCCCTTGATATTGCGAAACCAGTAGAGGACGGGGGCTTCCATGCCACCGGCATCCTTTCCCTGGTGGGCCAGATAGCGCTTCCCCGTCACAAAATCCATCCGGCCATCGCCGTCGATGTCGGCCTTGGCCAAAGCATGCAGCTGCGAAAAAACCACACCATACTCCCCTTCGGTCGAACTCCGGCCCATGAGATCCCGTCGCAAAAACTTTCCCTTCTCCGTCTGCTCAAACCACCCAAGACCATAGGCATGGGCATTGTAGGAAGTGACGATGTCGCTATCACCATCGCCGTCAAAGTCATGCACCAGAATCTGTGCCCCTCCCCCGCCGTAGTTGCTTTCCGACCAAAGATGCTTCTTCCATAGTCCTCCCGCCTTCTCCGGTTGCTCATACCAATGTTGCTTTTCAACAATGTCATCGCGACCATCCCCGTTGATATCGCCCACCCCCAATCCATGCCCGAAGGGAGTCACCGCATCGCCCGGCAGTGAGACCAAATGCCACTTCCAGGGCTTCGTGGCATCACCCGTCGCCCCGTAGTACCCATACCCGCCTGACCGGGCACACACGATCTCCGGAAAACCTCCCGGGATCAAATCGACAAAGTGCGGTGATTCATTCGCCACCTCGTCGGCAACCCGGTGACTCTCCCACATCCCCTCTTTTCCCGGGTTGAGAAAGATCCTCGCTTCCTTCCCGGGGAACCCAAAGACCATCAGGTCATTCCTCTCGTCACCATTGAGATCCAGGGAAAAATTGAAAAAAGAATCCGAATACCCCCTCGTTCCGTCAAAGGCATCCCCCTTGGTGTAGCGCTTTTTTTCCGAAAAATCAGGACCAGCCCACCAAAAGGGCCCGTAGGCCAAATCAACCTTGCCATCGCCATTGAGATCCCCTACCGCCGCGCCCTCCGCATGGAAGTCGGAAAGCAACTGCCGACTCTCCCAACTCCCCTTGGCGTGGATGGGGAGTAACGACACGACGGCGAAAATTGGGATGAACGTTTTCATGAGATGATCATTACAGTCTACAAACCCTCATCTTTGTCACAATTCTCTTCCTTGGATTTTTGCTCGATCCCCTGCCCTAAGTTTCCCAAGGTCCCTGGGTCTTTCACAAACCATGGAACGCAGAGAAATGCTCAAAATAATGGCCGCCTCCATCGGAGGCAGTGTCGCCCTGCCGGAAAGTGTCTTCGCCAAAATGGGCGAACCTTTTGATCCGAGCGAACTGACCTTCTTCCGGCCCGGCCAACGGGCCCAGGTCGCGATGATCGCCGAGGCCATCATTCCCAAGACCGACACCCCGGGCGCCATCGATGCCGGAGTTCCCGGCTGGATCGAAGTCATCGTCAAGGACTGCCTTGACCCCGAAGACCAGCAAATCATCCTCGATGGGCTAAGCGATCTCATGCGCCGATGCCAGAAACAACACGGGAAGGATATTGGCCAACTGAGCGGTGACGAGCAGGTCGCCTTCCTCACAAAAATGAATCAGGAAACCCAGACCGAAAAACGCAACGCTCAGAAAGCGGGCAAAAATCCACGCCGGACCTTCCTAGATCAATTCAAGGAGCTCACCAAGTTCTGCTACGCGAGTTCGGAAGTCGGAGCTACCGAAGCCTTCGAATTTGTCTTCGTCCCCGGTCAATGGATCGCCTCCAAACCACTCGAGCCCGGCCAGAAGGTCTGGGCGATGTAACTTTCACCCGCACACTGTCATGAATTTAAACACCAAAGGAAAAGCCGAACACACCTTCGATGCCATCGTCGTCGGCTCTGGAATTTCAGGAGGCTGGGCCGCAAAAGAGCTCACCGAAAAAGGGCTCAAAACCCTCGTCCTCGAACGAGGCCACGACGTCAAACACATCATCGACTATAAGACCGCCAACTCGGCTCCCTGGCAGCTCAACTGGATGAACAAGCCATCCCGTGACATGCTCAAACAGCAGTCCAAACAAGCCCGCACCGGCTACACCGTCAAACCGGAGGCCGGCTACCTTTTTGTCGATGACGAAGACCACCCTTACGAGGAAGTAAAACGCTTCGACTGGATGCGGGGCTACCACACCGGTGGGCGTTCCCTCATGTGGGGCAAGCAAAGCTATCGTCTCAGCCCGCTCGACATGGAAGCCAACGCCAAGGATGGTAGCTCCATTCCCTGGCCCATTTCCTACGATGAACTCGCTCCGTGGTATGACTACGTCGAGAGATTCGCCGGCATCAGCGGCTCCAAGGAAGGACTGGCACAACTGCCCGACGGAGTCTTCCAGCCACCGATGGATCTCACCCCCGCTGAATTGGACCTCAAAGCGGCTATCGAAAAGAAATGGAAAGGCCGTCACCTCATTCCCGGCCGGGTGGCCCACCTGACCGCGCCAACGGAAGAACAAATTGCCCTCGGTCGCGCAAGCTGCCAATACCGTAACCTGTGCCGCCGCGGATGTCCTTTCGGAGCCTACTTCAGTAGTCAGGCCGCCACGCTCAAGGCCGCTGCCAACACCGGAAAAATGACTCTCCGCCCTCACTCCATCGTTCACTCCGTGATCTACGATGAGAAGACAGAGAAGGCCATCGGGGTCCGCCTCATCGACGAAGTCACTTTCGAAACCATCGAGTATTACGCAAAAATCATTTTCCTCAATGCTTCCACCGTGGCCTCAACCGCCATCCTCATGAATTCCAAATCCAGGCGATTCCCGAACGGCATGGATGAAAGCGGATCTCTCGGCGGCTACCTCATGGACCACCACCTTGGAGTTGGTGCCAGTGGCGTTCTCGACACTCATCAGGACAAGATTCATTACGGACGTCGCCCCAACGGTTTCTACATCCCCCGCTTCCGGAATTTCAGCGAAAAGGCCAAAGGCAACTACATCCGCGGCTACGGCTATCAAGGCGGCGGCATGCGTCAGGGCTGGAACCGCTGGATCGATGGCTTCGGAGCCGAATTCAAAAAGAAGCTCACCTCCTTTGGTCCCTGGACGATTGGAATGGGCGGATTTGGCGAGTGCCTCCCCTACGAAAACAACCGCATTTCCCTCAGCAAGAAGAAGACCGACAAGTGGGGTCTTCCCCTCGTCGTCGCCGATGCCGAGTTCCAGGAAAATGAACTCAACATGCGCGAAGACATGATGAACGACGCCGGCGAAATGCTCGAAGCCATGGGCGCCAAAAACGTTCGCACTCGAAACCGAAAACCTTCCATCGGCCTTGGCATCCACGAAATGGGGACCGCCCGCATGGGGAGCTCGCCAAAGGAATCCGTCCTCAACAAACACAACCAGGTTTGGGGAGCGGAAAACGTTTTTTGCACCGACGGCTCCGCCATGGTCTCCGCCGGTTGCCAGAATCCCTCACTCACCTACATGGCCCTCACGGCCCGCGCAGTCGATTTTGCGGTGAGCGAAATGAAAAAAGGAAATTTGTAGAACGCGATCTCAAACAACTTCAATCATGGGAGCCAGGCGACAATCCGGCTCCTATTCTTTTGTCCAGATCCGCGTGTTCAGATTCAGTTCCTCGACAATCTGAAAGCAGCTCTTCAATTGCCCCAGCAACATCTTCGTCTGCATGCGATCACCGGCCGGCACCTTTAAATCACTCTCAAACCAGTTCGTGGCATTGGGAATCGCCAACCAGACGTGAGAATCGCGAAAAACGATTCGGAGATCCTTTCCCAGCCTTCCCCGTAATGCCACCAGCCGATCCTGCATCGCAGGCGTCAGGATATAGCGGGCCTCCACCGCATCGGCACCACGCACCACAAACATCTTCTCAAATTCCACACTCTCCATCTTTTGAAGATTCCCTCCCAGCTTTTGGAGCTTCTTACCGATCCAACCAAAATGACGCTCCGCCACATCCGGCAGGACCGACACCGGGCTCCGAAACTCCTTGTGAAAGTCCGCCAGAAAGAAAACCCCCTTGAACAGGGTCTCCCAGCGGGTCTGACTTCGCCCTTTCGAGTCCGTAGTCGTATGCTTTTCCTCGGCATGGACCTCTGAAAACATCACCCTGGTGTCTCCCACCATGCCATGAATGAGGTCTTCGCTGGAATATCGATCAGGCCGCGAACCAAAAAGTTCGGATTGCGTAAAGACCTCCTCGGAAATCCCCTGCCCGGGAACATAGTCCACTCCCGGTTCAACCGCCTTCACCAACCTGGCGAGGAATTTCTCTTTATACATCGCCCGGTAGAGTGCCGCGCCCTTTCCAAAATAAATATGATGCACAATCGCACCTCCAATCAAGATCACCGGTAGTCCCGCAAGCAGCCCAAACCCACTTCCCGAAATCGCCATCACCAGAATCCCAGCCAAAAAGGCTCCGGCCACCACCAACCCCATTTTCTTTGCTCCCCGGGCCCGGGATGCCAGCACTTCCAAACGAACGCCTTCCAAGGCCTCGGCCTCACTTCCCACCGACGCCAATGCCCGGTCAACGTCCCACTTGCTCACAGCTCCACCTCCACGTTCTCGCGCTCGGATGCCACAACTTCAAACCAATCCGCTCGTTTAAAATCAAAGATGCGCGCAAAAATCACGCCCGGAAAAGCCTCCACTCCGTCATTCCAATTCGTCACCGCGGCATTGTAGGCGCGCCTCGAAGCACTGATTTGACTCTCCACTTCCGTGAGATTCCGCTGCAGGTTCAAAAACTGTCCGCTTGATTTCAACTCAGGATAGCTTTCCGCCACCGCCAGCAAGCGTCCCACCCCTGCCGATACCTGACCTTCCCTCGCAAACCTTTCCCTCGATCCCGGCTCCGCACTTCTCGCCGCCACCACCGCTTCCAGAACCTCTCTTTCGTGCGTCGCGAAGCCCTTCACCGTTTCCACCAGATTGGGAATCAAGTCCCACCGTTTTTTGAGCTGAACATCAATCGAGGCAAAACCATTTCGCATCGCATTCCGCCGCGAGATAAAGCCATTGTAGATGATCACCACGACGATCAGTGCGAGAATGATTCCTCCGATAAAAATTTCCATGTCATGGCATCATAAGACTCAACACCTCCCAAACCATTATAAATCGACCCTAATCTTACCCCGACCCCATTTCTCTCTTGCCGAACCGTCTCGTCGTCGGCATT
>ERZ887942.747-NODE-747-length-24901-cov-7.668277_pt1 | contig 24901 bp, 17 predicted proteins | sample MGYA00521099_ERZ887942 | MGnify/ENA primary metagenome ERZ887942 (study PRJEB32303, sample SAMEA104408605) | aquatic metagenome | biome: Brackish water; feature: Pelagic; material: water | place: Baltic Sea | collected 2014-06-07T06:48:00 | depth 16,251 m ...
GACTGCAATCGTAAAACGACGGATATGACCTCCAATATTCATTTTGAGAATGGTCAGAATTTAGGCGAGTAACAAGGGAAAGCTAGATTTATTCATAGAACTGGCGTATATTCGTAACTATTGCCTGACCGCATCAACGAACAACGAAAAAACCAACCAAGCTAATATCCTCGGGGCGTTCTGACCAACGTCTCATGAAAACGATCTACAATTCCAAGTCTTTTAACCAGTTCAGACGCCTCGCTACAGCGTCATCTTGCGCGCTTTTAACGGCTTTTTTCTTCAGCAGTTGTTCAACTGTTCAAAAGGAAAAAGATCGGTCGCATGTCGTTGAAATCTCAGTCCCGGAGCAAAAGATGGCTCTCTACCGAGATGGCAGGCCCGTAAAATATTTCCCGATTTCAACCTCGAAATTTGGCCTCGGTGACGAACCGGGAAGCAATAGAACTCCGATCGGACGGTTCGAAGTTGCCGAAAAAATCGGAGACGGAAAGCGTTCTGGAACTGTCTTCAAGAGCCGGAAACCCACCGGCGAAGTCGTCAAACCAAACAGCCCGGGTCGCGATCCGATCGTTTCGCGAATTTTTTGGCTGAAGGGGAAAGATGATATCAACAAAAACGCCTTTGCCCGTTACATTTACATCCACGGCACACCGGAAGAGAGAACCATTGGAACACCAGCGAGTTACGGCTGCATCCGGATGAAATCGAGAGATGTGATTGATTTATACGACGCAGTGGGCTGGGGTGCAGACGTTTATGTGGTAAACAAGCCATTGTGGCGACCGAATCCTGCGCCGCAAATCGCACCGATACTCTCTGCCGGAGCAAGCATGCCGATGGCGATGGCTGGCGTCATGCCAATGATGCAAGTGGCGGCAACACCCGAAAACCAATCCAATGTGGTCGTTGATCCTAAAAAACTGAACCCTGTCGTGCCGCTGAATGACGAGAACACCGGTGCCATTCGCAGAAAACACAGATTCCAGCCCCTTGTCGCAGGGAACAGGGTTCCAGAATAGCCACCGAATCTGAACTTGACTTCGAACCACGGATGAGTAACTTCCGCGCCCTTCCCTACCATAGGAAGATCGAAACACATCTTTGATACCAAATTTTTGCCATGGCTAACTCAGCATCAGCTCTCAAACGCGTTCGTCAGATCGTCGTTCGCACTTCTCGTAACCGAGTTGTCAAAAACAACGTTAAAGAAGCGCGCAAAGCACTTCTTGTTGCTGTTGAGGGCGGAAACAAAGACGAAGCGGCGAAAGCTCTTGTCGCAGTTTCTTCAACCGCAGATCGCGCTGCCAAGAAAAACATCATTCACCGCAACACAGCTGGCAACATCAAGGCCAAGGCTGCTGCTCGGGTGAAAGCAATGGCGTAATTCGCTATTCACCGAATTTTCTGCAGGCAATTGTGACGCCTGCTCGGATTTTACAGAATCGATTTCGCTCCAGTGGAATCGATTCTTTTTGTCTACTGAAATATCGAAATCCGCCTGCTAAGCCGATTTTCGATCGAACAGTGTCTGTTCGTCGAACCAACCCTCCTGAGTAACGAAAGATTGAACTGTCGAAGGCAGAGAGGGGTTTTGTCAGGTAAGGCTATGATTTCGCTGCTGCGAAATTTTCTAAATTATTTCGTGAAACGCATTAAAACGGCATTCACTTCGTCCATCGGCAAACCGACGACGTTCGTCTGCGACCCTTTGATCGATTCGATGATCAACTCGCCATGATCCTGCGCCGCGTATGCTCCGGCTTTGTCGAGCGGCTCAATGAGCTTGTGATAATTGTCGAGCTCGGCATCGGTCAGCTGTTTGAACTGAACGTCGGTGATGACGGTGAATTCTTCGACGAATTCGGTCGAGTTTTGAAGAATACAAACCGCTGTAAAAACCTGATGAGCACGTCCGTTCAGCGAACGAATCATTGTTCGCGCCTCATCCATGTTTGCTGGTTTTCCTAAAGCTTCTCCGTCCCGCAACACAAGGGTATCTGCCGCGATCACAATCGCTTCGGCATAATCAACCGCGACGCAATCTGCTTTGAGCATCGCGTTCATTTGGGTCAACTCACCGATTGGAATCGATGGATCATCGACCTCTTCTTCCTGCGGTGGAATGACAACAAATTCGTAGCCAGCCTCCCCCAAAAGGTCCTTTCGACGAGGAGATCCGGAAGCGAGAATAAGAGGGGAAGTCGGGTTGGTCATGAAAAGTGATTTGCGTAAGCAACAATTCCTTGATTCGTCGGAGAGAGCAACACACATTCACCACCCATGGAAAAAGTTATCATCATCGGAACCGGCTGTGCAGGCTGGGCAGCAGCGATCTACACGGCACGGGCAAACCTTGAGCCACTTGTCATTTCCGGCGAGCAGCCAGGGGGGCAGCTAACGACGACGACTGAAGTTGAGAACTACCCCGGCTTTCCTGAAGGAATCGACGGCCCTGATCTCATGATGAACATGCAGAAGCAGGCTGAGAAATTTGGAACGCGGGTCGACTACTCGATGGTCGAGAAAGTTGAGAAACAAGAAGACGGAACGTTTTTGCTGCAAACTTCAAGCGGCGAAAAAGCGGCTGAAACGGTCATCATCGCGACTGGCGCAAGCCCACGTCACCTCGGATTGCCGAATGAAAAAGAACTGATCGGCCACGGACTTACTTCCTGCGCGACTTGCGATGGCGCTTTTTATCCAGACGTCCCTGTCGCCGTGATCGGTGGCGGTGATTCTGCCTGTGAAGAAGCAACGTTCCTGACTCGTTTCGCGAGCAAAGTGTATCTCGTTCACCGCCGCGATGAATTGCGGGCCTCGCAAATCATGGCCGAGCGCGCATTGGCGAATAAAAAAATCGAGCCCGTCTGGGATTCAGGCGTCACTGCTTATTTGACCGATGACGACGGCAAAGTTCGCGCCGTTGAACTCGAAAATTTGAAAACCGGTGAGAAATCCGAGCTTGATCTAAAATGCGTTTTTGTTGCCATCGGGCACATTCCAAATACGCAATTTCTTGAGGGAAGCGGCCTCAATCTCGACGACAACGGTTACATCATCCAGAAACCGGGAACAGGATTCACCAATATCGAAGGTCTTTTCGCAGCAGGAGACGTTGCGGACCACGTTTACCGTCAGGCAATTACCGCTGCAGGAAACGGTTGTCAGGCCGCACTGGATGCGGAACGTTACCTCGCTGAGCGGGAGTGATTCGGCTCTTGCTCTGATACCGTCATCGCGGTAAACTTGCGTACGGAAAGCGAGAAATTCCAGATCAATCAATCGAACGAAACACGATTATGAAACAGGTAGTAATTTATGCGGCAGTGGCGGGAAGTGTGTTGGCGGGAAGCGCGCAGGCTCAATTTCACAACAAGGCTCGGGAAACCGGTCAGGTAACGATCAGCCAGCAGGCTCAGGCCAACATGGTTGCGCAACAAAAAGCGAAGATCGCTCGCGGAGTTGCCGGAAAATACGGTGATCAAACCGCTCTTCAAAACTCAGCGATGTATCTCCCTGAGTGGGCGGCCAATCGCGGCGGCAGCATTCGGCTCGGGCAAATGGAGCAGGAGGAAGCCTTTTACTGGTCACAGGTTGTGAACCATCCCGATGGATCTTACACCGAGACAAAACGGGACAACAAGACCATGAAAACGACGGAGGCAAACCAGCCGGTGGAGCAATACACCTACGCTTCGAACAAGGTGCTTATTTCGAAACGTCACATCACACACAATGAATTTGGCGACCCCAAGGAGGTCATCATTCGCGACGCGCAGGATAATTTTCGATATCGCGGAGTTTTAGTTTATGACCCGTTGACGCGTCGCCTCAAGGAAGAGCAGATTTTTGACGCGAACGGTAAACCACTCCGACGCAACGTTCAGAAATATGACACTGGAGGCCATCCCATGCCCGTCGAGATTTACGATTATGTAAAAAATCTTCCTCAGGATTTGCAGCTTGTTATTACAGAGGGCGAAAACCCAAACCCCCGCGAAAAAGGCAAGCGCTGGAAACTATTCGGCAAGAGTAAGGATCAAGAAGCGGGTGACCGACTTATCCCCGGGTTTAACAAAAAGAAAAAGGATGTGACGACCGGCCCTGCTTCAGAGCCGAAAGAACGCAAAGGCTTGGGCAAACTTTTCTTTGGCGGCCGAAACAAAGGCAACTGATTGTTGGTTGCCGTCAGCATTTCCATTTACGCCGTGGCAGCTCAACATAAGTCTATTCAGCTATTAATCATTCTGGGCGGTATTGCCGTTGCCGCATCAGGTTGGATTTGGGGGGGGCATTATTACCAAATCGCTTCCGGAGCGAAATTCAGCGATGATGAAAAGCAGTTTTTCAGTCTTCAAAACCAGCTTGAACAACGTGACAAAGAAAATGCGCTCTTGAGGGAAAAATTGGAGGAATTATCAGCTCCAATTTCCGTCGAGTAAATTTCCCGCCCGCCACGTCTCTCGGGTGGACTTTTTTCATTCTTGAGCCATAGATTCCGCTCCACAAACGAAACGAAATCCACTGAAACTTTGAGCCTGATTGTCCAGAAATATGGCGGAACCTCCGTCGGCACCCCGGAACGAATTCGAAATGTCGCCAGCCGCATTTTGGAAACGCACCGATCAGGAAAAAAGGTAGTCGCGGTAGTTTCAGCCATGTCCGGCGAAACCAATCGTCTCGTCGCACTCGCTGATGAAGTGACTGGCAAAGATCATTACCCGACGGAGCGCGAAATTGATGTGCTCCTCGCGACGGGCGAGCAGACGACGATCGCTCTCACCGCCATGGCGATCAACGCGATGGGTGGAAATGCAGTCTCGCTAACCGGTGCTCAAGCGGGAATCGAAACCGATGGCGTTCACACCAAGGCCCGGATCTCGAATATCACTCCGAACGAAGTTCATAGACTTCTCGATGAAGGTAACATCGTGATTTTAGCAGGATTTCAGGGAAAAACTTCCGATGGAAAAATCACAACGCTTGGTCGTGGTGGCTCCGATTTGACCGCGATTGCGATGGCCGCAGCCGTTGATGCTGAGCTGTGCCAGATTTTTACCGACGTAGATGGAGTCTACACTTGTGACCCTCGCGTTGTGAAAGACGCAAGGAAGCTTGGCGAAATCAGCTACGACGAGTTGCTCGAGATGGCCAGTTCCGGCACGAAAGTGATGCAGTCCCGTTCGGTTGAATTTGCCAAAAAATTTGGAGTCCCCTTTGAAGTCCGCAGTAGTTTGAATCAAAATTCTGGAACCCTCGTAAAAGAAGAAACCATGAGTATGGAATCCGTTGTCATCCGTGGAGTCAGCCTTGAGCGCGACCAAGCAAAAGTCACCATCACCGGCGTTAAAGACCACCCCGGCAGTGCCAGCATGATTTTCGGAGCTCTTGCCCAGGCCGATCTGATCATCGATATGATCGTTCAGAACGTCTCCAAAACCGGGATCACCGATATTTCGTTCACACTTCATAAAAGTGATTTGGAGAAAGCTGAGTCCGCTCTTGAAAATGTTCGGACGAAGTTAGGTGACGATATCGAGCTCGAATCTGAAAGCAGAATCGCCAAGCTCAGCGTTGTCGGAATCGGAATGCGCTCGCACTCCGGAGTCGCCGCAGAAATGTTTGCCGCGCTTTCAGACGCCGGCGTGAACATTCAGATGATCTCGACCTCCGAGATCAAAGTCACTGTGACCGTCGCCGAAAACGAGATCGATGCGGCTGCTCAGGCGGTGCACGACAAGTTTGGTTTGGGGACAGCGTAATTTGTTCAAACGCCTCAGTGCGGATTCAGATCTTCAAATTCACGTATCCACTGTTTTCGAAACCATTCGTCGCAATCAGCATCGGTGACACTTCCACCAGAATACATCGCCGCATGAGATCTCAATCGAGATGGAGTGTTCTTATACGCAGCAAAAACCGCCCACCGAGTTTCGGGATCACCGGCCAAGGAGAAGAGCAGCCGCAACGTCTCAGGAACCTCAGGAACCTCAGGCGGCTCAGCAAATAGCTCGAAAGTCGAAATTGTCAGCGAAATCCCCATGCCCTCTGGATCGTTGTTTGAATATTTTCGTGCCAGCTTTCGGAAGATTTCCCACGCCTCTCCCCCAAGATGTTCCTCCCAAAGCCTCGCAGTGAGTTCGGTTAGCACACGGACTCGCAACGAAGACGCATCCGTGAGTAGCCTGGCATCATTCAGCCATCGATCAAATGCACCCCAAAGAGCGTCGCAACTCTCTTGGGAATAATCCGCCGCTTCACAAGTCGAGACAGCGCGGAGAATCTCCGCTTCTGCATCATCAGCCAACTGCTTTTCAATGGGCGTGTCCTCTCGGTAAACGAAAGCGAGAAACTCCGCATCGTTAGGAGTCTTCGTTTCGGAAGCATTAGCCAACTTATCTTCGGCGGCCATTTTTTTGAGTGAACGCGGTCAAAAATTACCGCTTCTTCTTCCCAACCGCGCCTTTGAACTTCTGAATCGCGGTCGCAATCGACGCCGCCAGACGAAGACGGTGAGCATCGTCATCGATTTTAGCGCCTTCGGTTGGATTTGTGATGAATCCGCCCTCGAACAAAATTGCCGGCTTGTTGATGCCTCGCAGCACGTTGAAACGGGCTCGTTTAATTCCGCGATCGATCGATTTGAACTCGTGAACAACATGCGCATGAACCGATGTCGCGAGAGCGATATTTTCCTTATCGCGGATGTTTCCGTTCAAAAATGAACTCCAGGGCGAACCGCCATTCGTGGATGAAGTTCCCTGCGGCGCCAGCGAATAGGTTTCAATTCCGTTGGCCGTTTTCGTACCGGATGAATTAAAGTGAATGCTCACGAAAATCGCGTTCTTCGTCTTGTTGGCGATGGCAACGCGTTGGCCCAACGTGAGAAACACGTCCGTGCTGCGAGTCATCACCGTTTTGAAACCACGGGCCTTTAGCTCTGCCTCCAATTTTCGAGAAAGATCGAGCGTGTAATTTTTCTCATAGCCTTTGACCCCTTTTGCGCCGGAATCGTGCGCTCCATGACCGGCGTCAATCACGACCGCATCGAAAGAAATCGGCTTTTTGATGTAACTCGGCCGCAAAACAGGATCGACAAGTTTTGCCAAATCCACGATCGAAATCATCGCCTTTCCACCCTGTTCGACGATCGGGAAGCTCAGATTGAATTTTATATTGTTAATATAAATCGCCTGAGAACCCGTTTTCCAGCTCATGATCAGGCTGGGATGACGAAAAACGCGGTCACTTTCCTCCTTCGCAAAGCGCTCAAATTTGTAAAATGAATTCACATTTTCATCAGTGACATACTCCCGACCATTCACCTTCACTACACTCCAAGGCCCCGCCACAGCTGAGATGGACGACACAAGACTCATCACAACAGCTACGAAGGCGGCCATAAAATGAGGGTTTAAAATGGTGGGAAATTGTCGAAGAAGAACCGACATGGGAAAATGAAATTATTACAGAAATTCTAAATAAATATCGCTATTTTTTAGCTTAGCGCAATTTTGAAAGAGTGGGCATTTCAATTTTACAAAGAAGCGGTCCAACCAAATAGTTTCGCTCCTAAAATTTCCAGTAAAAAAATGGCAGAAGAACTTTCAAGCAACTATCAACCGAACGAAGTCGAAGCAGCGTGGTATTCCCGTTGGCTCGAAGCCGGTTGTTTCCATGCGGACGAAAATAGCGATCGCGAGCCTTACTCAATCGTCATTCCACCGCCCAACGTCACGGGAATTCTTCACCTCGGCCATGTCTTGAACAATACGATTCAGGATATCCTCTGCCGTCGCGCGCGGATGGAAGGCAAGGAAGTGCTTTGGCTGCCGGGAACGGATCACGCGGGCATCGCTACCCAGTCGAAGGTGGAGCAAAAGCTGCGCAAAGAAAAAGTGACGCGTCACGACCTCGGTCGCGATAAATTTCTCGAGAAAGTGTGGGAATGGAAAGATGAGCATGGCGGCATCATCAACAATCAGCTGAAACGCCTCGGTTGCTCCTGCGATTGGGAACGCGAGCGTTTCACAATGGACCCCGAGTATTCGAAATGGATCTCGAAGATTTTTGTCGATCTTTTCAACGAAGGCTTGCTCTATCGCGGCAAGCGGATGGTGAACTGGTGTCCGAAGTCGCTCACCGCATTGAGTGATGAGGAAGTCATCATGAAGCCTCAGAAATCGAAGCTCTACACGATGCGATACCCGATCGTGGGCGAGAAGGACAAGTTCCTCGAAATCGCGACAACGCGACCTGAAACGCTCATGGGCGACACGGGCGTTGCAGTTCATCCCGAAGACAAGCGCTATAAAGATCTCGTTGGGAAATTTGTCTTGCGTCCTTTCCCCGAGGCAGAAATCCCCATCGTGGCGAGTGATCACATCGATATGGAATTCGGAACCGGTGTTCTAAAAGTGACACCGGCGCATGACAAGGCTGACTTCGAAATCGGCATGAAGAACGGACTCGAGATCATCGATGTCTTCACGCCCGATGGAAAAATCAACGAGCACGGCGGTCCTGAGTTCGAAGGAATGGACCGTTTTGAGGCGCGCATAAAAGCAGCGGAGAAGCTCAAAGAAATGGGGCTTCTCGTCAGCGAGGAAGACTATGAAAACAACGTGGGCTTTTCCGAACGCGCCAACGTGCCGATTGAGCCACGCATTTCGATGCAGTGGTTTTTAAAGTATCCGTGCAAAGAAGAAGCTGCAGCGGCCGTTGCCAATGGTGATATCAAGTTCCGTCCCGATCGGTGGAAGAAAACATTCGCTCACTGGATGGATAACATTCAGGACTGGTGCGTGAGCCGCCAGTTGTGGTGGGGGCATCAAATTCCGGTCTGGTACCGGAAAGAGAAATCTGAGGAGCTCCAGAACCGTGAATCGCTTGATACGGATTCGGCGGGAAGCGATTTGTATGTTGGTGTTGAGCCTCCGCAAGATGGCGAGAACTGGGTTCGCGATCCTGACGTGCTCGACACGTGGTTTTCCAGCTGGTTGTGGCCGTTTGCGACCATGTCCAATTCCGAAGGCGAAGAATCTAAGACGCTCACGAAATTCTATCCGACGTCCGATCTCGCGACCGGTGCTGATATTCTATTCTTCTGGGTTGCCCGGATGATCATGGCCGGTTTCCGCTGGAAAGGCGAAGTGCCGTTTAAAAACGTATTCTTCAATTCCATCATCCGCGACAAACAGGGACGGAAATTGTCGAAGCAACTCGGGAATTCTCCCAATCCGCTCAACGTGATGGATAAGTTTGGAGCCGACGCGATGCGTTTCTCCGTGCTCAAAGCCGCGCCCCTCGGAAACGACGTTCGGTTCATCGTTGAAAAGGACAAAGATGGTGAGGAAACCTATCCACAGGTTGAAGAAGGCCGGAACTTCGCGACGAAAATTTGGAACGCGGTTCGTTTTCGCCAAATGCAGGGCGAAGCCGACACTGAGCCGGGCGAGCTTTCGATTTACGCGATCGATATTCTGAAAAAACTCGACACTCTCGAGACCAACGTGGCGAGCGCCTACGAAGATTATCGCTTCAACGAGATCGCCTCTTTGCTCTACGAATTCTGGTGGAATCAATACTGCGATTGGTTCCTCGAAGGTGCAAAACAGGATTTCGGAAAAGATGCTGATCCTGCTGCAAAAGCAGCCACGCTCCAGACGATGGATCGCGTGCTGCGTCGTTTTGTGATCTTGCTCCACCCGTTTATGCCTCACCTCACCGAAGAGCTGTGGGAAAAATGCGGGCTTCGCGAGGACGGTGGTCCCGACTTCTTGATGCTCACGCAGCTTCCGTCTGACTCAATGCTTGATGGAATTGATGAAGCTCAAGTCGAAGCGGCCGTAAAAACCGTTTCCGACGTTTACGAAGCCGTTGGTCGCACTCGAAATCTCAAAGCCGAATACAACCTGGCTGCAAATCGGAACGTGAAATTCATTCTCGATCCCGAAGGCGACTTCACCGAAGCGGCCGTCTTTGCAAAACTCGCCGGTGCCGGCGGAATCAAGACCGAGGCTGGGTTCGAAGCTGAATCAGGCGTGCCCGTGGCATTGACCCCGATCGGGAAGATCTACATGCCACTCGATGGTTTAATCGACAAAGACGCGGAACGGACTCGACTCTCAAAACAGAAAGAGAAAGCTGAAATTGAGCTGAAAAAGGTGAATGGGAAACTCTCAAACGAGAATTTTGTATCCCGCGCGAAGCCTGAAATCGTTCAGGAAAACAAAGACCGCCAGGCTGAGTGGAAAGCCAAGGTTGAAGAACTCAAACAGATGATCGCCAATCTCGGCTGAGAAATTTGCTTACGATCCAACAGTAACTCTGTTCAATGAACCGCACTTGTTGACTCGAAAAATCAGTATTTCTTCCACAGCGACGGCATAAACAAAACCAGGATCGCGAAGAACTCGAGTCGGCCGATCACCATCAATAGACTGAGCAGCGCGAGCGTGCCGTCATTGAGGAACGCAAAGTTATCTGTGGGCCCGACGCTTTCAAAGCCGGGGCCGGTATTAAATAGAGTCGCAAAAGAACATCCAAATACAGAAATCAGGTTCAAATCAGGCTCCAAAAGGGCAATAAGTAGGCTGGAAATCAAAATGATAATCAATGCGAGCGCGAGAAAGAGTGTGGCTGTCACGAGAACTTTTCGGTCAGGTGCAACACCGTTGAGCGTGATTTTAAAAACCTGATGGGGACGAAAGGTTCGCGTCAGCTCCATTCGTGCAATCCGTTTGAAAAGGATCACACGGTTCATTTTCACACCGCCCGCAGTAGAACCAGCGCACCCTCCAACCACCATTAGGAAAATCAGAAGCATCCGCGAAAAAAGCGGCCATTGATCGTAATCGCTCACTGCAAATCCTGTTGTGGAGCTGATAGATATGACATTGAAGAAAGATTCGTGAAAGGCCTGACCAAAGGTGTGGTCATCAGTAGCCAAAAATAAATCCAGAGCGATAGCGGCACAAACGATGACTAGCAAAATAAGGTAGAATTTCCCCTCTTCCTCGGAAGCTACCCGTTTCCACTTTCGTTGCACAATGAAGACATAAAGCATGAAACTAAGGCTTCCTAGAATCATAAAAATGGAAATCCAAATTTCGATCGGAATGCTGTCGAAATGGCCAACGCTGGCGTTTTTGGGACTGAACCCGCCGGTGGAAACCGTCGTCATTGCATGCAGGACCGCGTCGAAGGTGGACATTCCCAAAACAATAAGACCGACAGTGCAGACGACGGAGAAGATAAGATAAATTTTCAGCAACATCAGCGCGATGTCGCTCACGCGAGATGCGTTGGAATCGGAAATATTCAGACTGGATTCCTGCTGCATCAGTGAGCGGCTTCCGACCCCAAGAAAAGACAATACAGCCGCAAACAGGACAACAATTCCAATTCCGCCGAGCCACTGCAACGTCGAGCGCCACAACAAAACTCCACGGGGATAGGCTTCAATATCTTCCATCACGGTTGAACCCGTGGTGGTGATTCCAGACATCGATTCAAAATACGATTCTACCATTCCGAGCCCCGGATCACATAAGTAGAAAGGAATGGCCCCGAATCCTGCCGCCAGTATCCAGCTCAACCCAACAATGACGATCGCTTCACGACGGAGAATGTCATTTTTGCAGCGGAATCCAAACAGAAACAAAGCGAGACCGAAAAATACCGATATTCCAGTGCCCGCCCACAGCGCCGTCACCGCTGACTTGGCAGCCGGCCCGGATTCTTCCACACTATGCCGCACTTCAATTTCAGAAAAAATGGCACACGCTGACATGGCGACGCCGATCAAGATGATCAGAATACCAAGGACTTTTGCGATGATCCGAAAATTCATGCGAAGAAACAAATCAGCCTGTCACCAATTTCAAAAAACGTTTTTTAGCTTTTGGCGACACCACTGCGTAGAGATGATCGCCCGCCTTGATCGGATCATCGGCCGCTGGAACCATGGCCCTCACGCCGTGAAGCAATGCTACCAAAATGCAATCCACCGGCCAGTCGACTTCGGACACGCGCTTTCCGTCGATCACGGAACCTTCGGTCACGGCTGATTCGATTAACTCACCGGCATCGAGCTTTTGCAGCAAATGCCAGCGATCCGAAGTGACGAAACGCATCAAATCACGCCGCGTTGCATCGCGAGGACTCACCGCAGAGCGAATTCCCATTTGATCACTAAACCCGGTGATTGCTTCCGCATAATCAGCCCGGTGAATCAGGGTAAGACAATTTTTTGCACCTAAACTGTGAGCCTGAAGGCAAGTCATTACATTGTCTTCGTCAACCGATGTCGTTGCGATAAAGAAATCCGCATTGCCAATTTGCTCTTCTTTTAACTCCGCCAGGGAAGTCGCGTCCGCATTTAAAACCGTGGCTTTCACGAGCGAGTCGGCAAGAAACGCGCAACGGTCGGGGTCTTTTTCAAAAATTCGCACCCGGCATTTCCAACTCTCCAAATTTTGCGCGAGCGAAAATCCGTATTCACCGCCACCGAAAATCACCACATTCGTTTCGGTTTCCTTGCCGTGTTTACTGAGTTTAACGGCGACTTCGTGGAGTCGAGCCGGATCGCCAAACAAGGTTACCAAATCACCGGCTTTCAATTCATCATTGGCGGACGGGATAATTGATTCCTCCCCGCGGCGAATCGAACCAATCCGAACGCGTGGGGGAAATCCAAGATCTTTAATCGGCTTATTGATCAACGATGAATTTTCAGGAACTTTGATTTGCTGCAGTTCAATGTGACCGTGAGCAATTTCCTCCACAATCGGCGCATCGGGATTGCGCACGTATTTGGAAAGCTCAACCGCCGCAAGCCGCTCGGAGCTGAACAAACTGTCGATTCCAAAGTGACTTCGGAAATCGAAAAGAAATTCCTCACGCTGCAAATCTGGATGAACGCGACAGATCGTTTGTTTCGCGCCAAGCGCTTTAGCCATCGAGCAAGAGACGAGATTGATGTTGTTCTCGCTCGTTAGCGCAAAAAACAAATCACACTCGGATACACCGGCATCGAGCAATACGTTAACAGACGCACCGTCACCCACGAGGATGCGAGCATCGACCGCTTGATCGAGTTCGCTCCCGACGCTTTCATCTGATTCAATTACGCAGATGGCATGACTTTCGTGAGAAAGACTTTGTGCCATGTGACGACCGATTTCACCGGCACCAACAATGATGATGTTCATGATTCGCGCCGAAGATAGACCCTACCGAAATCGCCGCAATCGGCGATTTTCGGGAAGAATTTTACCATTTTTCGAACCAACAGGGTTGATTCATCGAACATACACTGTTGGTTCGCAGGCTGGCTCTAAAGAGCCACCGTAAAATCGAATTCGGTGCTGGACCCGATTTTAGCGAACGGCTATGATCTACGAAGTCTTAACCCGCTGATCGACATGCTTTCCCGCCTTCTCGCCTCCACGATCTTTTTCTGCAGCCTCCCACTGCTCGCCGCACCGGATTTTGAACGCGACGTCGCTCCTATTTTTGAATCTCAATGTCTTCGTTGCCACGGCTCGGGAAAAGAGAAAGGCGACCTCCGAATGCATGACAAGGAACTGTTCTTCAAAGGCGGCGAAAGCGGAGACGATATCAAATTTTCACTGATCGATCGAATCACCCTCCCGCCGGAAGATGACGAAATCATGCCGCAGGAAGCGGAACCGCTCACTCCCGAGCAAATTGCAATTCTGAAAGCGTGGGTCGAAGCCGGTGCCGAATGGCCCGACAGCGTTCGCTTGAAGACGGCCAAGAAGGAACTGATTACGGATGCCATTCCGAAGGAAGCTCCGAAATCGAAAGCGGAAGTTTCCAAAACGATCGACAAACTGCTCGCTCATGAAAATCAGAATCGGGACACGAAAAAGGCAGCCCCCATCGATGATTCGGCATTTCTCCGCCGGGCTACACTGGATTTGATTGGCCGGATTCCGCGAGTTGAAGAAATCGAAGCGTTTCAAAAATGGTCTCCGACTGAACGACGCGAAAAAGTCGTCGACAAGCTGCTCGCCAATCCCCGTTTTACGGATCGATGGACGGTCTTTCTGGCAGACACTTTACGGGTTCGCTCCAACGTCACCGGCGGTCGCGAAATGCAGGCGTGGCTTCACACCGAGGTAGAAAAAAACACTGGCTGGGATGAAATGACTCGCGAAATGATTTCAGCAAATGGACGAACTTCCCAAAATCCTGCCGTTGGCTTTTTGCTAAACGACAACACCGACCCGATGTCGATGGCCGCTGCAGTCAGCCAGATTTTTCTCGGCGTGCGGATGTCCTGCGCCCAGTGCCACAACCATCCATTTGATGACTGGAATCAGACGGATTTCTATGAACTCGCGAGCTTTTTCGGAAAAACTGTGCAGCGCGAAAATCAGTTCGCCCGGACAACTTACACCACGGAAGAAAAGACGAACAAAGTCATGTGGCCGCCTGAGAATGATAATCCGCCAAGCCGGGAACCTGTGAAACCGAAGTTCCCGTTCGAGCTTGTGAGCTTCGAGAAAGCGCCGCATTACATTGAGCGATTTGAAAAACTACGGGCGGCTGACGTTCAAAAAATTGCAGCCAAGGAAGCCGGTGATGATTTGGAATCGCTCCTCGATATCGATGCCGGCCCTGAGAAAAAGAGCAGCCTCGATTTCGATGTGATGGCCGATGCGAAGAAATCGAGCGCCGACCTGAAGGTTCACGAGGACCTCTACAAGCCCAGCGTCGATCGCGCTGTGCTGGCTGAAAAAGTGACCGATCCGCGCAATCCGTATTTTGCGCGGGCTTTTGCAAACCGGGTCTGGGCGGAATTGAACGGACGTGGTTTTGTCATGCCACTCGATAATTTCACCGAATATCAGGCGAATTCGCATCCCCAGACCCTCGAGTATTTGTCTCGTGAGTTTATCGCCGGCGGCTATAATATGCGCGAATTGGTTCGCTCGATCATGCTGACGGACACCTACCGCCGCGGGCATTTGCAGAACGACGCGACGGCAAACGAATTGGAAGCGGCCGAGATCGCATTTTCCGCCAGCCCCATTCGGCGGATGCTTTCCGAAGCACTGTTTGATTCCGTCGTTATTGCCGGACATCTCGAATCAAAAAAATGGCTTGCAGGTGAGAACGTCCGTGTCGTTTCAAAACAAATCCGGATTCCTCTTGGCAGGATGGAAACCACCGAAACCGACGAAGGAAAAACCGAAATGGCGATGATGACCAATGCAAACGGGGACGCCATGATGAGCGCCGGTTCCGATTATAGTTTGGAAAACAGCATTGAGATCGATTTCAAAAAAGTCCTCGCGGACAACGCCGCTCAGGAAGATGAGCTGGCTTCAATGCGGGCGAAAGAAGACGCAAAACTTGAAGCAGAAAAACGACGCCGCGAAGCGGAAGAAGAAGCTCGTCGTCGTCAGGGACCACAGCGTTATCAACTGAAAACCGTTGAGGAAAAGCTCGATGATAATCCGAGCTTCAACAGCTCGATGCGGATGGCTTCACCTGCTCCGGCAGATCATTTCCTCCGTGTGTTCGGCCAGCCAAGTCGTGAAGGGCTTGGAGAATTTCGCGATCACTCAGCCTCGCTGCGCCAGCAATTGATGATGTTGAATGGCAAAGCAACTCACGAAGCAGCACGCGTCGGTTCGCTCGAACCACTCTATGCCATGCTTGCAGGAGACAGCCCGAAAACGGAAGATGCCGTTCGCCGCGTTTATTTGGAAACACTCACCCGCGAACCCGATGCGGAAGAATTGATCGACGGCATCACCGTTTTGAAAGAGAGTGAAACCGCACTCGCCGGCATGTCCGATTTGCGTTGGGCGCTTTTGAACTGCCACGAATTTCGTTTTTTGCCATAACCCATTTTTTAGAAGGACACCCCAAACCCACCCAAATCATGAACAACCAATTTGGCTGCCAAGACTACCACGACACCATCAATCGCCGCTCGTTGCTGAAAACTGCCGGCGCAGCATCGCTCGCGACATTTCTCGGAATGCCCGTGCGCGAACTCATTGCCGCAGCTCCGAAAGCAGCGACCGCCGAACACGTGATTCTCTTTTGGAACGGTGGCGGAATGAGCCACATCGACACGTGGGACCCAAAACCAGGCCGTCCCACTGCAGGTCCGTTTTCCCCGATCAAAACGAGCGCTTCAGGTGTCGAGATCAGTGAAATTTTTCCGAAGCTTGCCAAACAAATGCATCACGCCTCGCTGATCCGTTCCATCGCCGGCACAAATGGCGATCACGGTCGGGCGACGTATGAATTGCAGACGAGTTATCAGATGACGGGTAACAGCACGGTTCACCCGGGCCTCGGTTCAATCGTCACCAGCCAACGTGATTCACTCGGAGATTTGCCGGCTTTTGTATCGATCGGCGGCCGTGCTCCGAAGGCGGGATATCTCGGTCAGGCTTGCGAAGCCTACTATGTGGGTCGTCCCGGTGAGCGTGATCCGTATCTCACTTTTCCTGACGGCATTTCTCAGGTTCAGGGAAACAAGCGGCTCGATATCCTCGCGAAGATGAATTTGAAGAAGACAAAGCAGCTCAGCTCACATGAGATGAAAGCTGCTGAAGTTGCTCTCAATGATGCAGTTGATCTGATGAAAAGTCCCGCGCTGGCGGCATTCGAATTGGAAAAAGAAGATCCGAAAACCCTCGCTCGCTATGGCGAAACTGAGTTTGGTCGGGCTGCTCTACTTTCGAAAAAGCTCGTCGAAACCGGTGTTCGTTTTGTCCAGGTGAATCGCGGTGGATTCGACAACCACATGAACATTGCTGACGCGATGACCAATCATGGCGCGACGATGGACCCAGCGCTTGCATCACTGATCGAAGATCTCAGCGTCACCGGAATGATCGATAAAACGCTTGTTGTGGTGCTTTCAGAATTTGGCCGCACTCCTCGCGTGAACGACAACGCCGGTCGCGATCACTGGGCAAAAGTCTTCAGCTGTTTCATGGCTGGTGGCGGCATCAAAGGCGGCACCGTAATTGGTTCGTCCGACACAGACGGCGCTATGCCGGACGAACGTCCCGTTGAAGTCAGCGATCTTCACGCAACGGTACTTCATGCCATGGGCATCAATCCCGCGCATGAAATTACGACGCCACAAGGTCGTCCGATGACATTGGTTCGCAAAGAAGCGAAGCCAGTGGCGGAGCTTTTTGTTTGACGCCAAAAAATTGTAGCGAAATAACGCCACGCGAAAAATCCAGAAGATCGGCTACGCTTTAGTCATATGACGCGCGTATTCCTGCTTCTGTTTTTTTCCTGCATTTCATCGGCTATTCAAGCCGATGATTGGCCCCATTTCCTCGGACCCAATCACAATGGGCATTCCGCTGAAACAGGGCTGGACTGGGATTTTGAAAGGGAAGATTTCAAACCCGTCTGGACTTACGAAAAAGGTAAAGGACACGCAGGCCCAGTGGTGGTTGATGACCATGTCGTTTTCATTCACCAAAAGGATAAAAATGAAGAGATCGTTTGCCTGAAAGCTGAGAACGGCAGCAAAATTTGGAAGCACAGCTACGGCGTCGAGGTCGGACAGAATTTTGGAATCGTCGATGCGCCGCGCTCAAGTCCAGTCATCGATCCGGACACAAAAACGGTTTACACGCTCGGCAACGATGGTGATTTACTGGCGCTTGAACTCGAATCAGGGAAAGTTCTCTGGCAGCTCAAAGTGGGCGAAAAATTCGGAGACGCGCCGACCTTTTTCGGGATCGGTTCATGCCCGTTGTTGCTCGGCGACCTGCTGATCATCCATGTAGGATCGGACGATACCTTTGCGGTCGCGTTGAATAAAACCAATGGCGAAGTGGTCTGGAAAAATCAACACGAATGGCACGGCAGTTACGCATCGCCGATTCCCGGGAAAATCAACGGAGAGGACCGCATTTTGATCTACGCGGGCGGCAAAACTAAGCCACCCGCGGGCGGCCTGGTTTGCCTGAATCCGAAAGACGGAAAAATAGACAGTTCATTTCCATGGCGAACGTCGAATCCCACCAGCGTCGTTGCTTCAAGCCCGGTGGTTTGCGATAATAATCAGGTTTTCATCTCCGAGGACTACGGAAAAAGCGGCGTCATGATTCAGTTTGATTCAAATTTCAAGCAACGACTTGCCTGGACCACGGAACATCTCGGGTGCCAGTTTCAGACACCCATTTTTCACGACGGAATGCTGACCGGATTTGGAGGAACCGGTGGCTTGATGGTCAGTTACGACACCCAATTTGAACGCCTTCACATGGACGAAACGTTCATCAAATTAACCATTCCCTACAACGATCGCGAGCTTGCCGTCAATATGGGACGCGGCAGCCTGATCTGGGCGGATGGTGATTACGTCGTTCTCGGTGAAAACGGAACGTTGCTTCGGCTTGCAATTGCTCTTCGGCAAAAACCTGTTGTACTTTCGAAAGCGGTGCCGTTTTACGCTCCCGAAACCTGGGCGCCGCCTGTCCTTTCGAACGGCCGACTGTATCTCGTCCAAAACGAAATGGGATCGAAAGTGATTTGTTATGACGTGAGAAAAAAGTGAATTCACGAATGGATAGGGTTCATTCGTCGAACAGACCCTATTAGATCGCAAAACGCGATGAACGACTCACTCACCAAACAACTCATAGAAACTCTCGACTCGATTCGGGAAGCAGGACTTTATAAGTCTGAACGCGAAATCACAACGCGGCAGAATTCACAAATCGAAGTTGCCTCCGGAGATTCGGTTCTGAATTTGTGTGCGAACAATTATCTGGGACTGGCCAGCCACCCCGAAATTATCGAGGCCGCTCACGACGCGCTCGACAAGTGGGGATACGGGCTTTCTTCGGTCCGCTTCATCTGCGGAACGCAAACGATTCATCGCGAACTGGAATCAGCTCTCAGTGATTTTTTGGGAACCGAAGACACCATTTTGTATTCGTCCTGTTTCGACGCCAATGGCGGCCTTTTTGAGACGTTGCTCGGACCGGAAGACGCGATTATTTCCGACTCGCTGAATCACGCGTCAATCATTGATGGCGTTCGATTGTGCAAAGCCCAGCGTTTTCGCTACGCCAACAACGACCTCGAAGATTTGGAGGCAAAGTTGAAAGTAGCCTCATCCGCGCGTCACAAATTGATTGCGACGGATGGCGTTTTCTCGATGGATGGAAGCATTGCCGACCTCGAAGGAATCTGTGATTTGGCCGACAAATACGACGCCTTAGTGCTGGTCGACGATTCTCATGCCGTTGGAGTTATTGGCGAAAACGGGCACGGTACCCACGAACATTGCGGCGTGATGGGCCGAGTGGATATCATTACCGGCACACTCGGAAAAGCCCTCGGCGGCGCGAGCGGTGGCTACACCAGCGGTAAAAAGGAAATCGTCGAATTACTAAGGCAACGTTCGCGCCCGTATTTGTTTTCGAATTCACTGGCCCCTGTTATTTGCGCAGCTTCATTGAAAGCGCTCAAATTGGTTCAGCGGGATTCAAGCTTGTTGGATCGGCTTCGGGAAAACACCGCCTTTTTCCGCAGTGAAATTGAGAAGACAGGACTCAAAGTTTTGCCCGGTGAACATCCGATTGTCCCCGTGATGATAGGTGATGCCAAACTGGCCTCAAAAATGGCGGACGCTCTTTTGGAAGAAGGAATTTACGTCATTGGATTTTCATTCCCCGTTGTTCCTCAGGGAAAAGCGCGAATTCGGACGCAGATTTCAGCCGCTCATTCTAAAGAAGAACTGCAACTGGCTGCAGAAAAATTCGGGAAGGTCAAAGCAGTAATTGAGGCGTGACAAGCTCTCGCAAAACGGAGTTTTTCAAGGTAAGGTCGGCCACGTCGCATGCCTACTGCCCCGAAACAACCCCCTGAAAAGCCGTCGACGACCGCTTCGACCCGCGGTTCCTCCAAACTGAAAAGTTTGAACTCCGGCCAGCTTTCAAAAGGAGCCAAACGCGCCTCTGCCTGGAAGCGATTTACCAGTATCCTAGATCGTAGAAATATAGCTCCGCGGACAGAGCAATCGATGCTCCCCGTTTTAATTCAGGTATTTGCGGGGTTTACAAAACTCGATGGCCGGGTTGCTGAAGGCGAGATTGATTCGATTCTTGGATTTCTCCGTTACGATTACCCGGAAACTGTGTATTCCGAATTGCGGGAGCTTTTCATGGAAGCACTCCGGGAGTCACAGGACCTAGATGCAATTTCTGAAGATCTCGCAGCTCTTTTGCCGCTGGAAGACAAAATTTTGCTCGGTGTCCAACTTTACGTTTTGATCAGTCGGGCGGGATTGCCGAAGGAAAACCTGATTACCTTTTATCAGTTCATGACCACGTTGAGCGTGGCGTCTGAGGCAATCAACATTGTTTATCAACTCAACACCAGCGAGTTGGTCGAAGAGGAACCAACTGCTGAATCATCTGAAGTCCAGCCGCTGGAAACGCTGATTTTCAGTCCTGAAAATGCTGCTGATGTCTGTTTCAAATCGCTTTCGGAGGGCCATCAAGTCGCCGCATTCCGTTTTCAAAATCTGGTATTGATCAAAAATATCGGGACCGAAACAATCATCGCACGGGGACGCCGCGTGAATGAAGGCGAGTTCTGCCGGGTATACGAAGGCCAGCGGATTTTAATCGGCGCTGAGGTTCTCGACTATCAGGATCTGGTCTTTTATTTCAATGCGAAGAAAGACGTTTCCTCAGTCCAACTGTATCTGGCTCAGGACAACAACGGCACCCAGTTCATCGAGAAGCAACGTTCCAAGCAGAGCTATATTGAGATTCATTTCGGTCTTGATATCGAGATCAAGGTCCTGCGAAACATAAAAGCGCGGATTGGAGAACTGGATCTCAAAAAAGGCGATCACCAAAAAGTCGGCTCTCGCGAGAAACTGGTTTTCGATAACCACACCGAGATCGCTTTTGGAGAACTCCGCCGACGTGCTCGTGAAATGGGCGGCCGGTTCAACATGCTTCCCAGTCGCTCGGAGTATTTAATTTCGAACAATCCCGATCGACTTCAGCCCGGTGACATCTTGCTCACTCCCGGTCTGACCAGTGAACTCCTGCTGCGAATCCGTTGTGATTACGAGGCCAAAACGGGAACGTTGGAAGTGCTGGACGCGGATCGGCCGATGGCTGTGGAGGGACAGATCGTTCGTGTTGGCGGCACCTATCCGCTCAAAGACGAAGATGCAATCACTGTTGGCGAAGGCCAGTATGTTCGCTGCCATTTCGGTGACGGCGTGATCGAAGAAGAGCGCAACGTCATCAACACACTGAAGCTCCGGGACGTGGTTCATCGATTCTCGGGGAGTAAAGTGCAGGCGCTAGACAACATCAGCTTTGCCGTGCAACGCGGTGAAATGATCTGCGTGATGGGGCCGAGTGGTTGCGGAAAAAGCACGTTGTTGAAAGGCATCGCGGGGCAAATGAAACCGCAAGGCGGGCGAATCGATTTGAACGGAGTCGATCTCTATTCCGAGCACGAAAACCTGTCGTCGTACATAGCGCTGACTCCTCAGGAGGAGACATTCGATTCACTCCTCTCCGTTGAAGAAAACCTCGACACTGCAGCTGCAATTCGCGCCCCCCATTTTCGAGGCCCTGAACGCAGACGGCGCGTCGATGCAAAATTGGTCGAACTGGGACTCAACGAAATTCGCCATCGCCTCGCAGGTGACGGACAAACGAAAAACCTCAGTGGTGGCCAGCGAAGGCGTCTGAACGCGGGAATGGACATGATCGGCATTGCCGATGTTTACCTTTTTGACGAGCCTACTTCCGGCCTTTCATCGAAGGATTCAGAACATGTTCTCGAAATCATCCGTGGGCTAACCCACAACAAAATCACCCTGGTGTCGATTCACCAACCAAGCAGCCGCTTGTTTCAGATGTTCGACAAAGCAATCCTTCTTGACCAGGGTGGCAAGCTTGCCTTTTTCGGAACGCCCTCGCAAATGCTCGAATATTTTGCAGAAGCCCGCGATCAAGAAGGCGTCAATCGCACTGCATTCGGCACATTCGGAGCCGGAGCTGTTTCGACTGATCCTGATCGATCGGAGGTCCCTATTACCTCTCCTCTGGCGGCGAATCAACTGACTCCCGATTTCGTATTCGACGTTCTTGAAACTCCCTTGCTTGATCTGAGTGGTGATGTCATTTACGAGCAAAACGATCGCGGACATTTGATTCCAGCACGTCGTTTCAGCCCTGCGTTTTGGGCCGATCGCTTCCAGACTTACCGCATGTTGCAGGAAGTGAACTTGCGGGAAATCGAACCGGACAGCTCGGCGACCGTTCAACTTCAAAAAACTCCGCAACGACCGAAACGGAGACTGCGTGACGACTGGGTGCGATTCCTCAATCAGCTGAAACGCGCCTTTTGGAGTAAACTGCGGAACCGCTCAAACCTTGCCACCACTCTGTTAGAAGCTCCTGCATTAGCTGTTTTGGTCGCTGTCGTTTTGCGTTACAGCGAGGATGGAGCCTACAACTTTGCCTCGGCCTTTCACATCCCAACTTATCTTTTCCTGTCATTGGTCATCGCACTTTTTCTCGGATTAACCAACTCCGCTGAAGAGATCATTCGCGATCGAAGTTTACTGGAACGAGAACGGCATCACGGGATTCGCGTGTCCGCTTACCTAACGAGCAAGATGCTTTCGCTGGCATTTTTCTCACTCATCCAATGCGTCATTTATCTATTGCTTGCCGATTGGATCTTGGGAATTCGTGCGATGTTTTTCTACAATTTGTTCTGGATGTTCGGGACCGCTTTGGTCGGGGCAGCAGCCGGATTGTTTATCTCCAGCACCGTTTCCAGCCCGAAAACTGCGGCAAACATCATCCCGCTCATCATGATCCCAAATATCATTTTGGGGGGCGCTTTGATTAAATATGATGAAATGAACCGCAGCGCGCTCGATGTCATTTCATCCGTGCGGCATTGGTTCGGCCCCGCTCAAACCGAGGAAGAAGCGGAGAATGAAAGCAAACTTCAGGTGCCAAGCATTTGTCATTTGATGCCACTCCGGTGGAGTTACGAAGGAACGATTATTTCTCATGCTGAATTGAACCCGACCAGCTCGCTGACCAATTTGATTGAAAACGAATTGGCCGAAATCAGTGCAATTCCAATCAGTCAGAAATTATCTGCGGTGGAATCAATTCGCCTGCGAAATGCAAAAGATGCCCTTGCGATTATTCACGGACTTGAAGGTAAAAGTGCCGACGATATCGCAACAAAAATTGCGACGATTCGCGAAGGATTGATTAACCGCGACTTTGATCCTGAACCAATTTTTGAAGCCTCGCCCGAAGGCAAAACCTTTACTGCTGAACAAATTTTCGTGAACGAAAAAGTGTGGCGCCTCTTTAACCGGGCAGAAGTGGAACGGCGTGACTACCGAAAAGAAGAGCGTCCACCAAACGTTTTTTTCGGAAGTATGCGGCAGTATAAAATGCCTTTCGCTATTCCGGGAAACCCATTTGCAGCGCCTCCTGATAAAGCGGGCGACCCACCAAAAAACGACATCATCCAAGTCAAAACGCTTTGGATCAATGTGTTTGCGATGACGATGTTTGTGGTGATCGCCTTGTTTTTACTGAAGCTCAACTTATCGCGACAACTGCGGCGAGTCTGATCACCGAATCAGCTTCAATGCCGACTTCATCGTATCGATATCGGCAATGGTTTTGTCACGACGAATCGCCTTGATTCGGGGAAACCGGAGTGACAATCCGGAATCGTGACGCTTGCTTGGCTGAATCGAATCGAATGCAATTTCCAGGACAACATTCGGTTCAACCGTGTGAACCCGGCGGTTCACCTCGAGCGTGTTTGCTTTGAAATGTTCGGTAAGTTCTTCGATTTCCAGATCGGTCAGGCCTGAATACGCTTTTCCCAAGACTCGAAGCTGATCGGTTTGCTCATCTCGGATTGCGAACGTGTAATCACTCAACACATGAGTTCGTTTGCCGTGCCCCAGTTGCGCTTTCACAACAACACAGTCCAACGTAGCCGCAGCCTTTTTAAGCTTGAGCCAGGATTTCCCCCGGCGCCCAGGCGAGTATGCGGAATTGGGGTCTTTTGCGATGAGCCCTTCATTGTCACGTTTTCTAGCCGCGTAAAAATGGTCATCAATTTCTGCAGTCGATTGGGCACGATACGAAGCAACAGGGTTGATTCGATAAACGTACTCTATCTGATCGTGCGGCGATCGGCTTGCTGGGCTATCGGCCGAAGCTACGCGATCTCCTTCATTCGATCCAACAGGGTCTGTTTGTCGATCGAACCCTATCTGATCGAAATGGGAAACACGGTCGATCAGCGGCTTTTTGATCAGGCTTTCGCCGTTGTGCCAGAGAACGTCGAAGGCAAGAAAAGTCACAGGGATGGATTCTCCGAAAAACAAATCGCCTTCATTAAGTCGGCCGAGACGTTTTTGCAGATCGAAGAACGTCAGTTTTTTGCCGGCGGCGTAGGCAATGATTTCGCCATCGAAAATGAAGTCGTCTGTAATCTTCTGAGCTTCGGGGATGAGTTCCGCAAACTCTTTCCCCAGCGCCCTTTGGTCGCGGGAATAAATTTCGACACGATCACCAACTTTGTGAAGTTGCGCTCGAATGCCGTCGTATTTGTCCTCGAGCCAAACGCCACCTTCGGTTTCGGAGAGCCTCTTCCAAATACCCTCAGCATCCGGCTCGGGGCTGGCGAGCATAATTTTTAACGGATGAAAGGGAGTAACTCCGGATTCTGAAAGCAAATTATCGCGTGCGAGCAGCGCTGTTTTCCCGGGATCTCCTGTGAGCATATGAGCCTCGCGAACAAGGCTTACTTCTCGATCAAAAGCGGCCGCAATAGATTCTTC